>Ga0160505_101215_pt1 | contig 12589 bp, 10 predicted proteins | sample DIDeMG_FD_108225 | JGI IMG/M metagenome (GOLD analysis project Ga0160505, IMG submission 108225) | Enriched chicken feces microbial communities from UW Madison campus, WI, USA - DID2874_E49_Stillage MG | ecosystem: Host-associated > Birds > Digestive system > Large intestine > Fecal ... | reverse complement strand
TCCTAAATTTCCCGAACAGAGTTTTTTAAACATAGGCGCATTGTTGCATGTCCGTTTTCTAAAATAAAATTTTTTTTTTTCTTTTTTTTTTTTTTTTGCAAGTTGCTGTCAATATCTTAAAAATAAATCGTACCAGATCTAAGTGTAATAGTCTCTCTCTTTCTCAAAATACTGAGACATTCTAGGCAAGAGATACTTCAACTACTACTACACCATTAAATATACTGCAGATGCAATTTTTTTGACAATAGAGCAAAGGAGTTGTGCTAGCATTGCTGCACATTATAGCCACGCTATAAAGAGGTTCCGTGAACGTTACCAGTAGGTGCGTGACTTTTGGAAAACTGTTGTTCCCCCGAAGTACTGGCCAATGTAGTGAGACACATCCGTGACCTTCAGGGGTATAATGGACCCAATAACCGGCTCTCAAAAACTTGAATTAATGCTCGGATGCAAGCTACACTGCCAAAAAAAAAGAGAAAAAAAAACATAAAAAGATGGAACTGAAAGGTTTGTTCGACACAAAGAAAAGTTTATGGCACCTTTATAGTTACCCAGGGACTTTTGTTTATAATAATGGCAGGAGATATCTAGAATAGTCTATTTACTTTTTGGTAAAGTTCGTCGCATAGGATCTATGATAGTAAATCAAAAATCCCTAGTGTATTCATCAAATCAATAGCATGAGACAGCTAGAGACTCTATGAGTTTAAGACATGTCCATGAAAATCCTCGATATTTGTTGAGCAGGCACAATTAATGATCCAGGAATCAGCTATAAGAGAATTAGAAGCAGCAACATCAGCAACATCATCAACAACAACACGATTCACTAGATGCAAATAGTTCAAATAGGATTGGTATTTGAATCAGCGAATAGCTTTGGCAGAGTATACTGCTTGAGTGAGATGTGCTAAGTTAGCTAAGCTCAGAGCTGGTCCTTTGTCCAAAAAAAGGGAACTATTGATGCTGTAATTTACACTGTATGGGACTGCTAGATCAATCAGCAAAAGTTTAGTAACTGCCGTTGTCAAAATTCCATATTAATAAAGGCCGCCATTGGGGTTAAGCTTGAGTAGATCTTACACTAAGTAACATCAAGATGGCGAACACACACATGCGCGCACATAACGCTCTTTCATACTACGTGACTCAAAAACGCTGTAAGAAGCTGCTACATCATCTATTCTACTCTTGCTATAATAAAGTCTGGTACAAGAAATCAATTATATGGTACATTTACAGTACATTGCTACCGAGTTGCTTTTCATGACTCTATTTGATGATAGTTTACAGTCAATCGTATTTTCGATTGACTTAATAGCGAAAATTGATAACAGACTCCAATATTCCCGTCTCCTCTTAAACTTCATTTGACAACTCTGATAATAGCATCTTTCTCATCACTGTTTGTCAGGTCGGTCCTGATAACTTTAACCTAGGCTACGCCGCTCTCTATATATACCCTGAACATGTTTTTTAAAACAAGAAGCCGCCATTGATTCGTGTAACTTTGAATACGAAGTTACAAGTAATTAGTAGCCGCTTTTTTTCTTTGGAGAAAGATTGAACCCGCGACTATATTGATAGCTCAAAAAAAAAAAAGCAAAAGCAACAATTCAAGCTGTATTTATCACAGGAAGCTGTATATCAGAGAAGAGTGAGTATCTTTTGCGTGTACTGTAAAAAAGGCCAGGGATTTTGGAGTTTCCGATTTTGTAGGTCTGCATCAACGGTCACTCCGATCAGGTTCAGTGGACGAGACGCATCATTAGAAAATGGACTTTAAGAATGTCGGTGAATGACTGAGTACACCAGATTCTACTCTCTTCACAGCCAAGTAAAAGTAGCTGAAAAGTCTTTAAAATTTACAACATATCATCACATATTCAAAGTTTTGGGTTGCTGGCCAACGAGACCTGCTAGGGCTATTGTTTCCCAAATGTTTTTAAAATCAAAATCGTCCTAACTCAAAGCTTAATAGAGCCAGGCTTTTGGTAGACTGGGATCGGCCGACGTTTTCTATCAATCCCAACACGCAACCCACCACCATTGGGATCGGCTCATTAGTAGTGCTCGGCCCGAAAGTCGTCATAGCAAAACTTCATTAGGTCATTCAGCACACGAACTGGTTCTCAAAGCAAATTGGCAACGACACCCACTCCGGCTAAGACAACCGACATGGTGGATGTGGAATATGGTAGTTCTGATAGAAGCTGAAGCACCGGTTTTACAGACAATGGAGGTGATGTTTCTGGGTTCCTCAGGAATCATATCAGGTGCACGGCTTGGTATGTCAAGTAAAACTGGTTGGTGCCGTAGAAATAAAATCTTAGCGGTAGATACTCGCTTAGAAATGATAACACTAAGAGTACACGGATATACTCCGGAAATTAGACAATAAAGAAATTTAAATCAGAGATAAATGAATTTTGGAAACCCAAAATCTATTCTTGACTCCTTAAATATCTCACGGTCAGTTATAAATTTTCAAAGAGTTACTGCCAACCCTGCATTCAACTGAACTACTTGAGACTTACAGGTAGATATATATCATATGTTTCCCCTCCTTGGTTTTTTTCTCCAGACCTTTTTCTCCAGACTTAACCCCATCCATTCTTTTTCTCAACCCCTTTACAAAGCTTATCATTACTAGCATGCCCGACGAAATTTTTTCCCGCTCATCGTCGGCAGCATCTGCTTCTGGCAGCCGCCCACGCTTTTCACGCTCGCTAACAGAGTCATACGTCGTTAAAAATCACGGCATCAGCTCATCGTCTGAATCCTCATCGGCAGATGAAGCAGGATCCGATTGCGAGGATGAAAACTATTTTGTTAATCCTCCTCGTCTGTACGAGCCACGCAATCAGCCTTCCAATCGCGTGCTAAGCGGCTCGTTTCTCTCACCAGCCGTTGGTACCGCTTCACCTAGCCGCAGGAAAAAGCACAAGGGCTCTCTAGGAATCACTGCACCGTCTGTAGACTCGCTCACCACAACTGCCAACAAGAGCCTCGGAGCACTCCCCAACTTCAATCTGCGCTCACCACGTCCGTCACTTTCGCGTCTAAACTCGAGACATTCGCTCTCACGGCCAGTGGCGAAAGCCAACAGCCGTAGCATTAGCAACATTACAGATCTAAATTTGAACAGTGCAGATCGCCAAGGCAGTACTCCCACATACAGACATCTGGACCTTCCTCCTCTCTTACATAAGTCCAAAACAACCGCTTCTTCTGGCCTAGCAACAACACCCGAAAATACGACAGCATTTTCACGACGTCATAACCCACACGTGACTTATGGATCTCTTGACCACACTGGCGGGCAGTCATATGGATTAGAAACCTCACAAGACAAGATCAGCGAGAATGACTTTATCAATTTACACAATAAAGGTGGCGATACACGCCGATTTTATGATGACTTTACGACTATAGACTGGATTCGCGATACAATCAATGATTCGACACGTCGTACTTTCATTCACTCGCAGCCTGGTATACGCGGCAAGCTCAACATGTGGTTCGACGCGTGCCAGGGCTGGATTCTCATCACGATCATTGCATTTTCTTTTGCTGTGCTCGCTTTTGCAATTAACCAATTTGAAACTTTGCTTTTTGATCTCAAGCAGGGCATATGCCGTCCTCGCCCGTTTGCCCGCTATTCAATGTGCTGCGATGTAAGTGAGGATGTTGGTGGCACCGAGCAATGTGAAGATTGGCTATCTTGGGGCGATATTTTCGGCGTCGGTGGGAAGAAAATAGATTTTGCAGTGTACTTTGTTTTTACAATCACACTGGCTATGCTTTCTTGTGTATTGACATTGCGTACAAAAAACACAAGTTATGTGTCGCCGTTGCCTTCGGCAGAACCTCCTGTTGTCATTTCATCTGGAAAAGGTTCCAAAACTACGGAGGAGTCTATGCTGCTGCCTCATAATTCAGACACCCCTGTTGCCTCAGAGAAGGCATCATCTGCATCCCATGTCATTTACAGTGCGTACGGTTCCGGCGTGCCTGAAGTCAAGACAATTCTCTCTGGGTTTGTCATTCGCAGGTTTCTTGGCACATCCACTCTCTTTTACAAGTCTATTGCTCTTGTATTATCCATTGCATCTGGAATGTCGGTTGGCAAGGAAGGTCCGTTTGTACATCTTGCGACATGTGTAGGTAACATTTCTTGTAGACTGTTTCCTAAATACGCACAGAACGACCTGAAGCGTAGACAAATTTTGTCGGCGGCGTCTTCTGCAGGTGTTGCACTCGCATTTGGGTCGCCACTCGGTGGTGTGCTCTTCTCGCTTGAAGAAGTCAGTTACTATTTCCTACCGCACCAGCTCTTTCGGATTTTCTTTTGCGCCATGATCTCTGCGCTTTTCCTTAAATTTCTCGATCCCTACAAGACCGGCAAGATTGTGCTATTTACTGTGGACTATAACCACGACTGGCACGCCTGGGAGCTCATCAACTTCATCTTTCTTGGTGTTTGTGGTGGTCTCTTTGGTGCATCATTTTGCAAGTTTACAATGTATTGGGGAAACGTCCGCAAAAAGTACATCAATAATCACCCAAAATTGGAAGTATTCTTGATTGCCGTGATTACCGCCTGCCTTACTATAGGTAATGAGTATACGCGTTCTTCTATTTCAGAGTTGCTTCTTAGCCTAACAAGCCCGTGCCCGGGTAAGGATTCGGAACAGATTGACTCAAACCTACTTTGTCCTATGCTAAAGACAGACCTGTCAGTTATTGGGCCACTAGTGTACGCACTAGTAGTAAAGGTTTTTCTGACGGCCATTACATTTGGTATCAAGGTGCCTGCTGGCATCTATGTGCCGTTGATGGTTATTGGAGCATTATTTGGAAGACTTACGGGAATCATGGTTCAATATCTTGCAGCCACAACAGAACTTTTCAAACTCGGAGGTCATTTTAACTACATGCTACGCACGTCAATCGATATTCCTGGTACATACGCAATGGCTGGTGCAGGTGCTTTCATGGCCGGTGTAACACGCATGAATGTCACGCTTGCGGTAATCTTGTTTGAACTCACTGGGTCATTGGATTACGTTTTGCCGTTTTCAGTTGCAATCTTGATCTCCAACTGGGTCGCGAACGCAATCGAGCCGCGGTCGCTTTATGAGTTGCTGATTGAGAAAAACAACTTTCCATACTTAGACAACCGTCTCAAGATCTCGTTCGACAACTCTACTCTTGCTGACTTAGTCACAACCGTAGATAACCGCGATATTCTACCATCCAGCGGAAAGGTCAGTGTTGCTCGTCTTATGGATATTCTTGCACGACTACATGGCCGTGGTGAGTTGGATGGCTGTGTACCGTTTGTGACCCCCGCGGGCGTGCTCGTGGGACTGATCTCTGCGCCAGAGCTCGAATTTGCGCTTGATAAGATTAAGGAGCAGCTTCCAGTCGCGGACTCTGTGGAGGTTGAGGAATCAATCCTTATAGAAACACTGGTTGATGTGACCCCCGGCGGGAGCGATGGTGGTGGAAGACCCAAGGGCAACCCTGTGTTTGACCTCTCGCCGTATATTGATCGGGCACCACTTGCACTTGACCTTAACTCGCCATTGGCGCTTGTACAAATGGTTTTTATCAAGCTAGGGTCTCGTGTCATTTGCGTGACCGGTGAGGGCCGCTTTACGGGTCTTTTGCACAAGAAGAAGTTTATTGACTTTTGCCACAAGTGGAGTAAAGCTCATCCCAAGTAATAACAATAATCACGGCCATGGGATTTTTACAAGTCACACACTGACAATGCATCATTTGTGTACTAAGATCCAACATCACCAGTATTAATACTACAAGAATTTAGAAGCTCAGTCTTCGGATCGTGATTTGCATTATTTTGCCTTTTTTTTTTTCTCATCCTATATTTTGTTTCATTGGTTTTCCCATATACTACTGACTTATTTTGTTCTGAAATATATCTATACATTCTTTTTTTCTCTATAATAACCAAAAAAAATCATTTTGTTTATATTCAGATTTATACCTCCCACTTGTTTTCAGGTTTAGCGTTTACGCACTAACAAGTATTACTATATATAGTAACAAAAACAACAACAATAATAATAATAAAATAATAATAACGATAATAGTAATGATGATGATGACAATAATGAGAGTATTCGTCCAGCAAAAAGAGCATCTCTATACTAAAAGACTAAACCTAATCTCTGGTGAGCTTGCAGGTCCAGCCCGAGGTGGTCTTGTCAAGTAAAGGCAGCGACGCACCAAGGCACCAGCCAAGCTCATTATTCTTGATCTTCTTGGCAATGCGGACCTCGCGGGACACGGGGATATCATAACCAGTGTGCAAGATAGCAAGCATGTAGCTAAGGTCACCACACCATTGAGGGTTATCCTCAAGCTCCTTGACAGCACCGTCAATAGCACGGAACGAGTCGTAGGAATCCTTGCCAGTGCAGACCTTCTTACCAAGATCCTTAAGATCATCAATGTTAAAGCTTGAGGGCATGCCCAAGGGGAAGGTGCGGTCGTAGAAGTACGAAATAACGTACAAGTCGCTCTCAGTCAAGAATGAATCGACAAGGGAGGGCTGGTGGATACCGTTAAACGAGCAGGGCTCAACCTTACACTCAGCTTCCTTGTTAAGCATGATCTCGGCAATCTTCTGGCACTGCATCATTGATGGTTCCTTGGGACCAACAAAGTCAACAGAGTACTCCTTTTCGTCAACAGTGACCTTGACGCCAGAGAGCTTGCCACCGGGAGGGAGACAAGGGTTAACAAGAGGAGTGGTAGAGACAGACGAGCCAGCCTTCAAGTAAGTCTTCACAATGCTTGCGTACATGGTTTCTCTTGCGACATTGAGACCATATCCGAGATGCGAGTGCTGGTAAAGCGTGTAGTGGTTGTTACCAAACTGCAAATCGTACTTGTGATCACCCTCAGGCACCTTCAGGTGGGGCTCTGCAAAAGTCGGCTCAAAGACAATCTGGGTAGAACCACCACCAAGATCAAAGACAGCAGCAGTGGGAGGACGGCTGGTAGAGCTCTTGCCGGGGACAATGTTACCCAAAAGATAGTTGACAGTGACCCAAGCGTAAGCACCCTCATCAGCACCACTAAGCATGGCAACACCATTGTTCTCCTTGGAAACAACCGCAAAAGGATAGTCAGTCTCAAGGTGGGTACGAACAGCCTCAAGAATAGCAGCTGATTTCTCCTCGCCAATCAATCTAAGACCAGCAGTGGCCTTAACGGCAATCGGAGTACACTTCTGAGAGTCCTTGGGAACAGTGTCAAGGGCAACCTCAAGTAGTGGGTCGAGAGACTTGGCAGCAGCCTCGGGATCAGACTTGTAAGACGAAAGACCAGGCTCAAGCATCTTAAACTCCTCATGGACAAGACGCGGGCTTGCCTGACAATTGTTGAAATGGTAGACATGAACACGAGAGCCAGAAGAACCGGCGTCAATCATAATGACATACTGGTTGACGGGACTGACACCGTCATACGCTTTAGTGCATTCAAAAGAGTCGGCCGAGTCGTTGGCGCTGGCTACAGCAGTCTTAGAGCCAGTGGCACGTTGGATGGCTGAAGAGTTGACCAAATCATAGGGAGTATTTGAGGAGATGATAAGATAGAGAATAACGAGAGTAGCAATGGCACAGATAGTGATAATCCGGCCTGACTTTGATGAAACGGAAGGCTTCATCATGATGACTTAGTGTTGATGCGCGCAGTGATAACTAGTGAGAAGAAAGGGGAAAAGAATCTTTCCAATCCGGCAAAATGGGTTTTAAATTAATTCTTTTTTGGCGCTGAAATTTTTTTTCTTTTTTCAGAGAAAAGGACAAGTGTGAAATATGACGTCACGTGAACTGATCTGAAAAGGATTTGAACAGCTATCCGCCGGCAAAGTTAGGGAGCAAGGACTAAAAAATGATGAAAGAAGAATCAACAAGATAACGATTCGTTCAATCAGGGATTTCATTTATAACATTCCTGGAAACACCTGTTGTGGTGGAGTCCAAGCTGGGTGATTCACGAATTCCCGGAAAAACCACGCAATTATGATTTAGAACATCTGGCCATACATGCAAGATCCGTATTTTTCTCACGTTAAAAATACGAGATCTTTTTTTATTGTGCAGTTCAGGGTCTTGCATTTCATGTGAAGCCAATTATAGTGGGCCAGTAACACTACACAAAATTATAAGCACACAGGACTTTGACTGCTATACAACACTTGGAATGGTATGGCCATTCATAAGATACAACTACTTTATAAGCATCATTTGATAATGTAATAATAAATAAGTAGTTGATTTTTTTAATTTTTTTTTAATTTTTTTGCAAGAGGCTAGAATGCTAGAATTTTTGTTTAGTTTTATTTACTTATTTCGAAGCGAACTTAGAGAGCCCTAGAACTTGGGTTGATTTCAACCTAGTTCAAGAAATTGCTTGTCAGTTTCAGTTTGTATTTTGGGTTGCATGCTAGGTTGGTCTAGTCCGATGATGAGACCAACAAGAACTCTGTTGTTGACATGGACACGCTGCTATCGGTTTCAAAATGACTCCCATGAGTACCAGACTTTTTGACCTCCATGGGGGTCTTTACTGGAGTAGTATTTTGTTGTTGTAGATTAGTATACCACCAAGAACATTCTTCAATACATGCGCCTCGGTTACAACCGCAAGATAAATGGTGCGTTGTGTCAGTCTGATAGTCTTGCATAATAAGTGTCGGATGGTAAGATGGAATAGTTACATTGGGGTTTGCCGGTTGACGCGGGATATAGATATTGTTGTACATGTTGGACAAGGATGAGGAATCCATTTTGAGAGTACTAGGAAGATAATGTATAAAGCGTGCTCAAAAGATTTTGGTATTAAAAGGGATGCTTTGAAATTATTGCAGTTTGTTTTCCTTGAAATATGTGGTATACAAGTAGATATTTAATGGTCAAATTTATAAACAGGTCTTTTGTAATTCCTGGAGAAGGACTATAACAGACATTTTATATCCGTGGATTTTGACAAGAGTGTTTGTATACAACCCCAAAATAGTCATGAACTCAACGTAATACAAACCGTTACATGAGCACTGAGAACGCTAACTTTTTGCCAATCATTGTTTTCCAACGAAATAAAAAAATCTAATACCAATAGTTCTCGTGACTAGGTTGAGCTCTAGACTTCAAAGCGGGGACTCCCATGATCGAACCCTGAATTTAATATGTAAGATATGTACAATATGTATTACGTAAAAGCTTCCGACCTATAAAACTTGAATGAGTTTGGCTGTGTCTCTAGCTTTACCAATAAAGCTGTCTCGTTTTTACTCATATAGATAATTCTCAGAAGTTTAAAATGTATCCACTTTTTATCAGAGACCCTCATTCAAGTCATTGGGTTAATATTATGTATGGAGTTTGTTCCAACCAATCTTTTCCCGCTTTCTCGATGGCAAATCCCCAAACACAAAACGGGTTATTCCTACATTGTATTTATTGCAAAAGCCTATTATTAAGCCATTATACTTGTCAAAAGACTTATCCTTTCAAAATCTTTCTTATATCTGTTCTCTTTTTTTGCTTTAGGGTCTGGCAGAAACTATATGTTTTCTTCTTTTTTTTCTCGGAAAGCGAAATGGAAAGCTCAGTACTGCTTCATCTAAATAACGCAATGTATCTACAGACAAAGCTTTGACCAGATTATCGAAAATTAACTGTAAATGATACTATACCACAATACAAACTTCAATCAAATTTTATCTTTTTTACAGTCTCAGAAAACAGGTTTAATCATAACTTTGTAATTGGCAATATTCCTAAGACTCCATTGACATCAACTTGATATACATTTTCTGAAGCTATAAATTAAACCAAAGTTAGTAACTCTGTTATTTCTATACCTTGGAAATTTCAGCATATATTCATGTCATACCTGCTGCTCCAATCGCTCATTCACATAACTGGAAAATATTAAGGCCTTTTCGCACCATCTGGCAGCTTTTTGACTCTGTTTTAACCTTGTGAAATTTTGCTGTAAATTTTATCAACTGTATACAAGACTGTGAGCATATTATCTACTTACTGCTTCTGATAAACCCCATGGTTCCAACAAGCCGTGGCTAAAATTGTTGTTAAATCACTTCTAAAGATCTAGATGGAAATTTGATCTTACCAATCCATTGAACTTCGTGGACAGGGTATCCAGAACTCTGTTATTTTGTTAGATATATTCTTTATTGATATGATTTTAATTTTTTTTCACCTTTCGCAATGCCAAACCTTCCTTTAGTTGAGTAATGATTTCTTCGCAAAATTGCTCTCTGTTTGGCAATGATAAACTCATTATTATTCTAACCCATCTTATGGTCATCACCAAACTGGACTTCTGTGAATAAATTCCTTCCTTGATGACAATCTGGAGCGCTTCTATGATTGTCTCTCGTGGGCAATTTCCGTCGCTTAAAAGCAGATCTATTCCACACTCAACGATTTTGCTTTCTTCTTGAAACGCATTTAAATCCTTAACCAGTTGTTTCACCGAGTTCCATTCCTGTAACTTTAGTGTACTCTCTAAGTTGTACAACATCAGCTTTCCTTGAAAACTTTTAAGTGTACCATCATGAGCCCAACTTGTAAATTCTTCTTTCTGCTTTGCAAGCTTTTGAATTTTTTGATAATGACTCTAGAATAAAAGTTAATATATCCGAACTTTGATATGCATGAGTATAGTTTACATACCAATGCTTGTGATTTAGATAGTTTATTATCATTTATTAGCCTTCGTAGATTGCAAACCATCAGTGTTGTAGAGTACATTTTCCACTTTTGAATTTCCTCAGGCTGGCTTCCCAACTCTATATTTTTGGAAATCATATCAATCCACTTTGTTGTCAGGTTAATATGCCACTTAATTAATATTTATTTCACTTACTTGTAGGCTAACCTCCGTGAGTTCCAAAGATAGATTAACATTGGATTCTTGCGATTGATGCAAAGCTGTGTTGTATGCTTTGCTAATAATCCACATTATATCATTTGTTTGAAATATCCCATTGAGATCTCTTTCAAATATTTTTATCCCTTGTTTCAAAAGCGAGCCAATCATTTTTGATGCTTCAAAACAATAACTTTTTTCCTTTATATCATCGCTGTGTGTCAGGGTTTTTAAGAGTAATTGAATAGTGCACCTCATCAACGACGAAATGTCAATATTGTTCACTTGAACATTTTCGTTGTCTGAGATTATGTTGATTATACTTTCCATTCCGGCTAGGATCAAATCTTTTGACCCTTTGTCTCGGGCCTTACCAATGCATACTGCTAATGCGGTTACCGAAAAGTCGTCTTGTTTATTTTTTATCTGAATCAGGTACTCGTATGCTTGTGCCTGTAGTTAGCAAATCTGACAATCTCAAATCAATTAGTTATAGTGTCATATTATTAAAATACCTTTTGTTTCCTGGTCTCGACTCAGTTCATAATTAAACATTATGGCCAGCGTTCTTGTATTACGTTGATTATCAATGGAAATGAGGTTATAAAAATCCTGAACTTTTTCTTCCAAATTCAACTTGGTGTAGCAGACAAGCAGCTTCCTGGTAGAGAAAGATCATTGTTAGAATTTTAATGGACAACCCTATATTGGATAGAATACCTTTGTAGCTTTTCCTTGATCTCAGACTCAATATTATCTTTGAGAAGTCCACTGTTGGTCACTTCGAGCCATTTAGAGCATTCTTTAAAGTCGTATTGTTCAAGATGCAGTTTTGCCCGATTCCACACCATCTATGATAATTTTTTGTTAGCTTACTAAATAATAAAATAATTATTTTAATGAGCACAGTAGATTCTGTTCCGCGAAACACGCACCATTGGTATAACCTGTGACAATGTGACAGGCAAAGTTCTTGTCAACTTTCTCTCTATTACTAGAAAGTAGAAGAATTAGTTAGAACCCACATTAGTAGTACCTATACATCGACAGAAACGTAGTTTGTCAAGATAAACCTTGCTATAAATACCTTCAAAGAATTCATTAAGATGGTCAACCGATAAACTCATGTTTTCAGTAGTCAACTCAATTCGTTTGATAATCAGTTCGTCAATAATTTCTTCATTTTCTTCAAATGAGACATAATTGTTGATAACGTAGTCCAGACAAGTCAACGTGTTACATTTCTTTTGCAAGTTCTGGACTAAAAACATAAAACTAAGAAATGTGAGTGAATTGGTGCTTTTTACACAAACAAGTTGGGAATATACGAACCTCGAAATTTCTTTTTTTACATCAACGACCAAGACCAATTCCATCAAAGCTAAAAAATCAAAAAGATGTAGATCTTTTGGTCAACATGACATATAACGTCAATCATATTATTAGCTTGCATACTGGTTTCGTAGAGCTCACTTTCTGAGCCTTGTGCGTCAAGTACTTCAAACCTGGAAAGGAATGTTTCAATGCAGTTTGGAAAGTGCTAAAAAAAAAAAAAAAAGTTTTGTTAAAAAACAGAAAAAAATCTTAACAAAAAAAAATGGTGTATAATATTTTTAAAAATATAAACCCAAAATGTTTAAGTCTT
>Ga0160505_101214_pt1 | contig 12593 bp, 10 predicted proteins | sample DIDeMG_FD_108225 | JGI IMG/M metagenome (GOLD analysis project Ga0160505, IMG submission 108225) | Enriched chicken feces microbial communities from UW Madison campus, WI, USA - DID2874_E49_Stillage MG | ecosystem: Host-associated > Birds > Digestive system > Large intestine > Fecal ... | reverse complement strand
TTATTATTATTATTATTATTATTATTATTATTATTATTATTATTATTATTATTATTATTATTCATTCATTTATTTATTTATTTAAATGTTTACTTGCTTTTTTTTTGTTTAAAAGATAAACTTGAGATTACAGTCAATTGGATGTGAAGAACTCAGCTGAGGCTTTTGGTCATACTTATCCTTCAGCACTTCTCTCATTTCTTTAAGTAAAGTAAGATAACTTTGGTTCGGGTTGGCGTTCATAACGGTGATAAAAGCATGAGACATGGCGCCAGTAGCCTGACCATTTTCAAACGCATCTGCCGAGGTTTGTGAGTCCTTGCAGCCGGAGATGAGGATTGCATCACAGGGCGCCGTTTTGGTTGCCTTGGTCTTTTCGTAGCCATCATTGCCGTTCGTGACACGCTTGAATAAGCCCTGCACGGAGTTCATGACACCGCTAATATCGCCCCGTGAGTAGGACGTAACGGCATCAAGCAGTCCCGAACCGGCCTCCTTGAGCAAGTTGGGCTCCTTAAGAACACCCTTAGTGGAGTAGACGTAGGGAAGATCAAGCACCGTACCCGAGTGGCAACTATCAAAAAGCGCTGTGAGACGGACACCAGGGCGAAGCGGTGACACGACTGTCGTGTGGATCTCATCGTCAGTAATATGGCCTGCCTTTTCAAAGTCCAACGGGTAGATAACCTCGTCAAACCCATCCTCCTCATCACCATTGGTATCCTCAGCCTGACCACCATGACCAGAATAATGCAGGAAAAGCGAATCATTAGTCTGTGCATCCTTGACGAGCCATCGCATGCCGCGCAAAATGTTCTCACGCGTAGGGAGGGCGCGCTGGTTACTCTGATCATCAGTAAGAACAACCATATCATCCTCGCGGTAACCATGCTGTTGCAAAAAGTTCTTGACATTGTGCACATCATTAATACAACCCCGAAGTGCGGCTTTTTGGCCAATATAATTGATTCCAATAAGTAGGGCTTTACGGCGACCGGAACAGTTTGAATACTGGAAATTGTAGCCATCTATGCCAAATGACTGAGCCTCGTTTGAGGGCAGTTGAAAGTTGGAGTTGCGGCTGGCAAAATGCTGGCCTATATTACCATCGTTAGCGTATCCACCGCCGCTATTGTTGTTGTTGTTGTAGTTGTTGCCGCCGCCGTAGCCGCCGCCGTAGCCGCCCTCATTGTTCTGGTTGTCGTAATTCCTGTGCTCGTAGCCACCAGGCGGGCCGGAAGGAGGGCCGCCCTGGTATCCACCGTAGGGTGCGCCAGGAGGAGGACCACCCTGATAACGATCACCACCGTAACCACCGCCGTAGGGCGCACCAGGAGGAGGACCGCCGTAGCCACCCTGATATCCACCACCACCGTAGCCGCCGCCGTAGGGCGCGCCAGGAGGAGGACCGTTAGGAGGAGGGGCGCCATAGCCGTAGCCACCGTTGTTATTGTAGTCAGGATTCTGACCACCTCCGTAGGTGTTGTATCCTTGACCGGGGTAAGACATTATGTGTGCAGGGGTTGGTTCAATTGCAAGTTAATTGGGGGAAGAAGGAATAAAAAGTTGTTGATTTTGTTTTTTTGATGAATGTTGCTTTTGTTATTGTTGTTTTTCTGATGGCAACAAGAAAAATATGCAGAAGGGAAGCAGGCAAAAAAAAAAGCGTGCAAAGGGGAAAACTAGAGATTCCGATGGAAGCAAATGGTAAAATCAGAGTTCTGTTTTATTTAACTTCACATACGTAATATCATCAATATGATTATATATTCAAGTTTAGAGTGTGTTAATATAGACTTGAACATGAAGCTGTCAAAGGGGCTTTAAGGCATGTACACTGAGAGTATACTGGTCAATTGGTCTATCTGAGGCAGTGCGTTTGGACGGAGACCCCATTGCCAAGAAGCCCTGAAGACTGAAATGGCACGTGATATCATTGCTGTGCCCTTCTTGCCTGGTCGGTTAAGCTTTTGGAACCGGTCAAAGATAGTAAAAAGAAGTCCGGTCGGTTGGTTTGAGTTGGTCACGGGACCAGGTCCGACTGAACGGCACCGGCATCAACAGCAACACCAAAATTTATAAATCTAATATCTACCACAGGATAGCTTTTTCTAGCATTGCTCTGTCAGTATCACCCGGCCTTGTCGGTCCTTCTGGTGTTGGATCCGAGACCTCCCATTTTTCCCATGGCTGTGGCCCTGGATAGTACAACTTGGGACAAATTTTGAAATAAAATTTTTTTGCAAACCCGTCAACCTCCGCAACCTGAAGCAGCGCCAGAATCAGCCATCATCAATATCATGAGCACGCCCTTCTCAAAGGTAAGACTCCCCCGTTTTGAAATTTGAATTTATAACTGCTTTGAATTTCTGTTTAGTCTATCTATCTATCCTTGTTTATTTTTTTTTGCTAACTACCTGTGGTACCTATAGAAATCTAAAGGAAAGGGCCTCCGGTCCCTGTCAATTTGTGTCCCCAGCTCTGTCATTGATCCGGCACATTGCAAGACCGCACATCAGGCTGCCTGGACTGCGCACAAGATTGCGCGTGCGGCCACCCTCTATGGTATCAGCGAGATCATTATTTACGACACTCCTTCATTATCCAAAGAATCAACCCCAGCTAGTAGTGAAAGCAGCAGCAGTAGTAGTAACGGCAAGAAGCTCGCTGGATATCTCAACTATTTCATCACTCCCTCATATCTCCGTAAGCAGGTCTTTGGTCCCGAAGTTTCTGACTACGAAGCAGCGCAAAAGCTCCCAAAGCTTTCAAACCTACCTTTCCTTTCACACGACGGCAAGTACCTTGTGGGCTTCAGCGTGCCTCGACGGATCGAAAAGCTTAAGGGCAAGTCAGCCGGCAAGCGAAAGAAGAAGGGACAACTTGCTGAAGAAAAGCTTACGACTTATATCAACATTGGCGCCGAAAAGTATCTGCAACTAAGCAATGGTGTCAAGGTGCCCATACACTCGCGTGTAATTGTCAACACTGAATCAAACGCTGTGGCCACGGCAGCCGAGGCATTTGATGTTGCATGCAACCACAAGGTGCGCGGCGACACGGCATTTTGGACACCAGAGGGTTTTGGCTACACCGTGCGGCATGTTGCTGCCTTTGGCCAAGTCTTTACGGAGTCGCCTTACCCAGATGGTTACAAGTACACTGCGTGGGCGCCTGCGCGCGAGGCGGCCGACCTTCCGGCCCTAAATTCAATCACACTCTTGCCCGAGAGCAGCTTTCTTAAAACGGGAGTGCCGCAAGCTGACCCCAAAGAGGATGTGCCTGTACTTCTTGTCCTTGGGCCGTGGCGTGAACTGTCCGCGGCTATCCTTGCGGACCAGGAAAACTTTGCGGGGTTGGATCAAGCGGAACCGCTTTTTGACGGCCGCTTGGCCAACAGCCAGGCGCCCTCTACTGAAGCTAGTGTGCTTAACGCCCTGGCCAGAATTGATGGACTTTAATGGTAAATTAGCTCGGAATAATTGGCCTTGACATGTGAATGGTTTTTTGTTTAAAATTATTAGACTCTCTTGTATAATTCATTGTATTATTGTTGTTGTTTATTTCTTTCAACTGAGCAAAACCGAGCCAATTCATTTCCTTGGTTCCCGAGTATTGCCAAAGTTATCTCTAGTAGGTGTCGATTTCATGCTGTTTACAAATATGATATGAAAGAGCAATTTAACGTGCTTATTTTGCATCATAAGATTACCTATTTAACGCCGCGGAATTTTCCATCGATTACAATCCTTGTATGCTGAAAGAATCTCGGGGAGGGGATAGATAGATAGATAGGTAATCAGTTTATCGCTCTTACATCAAATAATTACAAAGTTAAAAAACAAAATGGAGTTCAAACCATTCATCACTGTGAGACTAGTAAGGTAGCGGGGTCAACGCGTGTTATAAGCCCCGACCTTCTATGGCGCCTAATTCCCCATGAATAATAATAATATTATTTGTTAAGAGAAACCTGCAATACACATCAGTAAATTTTTATAAACCATTGGTAAAGTGTCTCATTCTTTTGTAAGGGCCATGCTATTTTTTTTTATGTCGTTTTAAATTGGCCATATGTCCTGAAGGACTACCTGGGGATCCAAAGTAAAGACAGTTGAAAGCTAGGAACTCAGTTCATTGCCCTTACATTAGAAAGATATAAAAAATATAAAAAACAGCACACAAAGAAGATATGAATTTCAAAAACATTTGTCTCTATGAGACCAGCAATTTAGCGGTCTCAACTTGTGCTATGAGTCCAAGTGTTCGATGGCGCGAAATTCTCCATGAATAATTCCATGTGTTTAGGGAAACCTGCGATACATAACATGTAAAGGCAATTAACAGATTATCTACCTGTCTACCGGGGAGCCGAGAATGTATAGAAGGTAATTGATATTCCAACTGTAAAAATAAGTAGATCAAGTTAATTAACCTAAGAAAATATTGTAAAGAATCCAGAAACGTTACTCATCAAAAAACAATCTGTGTGTTTTTCTTTTAAAACATTCACTGATCACCATCTATCTACACAAGTTAGATACACGAATCAAAAAATATGGTCTCTGGCGGGATCGAACCGCCGATCCTCGCGTTAACTGCTAGGAGTTGTATTAGCACGATGCCTTAACCAACTGGGCCAAGAGACCAATTTCTTGTTTAAAAGCTTTTTGTGTTTATTCTGATATAAATAAATATTATTTAAAGGTGTAAATTTAAGGTTTAAGTCTCATGTTTGAAATCCTGAGATGACTTTAAAAACCATCAGCTATTAAATAGTAGCAAAACACAATGCTATAACAATACTACATCGATAAGCATAATATATTTGACTAGAAACATGCTCTGCTACCTTTTCAGTATTATAGAGGTGAACTCCCATAGCTGGAAATCTAGTATTGAGCTACTGGGTGTTATGTATCTCAGGTTTCCCTTAGCACATGGATACTTTCATGGAAAATTCGGCGCCATCGAACGTCTGAACTCATTGCGCGCGCTGACACCACTGTTTTGTCAGTTTCATAGAGACAAATGTTTTGGAATCCCATTTCTTCTTTGTATATCGTTTTGTTTTGTAATTTATATGTAACCATTTGATGTAAGGGCAATAAACTGATTATCTATCTAAATGATTTAGCACGTTCTCAATGGGTGTTCTTTACATCCGGTAGAGCGAGACTTGTTGGGAAATGTTTTCCCTAATCTTGATCTCAAGATTCTTCTTGGTCCCAAGGAGGGTCTTGAAGCGGTAGTTAAGTTCCGAGATTCATTACTGTAACTTCTTTGTTGATTGGTTGCTTGATTAGAACAGTTTATTGAGGTTTTGCTATGTCAATTTCTGGTATTGATCTGCTGGATGTTATGTATCGTAGTTTTCTCTTAATACATGAACCTATTTCATGTATAACTATTTGATGCAAGGACAATAAATTGATTATCTATCTACATAAAATTACTCATGAAGAATTGGGCAGCATCGAAGGTCAGAAATTATAATATATTTTGACCCCGCTATCTTACTAGTCTCACTGACAAAAATATTTTGAAATCCATGTCTTCTTTGTATGCCATTTTGTTATATAACTTTGTTTGTAATAAGTTGATGTAAGAACGATAAATTGATTACCTATCTATCTGCTTGTTTCGGTCTCTTTCAGATAAAAATTTCAAAAAGCGAATGCATTTTTTTTTTAATTTTTGTCTCCTCAATTCCTTTTCGAGGTATACTTCTTCATTTCAGGAACATGAACTTATTTTCTCTGAATAGTTAAATTGGTATTACATAACCGAGAGGCTGTTGTTTTAACGGGTAATAATAGTAGATAACTTTGTTGCTCGACATCTAAATTCTACTTTAGAAAAACCGGTGACTTTGTTGGTAACTTTGTTGGTAACAATTTGATGCAAGAACAATAATTGATTACTTATCTATAATTTAAGATATGCCAAATTAAATTCAAAATAAAGACTTAGACTTTGGCCTTTTTTTTTTTAACTACCATGGAGAAACGATTATAACATGGCTCTCAGTTTTACGTACCACAAGATATTACTGTCTGAATAGAAATTTCAAACAGCAATACTTGCAATCTATCTCAATATACTTACATTTGTTAATTTCACTTTTAAAAAAGTATTGAGGAAAAAAAAAGAGGAAGAATTGATGGATTTGCAAAATAGAATGTCAAGGGTGGTTGAATAAAAGTAATATAACTTAGTACTTGTGATATTACATTTAGTTTGGTTTTGTCTGATCAACCGAGGCTTTTTTATTTCAACCCCACTTGTTTAACCCACCAGCCTACGAAACTAATGAATGCGCAATAAGCTTTATTTTTTTCTTTTATAAATCTGGGGAAACCTCAGAGAAAACGTTTTCTTGTACTTCTCCATCTTCTCTTTCTTATCTTCTCAGTCATATAAACTAAATAACATCACTATGCCCAATACACTCGGTCAATCCTACCTCGAAACTTCCGTCTGGAAGCCCGATCTGTTCAAGGGCAAAGTGGCATTCATCACTGGCGGGGCTGTAAGTACTCTTTTCGACTTTTGCAGATCGATATTTTCTTTTTGATCACAACATGGTGTCTACGTAATGCTAACAAGATGTTCCTTAGGGTACTATTTGCAGAGTCCAAGCTGAAGCTTTGGTCCTCCTGGGTGCCAATGTCGCTATTATTGGCCGCCGCCTCGAGGTGACACAAAAAGCCGCAGATGAAATTGCCCAACTTCGCCCCGGCGCCAAAGTTATTGGTATTGGCGGCGTTGATGTCAGAAACATTGAGTTGCTCAAGAAGGCAGTTGACCAAACTGTTGCGGAATTTGGGCGCATTGATTATGTTGTTGCTGGTGCTGCAGGCAACTTCCTCGCCTCTTTCAATCAGCTTTCTTCCAGGGCTTTTAAATCTGTTATTGACATTGATTTGATCGGTTCCTACAACACGGCTAAAGTCACTGCTGAAGAACTTAAGAAAACTAAAGGACAGTACATTTTCATCTCCGCGAGCTTACACTACACAGGCACCCCATTTCAAACTCATGTTGCTGCAGCCAAAGCCGGCGTTGATGCACTTTCGAACAATCTTGCAATTGAGCTCGGACCGTTTGGCATTCGCTCGAACGTCATTTGCCCCGGACCTATTCAGGGTACTGAGGGCTTAAGCCGCCTCATCCCCGATGAGGCTGAAAAGAACTCGCTCAAGAGCATTCCTCTCAACAAGTTTGGAAGAACCCAGGATATTGCCGATGCAACTATTTTCTTGTTTTCTCCTGCTGCAAACTATATTTCTGGCACTACCGTGGTTGTCGATGGCGCTCACTGGAGAACTGCTGGTGGTCTTGGCGGCCTCTACCCCGAAGCTGTCATCAGCGCCAACTCTGGCGTATCAAAGCTCTAAGTTTTTATTTGCACGCATTGCAACAAATATAAATAAAAGCAAAATGAAAAAGTGGGCGTTAAACGCTTTTTGGAATATTTACTTTTTCAATGTGATGTCTGACTAGTAATAATGTTGTTTAAAGCGGGAATTGAGTAGATGCTTGTTTAAATTATATGCATGGCAACACCGACACTTGCAATGACCAAAATAAAAGATATTCATTAGCCTAAACTAAAAGGGAAGGTAGAAATGGAGATTAAAATCTGAGTGGTTTTGACCGTCGATAGCTCATATGGGAAGGTTTTTTTTTTTATCTGGATAATTCTAACTAAGTAGCGCACCTAAATGGCATCAGAAGTTTTTGACGTCTGAAGGCGTTGAATTATCTTTGAATCAATCCAAACACATTTAAAAAGATTATTTAGAGTTACATGAAGAATTAAATAAGAACACAGCTTTTAACATAGTTTGCTTGTTGTATCCTTTTGTTATCACTGGCATTATTCCTGAGAACCCGACGCTAAAATTCAATTTTTATTATTTATTTTGTTTTCTTGAAAAAAAACAGAACTTAAAAATGCAAAAAAATATGCCTCGAGCCGGATTCGAACCGACGATCTCGTCATTACTAGTGACGCGCCTTACCAACTTGGCCATCAAGGCTGCTTCTTGTTTTTGAAATTTAGTACTCTTATATCATGACCATGGAAAACTATTGGTTAACTTAGGGGTTAAGCTTGAAAGGGTTGTAAACATCACTATTCTGTGTCTTTTCTTGACTTTAAATGGTAGTTTCTATATCAGGATATTTTTAATTGATTTACTGTTTGGGATGGTGAGTTTAAGCCAAACCGGGCAGTGGTGCGGTGTTATGGCCTTTAAAGCGAAAACTGTTTTTCTGTTTCGCATAAACAGATAGATAGATAGATGTCAACTGGAAACAGTTGAACATATCCTTAAGGAATGACCTCTACATCCAGTAGAGCGAGAAGTGTCGAGAAAAGTTTCCCCGGAACTTGATCTCAAGACTCTTTTTGATACCAAGAAGGGCCTTGATGCGGTAGTCAAGTTCTTAGACTCATTACCGCAACTACTTTGCTGATGGTTCGCTTGAATAAGCAGCTTGTTAAGGTTTTACTGAATGTCAATCTCTAGTATTGATCATCTATCTACATATATCGTGTTATCGATGTGATATGTGTTAAAGAACTTTTAGCCGTTAGCAATCTAATGTTTTATCTTGTTGCACGTATATAAGGTATAATTTAATGCTCTTTATAACCTAACCCTAATTTGTCCTCACAAAGTTACTCCATATGATACCCAAAAAAAAAAAAAGTGGGTGAATCCGATTCCAAAGAACGGAAAACTCAATCAACAAATGAGCGCTTCAACAGCACGCACCATTAGGTTCTTTCCTTCTATCCTTTGATTATTATAATCTACCCATATACATGTGTTACTAGGAATAATAAAAGAACTGAGAATGGACAAGACCCGCGCGGTATTTTTGGTGCTGCTGTTTTTTTTCATCTTCTTTACCCCAGCAGGTAATGCACCGCATATTTCGACGGCAAATGAACTTTTTACACTCAAAGACTACCTTGATTTACAGCGTAACTACACCAGGCTGCTCAAAAGTTCAACTTATGAACCGGGGCTTGTGTTTGGAGAGTCATTTCTGCCGCAGGAGATTGTCGACTTAGGAAATCGAGTGTGGGATTTGGAATCGACAGAGGAGTTGATTCAGGGGAGCGATGAACTCATGGAGCTAGTGAGCCCTCATGAACTGATATATTTTAAAAATGTGTCAGGTATTTACGAAGGCTCGTGGAACCAGTCAGTATTCCAAGAGAAATTAGAGCCTATTAAGTTAGAGATCCCAGACCTTTTCAAACCTTCCGACAACCTGACCTCGTCCCTGTTATTCCAGTCCGGCAACACCACGAGCCCCAAGGGGTCCACAACAATCAATGACCATTCAAAGGGCAATATCACTGAAAAATTTGGCAAGGTCTCATTCACTATCAATGAAATTGCATCTAGAAATCATGAGCGCGCGAATGTGGCTCTTATTGAGGTGACGGCGTCGCTCTTTGATAGCACCGGCTCGTCACAATTTTCGTTCGACATGGCCGGATTTCATATTAAACCCACAGGAAACATTATACTATCTACAGCATCGCTCAAATACTCAGGATTGCATATCTTACCACACTTGCTGCCGCACGAGAAATACTTTGCTGAGGCCAGATCAATCATGGTCAAGTACCTGAATTCGACAACAAATCGATACGAAAAAGATCTTGATTACGATGCATTTGAAGAAGCTGAGATTTTTGCCAAGGAATGCGAGTATATCATGTACGGCCATGTGCACTCAGTTCCCTTTACAAAGCAGCAATTAATTGATACCGAATCAGAGTTGCTCCACCCAATGGGTCGGCCGACCCCAAAACTACCAGCATTGAAAATCTCGGGGTTGTTCTATTCACCAGATTGTGCCGTCGCTCTCCAGTCTACTGACATTCAGGGCGAAAAGTATGAAACTTACTGGAACCGGCTGCGAGTTATTGTTGTTTATGGTATTGTGCTGTTATTTTTGCAGATGGTGCTACTAGCCAAACAGATGAAGGACACAAACACGCCCTCGCTCTTGTCCAAGATTAGCTTTCAGTCCGTTATTATGCTGATTGTTGTAGATGGTACAATATGGACAGCATCGTTTGTGTCGTCGTTTGTAGAAGAGCTGTCGCTGCCATTCATTGCTGTTTCATTCCTCTCGTTTGCTCTGACATCTATGTATGAAATGCGCTACATGGTCGAGATTTATAAGGCCCAGTTACCGGAAGGTGAGGTTGACGCGCAGGTCCGCGAGGTCATCCAAGCCAACACCAACAATAACGTCAATGGTGCATTGTTTACCAACTCTGACGGGTCTTTTGTAAGCACACCGCGCCTGCCTCAAGAGCCCAATCAATTGCCGTTGCCCGTAACTACAGCACAACCGCAGCAAAGCGAGCGCGCGCTGGCGGGATCACTCTACACCCGGGTTTACTTTTTTCTTATTGTGTTTATAATTGTCTCGATCATTGTGTCGTCCTGGCCCGCGCCATTTCGCACAATCTACGAGTACACTGTTATCTTTGGCCTTTACTCCCTCTGGGTCCCGCAGATTTACCGCAATGTCACCCGTGGGTATCGCAAGTCCTTTCTATGGTCGTTTGTTGTTGGTACTAGTATAATCCGGTTAGTGCCCTTTTACTATTTATTTTCCACAGAAGCGAATATCCTTTCCCATCACACTGATGATAGGTTTGCATTATTCATCACTGGGTGGGTAGGATTCCAGGTGCTCTTGCTGTTTGTGCAGTCGTTTTGGGGCCCACGAGTATTCATTCCAAACGGCGTGTTGCCCAAGCTGTACGACTACCACCCAGTTTTGTATTACAGCAGTGACGGTGATGACGAATCCGATTTACAAAATCTAATTAGCACGTCAGGACAGCAACATGTTCCTACTAGTACGACCAAAATTCCCAAAACTGGCAAAAAGCAGAAGGTTGATGATGACGAGAACCCAACTGGCGTGAAGCGTCCGAGCGTGGACTGCGCCATCTGCATGATGCCAGTCGAGCTTGTTCTCGTACCGCGCAAGCTATTAATGGCCCCATCGAACCGGCTTGTTTCATCCGCAGGCTTGATTCTTGCACGTCGGCGGTACGTGGTCACGCCGTGTCAGCATGTTTTTCACACAGGCTGTATGGACAAATGGATGCGATCCCGACTTCAATGTCCCATTTGTCGAAACCCACTTCCTCCATTATAGACAATTTTTACTACACCTTGTACTTTTTTTTTCAGTCAGGACTCATATAAAACAAATGAACCAAGCATCTACAATGACACATAAAACACAACCATTTTTCCCAAGAATTATCAATAATACATTAAATTACAGAATATGATAAACAATTAAGTTTATTTCTTGGCAGTGATTCTCTTAAGGTAGAAAGCAAGCTCCTCACCCTCAAGAATGTAACCGTCAACACGACCACTCTGGCCAGGTCTGGAAGAAACAGCGGCGTAAAGACGACCAGCACCAAACTGAGCGTCAATGGCAGACTCGACCTTGGCGTCACCAGCACGGGCATCAATCTTGCGCTGAGCCTTCTTGGATCTCTCGACGGGCTCGGCCTCCTCGACCTTCTTACCCTTCTTCTTGCCAACAACAACACCGTAGTGAGACTCGTACCACTGGCGGAAAGGAGTGGCATCGATCTGGACAATGGCGGCCTTGGTAAGAGTGTTGGTTCTGATCAACTCGTTGTTAGAGGGGTGGAAAGCAACGTTGACAACACGGGTCTTGCGGGTAACACCCTCAGAGCCCCAGGAGAAGTTACCGGTCTCAATACGGAGAGCACGGAACTTCTGGTTACCACCGCGGGTACGGACGGAGTGGATTCTCTTGGGTCCGATACGGGTGTTGGCGGCCTGACGACCCAACTCAAACTTTCTCTTCTTTCTGAACTGAGCGCGCTTGGCACCGGTGTGCGAACGCTTGTGGCGTGAATCACGAGAAATACCCATTTTGAACTAAACTGTGGACCTCTTAAAAAGGATTTGTTAGAATAAATGTTGTGTAAAAAAAAGAAAAAAAAAATGCGGGAAAGAGAGGTAATGATGATGAATGTCGATATTTGGGAGATAAAAAATTTGTGAAAATTTCTGCAAATGAAACCGCCGGAGCCAACAACATTACTATTGTCGAAGTACATCGTCTGGCAAAAATAATCCGTCGTTGAACACACAAAAATAAAAATAAATTTGCCGTAGTTTAAAGGCTTGTCCTCTGTGAAACTGAGAATCACTACCTAAGTAGTGTGGCAGGTTTTGTCGAAGATTTTCCTGACACACTTTAAACTGGGCACTCGCACCACAAAACATTCCCATAAAAACAGCGTCTAGTAAAGTCGAAATTTCCTCGTCTTCAATACCATCATCATCACCAACATTCACAGCATCGTGCTCTTATGCACAAAATATCAATAGTTTCTTACCTTGTCGGATTGTTGTCGTTAAAAGGCTGTTCCAAAAAAAAGAAAAAAAAAAAAAAAAAAAAAAGAAGAAAAAAAGAAAATTTTTTTCAAATATATCAAAAAAAAAAATTTTTTGATTATTTGTGAATTACTATACATATAATAAATAATA
>Ga0160505_101213_pt1 | contig 12598 bp, 12 predicted proteins | sample DIDeMG_FD_108225 | JGI IMG/M metagenome (GOLD analysis project Ga0160505, IMG submission 108225) | Enriched chicken feces microbial communities from UW Madison campus, WI, USA - DID2874_E49_Stillage MG | ecosystem: Host-associated > Birds > Digestive system > Large intestine > Fecal ... | reverse complement strand
TGGAGGAAAGTACCCTAATCCACTGAAATCTTTCATGAGTAGCGTGTCTCGTCATACCTTTAGCAAGTTGTTCCAACTTCGCACAGGTCATGGCGTCCTGGGAAAGTATTTCCGGACTAGAGGCATAGATGAGCGAGATCATAATTGCGAATCTGGTCAGCTAGAAACAGTTGAGCACGTCCTCAAAGAGTGTCCTCTGCATCCTGCAGAGCGAGGCTTGTTGAGAAAAGTTTTCCCAGAGCTTGATCTCAAGATTCTTCTTGATACCAAGAAGGGTCTTGAAGCGGTAGTCAAGTTCTTAGACTCATTACCGCAATTACTTTGCTGATGGTTCGCTTGACTAAGCAGCTTGTTAAGGTTTTACTGGGTGTCAATCTCTAGTATTGATCTACTGGGTGTTATGTATCTCAGGTTTCCCTTAGCACATGGAGAATATTCATGGAGAATTCGGCGCCATCGAACGTCTGAACTCATAGCGCGCGCTGACACCGCTACCTTGACAGTCTAATAGAGACAAACGCCTTTGAAATCTCATGTCTTCTTTGTATGTCATCTCATTATATAAAATTATTTGTAACTATTTGATGTAAGGACAATAAACTGATTTTCTATCTATCTAGAATTATAGTCAATTGATATTGTGCAGGTCAGAAAAAGGTTGATATTCAACAATTGGTTTGTCTTAACAATATATTACCTCTAGTGAAAAAATTAACTTCTATTACTGCGACTTGCTCCCCTCACTCTGGATAGCCAGAAATTATGTTTAATGCTAATGGGCAATATATTTATTCCCAATTCAAGAGAACCCCCTTTCTAAAACAGGAGATATTCCGAAATTACTTGTAAGACCGTTTTTAAATGTAGTTTGCGCGTATGCTAGAAAAGTCTAGTTATAACCATCAGAGTACGCAAAAGAATCCCCTATCAATGAAGGAAAAACCTGAAATATGTTATTAATGGGACTGTACACGCAAATATCAGGCACGCGAGTAGTAGACCAACAGAATTCAAAATGATGAATAACATCTATCGCACCCAATTTAAACCCTATTGTGTATAGATGAGCCAGTTTTATAGACCGTATCTCTATGCTTTATCCAAACTTAACATTATCTAACGGTGGTAAAGGTAAATTGAAAGAGAACTTCTATAAGCCAATTGAAGAAGTATGTGAGAGTTTAGACAATGATTATTTTGATTCTTTAATATGTATAGCAAGCCATGCGAGTGTAGTTTTAGAGGGCAAGGGATGGGATGCATGCTATTAAATTAAAACGAAATACATAATATCATTTATATATATGGTATTCAGTTATTACATAACTAGATATTAAATAATCAATATCCAGTTGTTTTGTATAGGATTATGCTGCTCCTATTTTAATATAGGATTTTGTTGTTTTGAAAAATTCCATATAGTTTTGCTTCGGCTGTCTACATTGTTTTTGTTTTTCAAAAAAAATTTCGCTTGTTAGAAGAGATTTGAGACCTGGGAGTTGAAATAATATATGCTTATATAATCATATGCACTAGGATTATTAACATAGATTGACCACTCAGAGCCGATCAATTTTTTAAATTTTTTTCCCTTCCATTTTCACTTCCTCCCTCTGGACCTCTTCTTTCTCTTCCCTTCCGACCTTCAAGCATTTTTTTTCACTGACGCATACATATATATTTATACACATATCACAATGAGAAGTATGTTTTTTTATGCATAATCTACTTATGATACATGAGTTTTGTTAGTACTAACGAGTGCTTTTTTTTTTGTTTTTTTTTGCTAGGCCAAGAACACATCCGCCCCGAGTCAGTTTCCTTTGACGACATTGATTACAGCGACGCTAAGGCCTTACGTTCGGCGCAGGACTCGTTAATCAGAGAGCAATGGATCCGTGTTGAGGCTCTCAAGACGGTCCGACGCGCTCTGGAGAAGTGCTTTCAGACACAGGGTCCTAACCAGTATGAGAACTGCAAAGACATTGCCGGTAAGATAACAACCTCAACAAAACACAGCTACACGAAGGGAGCGCCAGCTACAATCTAAAGAATGCACTTGCTAACAAGTTTTTTTTTTTTTAAAGAGAAATACCTCGACATGCTGCCTACGCATAGAATCCAAGGTTACTTGGCATACCAGAGAAACGACCCCCGTAAATAAGCAAAGAAAAATACACACTATTTTATTATCCCTAGTTCACGTTGCAAGACAGACTGGCTGGTTCAAATTATAGACATTGTCTACTCGCGCTTCTCATCTTTCTCATCTTTCTCATCTTTTTCATCTTTCTCCTCTTTCGCAGGCTGGGGCTCGGCGGTGATGGCGGCCTGATTTTCGGCAGCAGGCTCCTCTCCTAGCTTTTGTCGCTCAACAGCCGTGGTCGGTCGGTCCAGACCACTTGAGGTTGCGGCACTTGATTCAGTTTCGGTGAAGAAAGAACCATTCTTGTTGCCACAATGCGGGCAGATGTAGATGACTTGTTCGGGCAGTTCGCCAGGCCCAGCAAGTCCGTTATGGCTTTTACAGTTAGCACAAATCAGTGCGTAGCGGTTGTTGTTGTCGTCGCCGCTGACGATGATCTTGTCTAATAGGCGATCGAACCAGGTTGGCTGGAACTGAGGCTGGCTTTGGGGTTGGACGAAAGTCCGATGCTGCTGGAATTGGGTTTGTAGCTGTTGCTGTAGTTCTTGTGCTTGCTGAGCCTCTTGTAATTCTTGTAGTTCGCGCTCGCGCTGGGCCTGTTGCTCCAACTCAAGCTCATGCTGTTGGTTCTCACTGTCAAAACGGTCGAGAAGAGCTTTGGTTTTGTAGAAATTAGTACGCTCCTTCAAGTCTTCAATCTTTTGTCTCTGTTGTGTCTTTAGGCTCTCAATGTATTCTGCATTGTTGGAGATAAGCTTATTAAACCAAAGCGAAATGATTCTGCGAACAAGGTAAATCAGTGCTGGGAGGCCCACGACGGCGGTAACAGTGTACAGGCCAGTGGAGCGTGCTACTACAGCATAGGCAATGAACACAAGATAAATAGTGACAGAGTAGAGCGTAAACTTGCTACTAAGGTGCTTATACTGAATGGTGTAGTTGATCTGGCGTTGCTCGCGCTCCAGGACCTTCTTGGAGATCTCACTTAATTCCTTTTCGAACGACGGAGCAGGGGCCGCTTTAAACCACGGAAAAAATTTCATTGTCAGATGAGAAAGGCGGTGGCAGGCGCCGTAAAGAGTCGTGCGAAAGACAACAGGAGGATTGTGGCAATGCTGACGTTGATTGTGATGGGGGAGGAGGAAGGGGAAGGAGTGGAAGAAGAAAGGAAATAGGTGCGCGTGTACACAAATAGAACAAACAAGCAGACACCTGCGTGGACCCAGTAGTTTAAAGTTTTCAGCTGAGACAGAGTGGCAGAAAGACTGGGGAGTTGGGAGCTATGACGGAATTGTCAGTGTCGCTAACACGGGGTTACAAGAAGGAGGGTTACACAGAGCCACGTAGCACTACGCAAAGGGGGCTATTACCAGCCACGCCTGCTTCCACTACCGCTGAAGCACGCTTCTACCAGTGCAGGTACAATGCCATGATATACGTGGGATAGACCAAGATATACGTTGCAATTACGAACCCCAGGTGACTCAGTGGTATCCATCCTGAATCAGAACCAGATGATTGTGTAATGATTACCTCATCCAACTACCCCTCCTCCGACAAGTATGGTTACAATGCGCAATAGCAGCTGCAAAAAAGCCAAAACAGGTCGTGAAAACTGGACGCTTTGAAACCTATGATAGCACTTCGCGGTACCAAAGTCAATTCATGTTTGGTTGCAAAAAAAAAAAAAACATATAAATACCGTGATTCTCCCCTCTGACATCCTTTCCTCTTTTTTTCTTTCTTTTCTCTCCCTCATCACTTCACCATTTTTAGATCAATCCTCCGCAAATCCATCATGTCTCTCGTCAACAAGCTCTCTATTACTGACCTCGACCTCAAGGACAAGCGCGTCTTCATCCGCGTTGACTTCAATGTCCCCCTCGACGGCAAGACCATCACCAATAACCAGAGAATTGTTGCTGCCCTTCCCTCCATCAAGTACGCTAAGGAGCAAGGTATGTATCATTTGTAAACTCAATTGATCTAATATCCATTGTTTACTAACCTCTGTTTTTATTCGCTTTTTACTAGGCGCCAAGGCCATTATTCTCGCTTCCCACCTCGGTAGACCCAATGGCGAGGTTAACGAGAAGTACTCTCTCAAGCCTGTTGCGGCCGAACTTGAGCATTTGCTCAACACTAAGGTAACCTTCCTTCCCGATGCTGTTGGTCCTGAGACTGAGAAGTACGTGAGCAGTGCTAAGGATGGTGAGATCATCCTTCTTGAGAACCTCAGATTCCACATTGAGGAGGAGGGCTCCAAGAAGGTTGATGGCAAGAAGATCAAGGCCGATGAGGCCAGCGTTGCTGCTTTCCGCAAGTCTCTTACTTCCCTCGCTGATGTCTACGTTAACGATGCTTTCGGCACTGCTCACCGTGCTCACTCTTCCATGGTTGGCATTGACGTTCCTCAGCGTGCTGCTGGTTTCCTTGTCTCTAAGGAGCTTACTTACTTTGCCAAGGCTCTTGAGCACCCCGAAAGACCCTTCCTTGCCATCCTTGGTGGTGCCAAGGTTTCTGACAAGATTCAGCTCATTGATAACCTGCTCACCAAGGTTGACATTCTGATCATTGGTGGTGGTATGGCTTTCACCTTCAAGAAGACTCTTGAGAACGTTAAGATTGGTAACTCTCTTTTCGATGAGGAGGGTGCTAAGATTGTTGCTGACTTGGTCAAGAAGGCCAAGGAGAACAACGTCGAGATTGTTCTTCCCGTTGACTACGTTGTTGGCGACAAGTTTGGCAAGGACGCCAAGGTCGAGACTGCCACTGATGAGTCTGGTATCCCCGACGGTTGGTTGGGTCTTGACGTCGGTGAGAAGTCCGTTGAGCTTTTCAAGGCTGCCATTGCCAAGTCCAAGACCATTCTGTGGAACGGTCCCCCCGGTGTCTTTGAGCTTGATGCTTTTGCCAACGGTACCAAGAAGACTCTTGATGCTGTTGTTGATGCCGTTGCCAACGGTGCTACTGCCATTATTGGCGGTGGTGACACTGCCACTGTCGCTAAGAAGTTTGGTGCTGAGGACAAGCTCTCTCACGTCTCTACCGGTGGTGGTGCCTCCCTTGAGCTCCTTGAGGGCAAGGTTCTTCCCGGTGTCGCTTCTCTTTCGGAGAAGAACTAAGCCATCCGTTAAAAAAAATTATCGTGATATATAATGAACTTAAATGAAAACGTAAATATTATGAAAATTCCCCGGACGAAAACAAACAAAAAAAAATAAAAAATAAAATTAACTCGGCAAAAGTCGCGAGATGAGCCCACAAAACCTAATTTTTCTTTCTTTTTTTTCTGGGGAAGCTGGTTTGGTTTTAATGGTTTTGTTACGCGGCTACATGTTGCGATCCTCGGGCTCACGGTACGGAATTTCCAGGATCTCGAATATGCGGTGCTCACTCTTGCTTTCAACCAGCACGCCCTCGGAAAGCTTTTCGCGACGCTTACCACGCGCCACGTCGCGGAAAAGCCCATGCTGGCTTAGCGAGAACCCCTTGTGCTGGGCCAGGAGCCGGATGGTGCGGTTGAAGAGCCCGTTACCGGTGAAATAAAGGCGCGCGGCACCAATCTCGTCCGGAGGCACAATAAGCAGATCAATCCGCCGCCAGACCCCGTGATTTGACGGAACGGTGCTGGCGCCGTACCATTTGTCGAAGAAGCCCACGGCATCTATAATCCGCGGCACGTTGTAGTCGTACGCTTGTGGTTCCGGCCCTGTAAGTGCGCACGTAAGAAAGCCCTGCTTGGCGAGAATCACAATGGCATTGAGAAGCACCTCGCGTAGTCGCACCAATGCCTTTTCTGTATCAGGTTCAAGGCCAATGGGTAGTGTGATAATAATGTCAATATCGCCACAAAACTCTTCCTTCCGCCGATACGAACCCATACATTCAGCTATTACATCCTTGTCCAGCTTTTGCATAGTGGCCTTGACGATTTCAAAATGCTGTTGAGTCTCAGCACGTGGCATCTTAGTGTTGAAATCTTTATAATGCTCAATACCAATGCGCTGCTGCGGTGTCAAATCCGGGCGTGCCAGCGCGTCTTCAAGCGTGCGCACACCCTCTCCAACCCATCGCCGTGCTATCGTTGGGCCAACACCATAAATTCCCATCAACAGCTCCAATGCCACGTTCTCGGTCTTGGACTGGAAGTAGTCAAGCCGCTCCGAATGATGTGTTTCGACAATTTCCTGCAGCTGCTCTGCGAGGTGCTCGCCAATACCTTTGAGTTTGATTGCTTCTTCTGCCGTAGTAATTTTTTGCTCTGTTTGCTCTTTGAGCGTTGCGACTGCGCGGCGGTACGCCAGAGCACGGAATGTATCTTTGACCGCTTCGTAGTGTTTCTCAAGATGAGAAAAGATATCAATCACCATCTGGTTCGGATTCTCTGACTCTGTCTTCTCATGCTTGTGGGGCTTGCTTAAAAGCACAGAATCCCAGGTAAGTTTTCTCGTCTTTCCTGTTTGTTTTCTGTGATCGTGTGCAGGCTTGGGCCTTTTTTCAGCAGGCTCTTCAGCGCTCTCATGACCAGACCCAGATTCTGATTTTTCGTATTCTCTTTTCACGCGGTTAGTGTTATCGGATTCTTCTTTTTTGGCAGGCGTAACTTCCAATTTATCGTTGTCCTCTTGTTTAATAATGGGCGACTCTTCCTGCGGCTCGTGTTTGACAGACGTGGTGGGCAAAATCTCGTCGTCAGCGCCAATCTCCACAAGGTTGCCATTCTCAATGCAGCGTGATACCCATTCATCTTTTACTACCCGCGTGAGTTTTGGCAATTGGTCAACATTGAGATAGGTTAACACTTTTGTGTAGGTCCACTCCTTATTGATGAGCACAATATGCGAGGGTGTACGTTCGTCCTCGAGTGTGTCGATCACCTGTGCGCCGGCTGACTCGTACGCAGATCGTTTAATATTGTACAAACGTTCCGGCGTGGCCGGAATGATGAGAAACGTAAAATCTTTAAGCACCTTCTTAGTTATTGCCATTGTAATTGAAAGCGTATGTAGCGCAATTGATCATTAGCGGTGTTTTTTTTTTTTTTAAAATAAAAAAAAAAAAAAAAAAAAAAAACTATATTAAAATTTTATTTTTTTTTTATTTTTTTTTTTTTTTTTAAAAAAAAAAAAAAAAAAGAAAAAGAAGGAACGTTTATTAAATTATATTGCTTTTGAGCTTTTTATTTAGTTTAACTTCTTTGTTTTTTACAGAAGCTCAGACCAACTCTCAATCAAGTATAGCCGTTTGTTCACATCAGTCTCACGTTGTGGCGGCGTCGACAACCCTGCCTCTCTCAACGGCACCACGTCAACACCGCAATCCTTTGCTTTGCTCAATAGCGATGCGCGACGCCCAACGATAATACCAATGTCGGCCTCTAGCAGCGCCAAAAAGTCAGTTCCGCTGTCGCCACAGTAACACACAAGGCCGCGCTGAGTCTCGCCATGCGCATTGTCAGCCGCACTCTGCGTCACGTTCTCACCAGCTAACGTCCCCTTGAGCTCACGTAACAGTAACTGTTTGTCTGCACCCGTTCGCAAAACACTCTTCATCCGGCCCGTGAACTGGCCATTTTTATCAATCTCCATTTCATTTGCAAATACCCGAGCGCATTCCACACAGTATTCATTTTCGCTGTCGCCACTTAACGCCGAGGTGTGCCCGCGCCGCATGACTTCGCCAATAAGCTCGGCAGACCAGTTGACACTGGCGATCACGACAGAGACTTTGCGGGCACTCAGCTGCCTGTACAACTGCCACCATCCATCGCGCACCTTAACATTAACAGCCTGGTCCAGCATTCGCTCAAGTGGCACTCCACAGAACAGCCCGGAGGCCTCGACCCTCCGCACGCTTTTGTCTTCTACCACATGCATTCCTCGCTGTAACCGCTCCTCGCGCTCTAGCGTTGTCTCCGATATACAACTACTGTCAGTGCTGTCGTTGTTTTGTCCAGAGCAATGATCTTTAAAGTCAGCTGCATAAGCATTTGCAAAAAAATCCCATCTTGGACTAAACTCAGGCTTGTGCTTGTAGGCGGCAGCGCCTACCAGCTCCATCGAGTCCTCTGTAGTGATAGTCTCGTCAAAGTCCGTGACAAACAGTGCCACATCTTTAAGTATCTCATGCATGGTTAATTTCAAATCGTTATTTTTGGATATTTCTTGGTAAGTTCAAAAGAGCAATAGATGAGTGAATCAGTAGTTTTCTTCTCTCCTTTGCGGTCGAATTAATAAAAGGAATCAGCGAGCAGGTTAAAAAAAAAAAAGTTTCTCTGGCAGATTAACTTCCCAATCGGAACTTTGATGCGGCTCACGAAATTTAGCATTCACGTGATGTGAGGGGTTTTGGATCTTAATCCCGTAATCGCTATCTTTAAATTACTGGTTTTATAACGATTCATCCATACTACTGCCAGTGTGCAGGAATCGCTATATACATATATAGTACCAATCGATGACAACATTTAGCGACTTTTTCTCCACATCGTCGATAAATCCCCTTCCTTTCCCTCCACCAGAAAAGTTTACATCACTTAGTTCACAGTTCATATTGAGTAGAAAAAATGGCATCTAACGGTACGTTTTTAAACATTTTTTTTGGAGGTTTACTTGTGCTTTTGAATTACTAACACTGCTTTATACCAGAATCATACTTTGAGGGAAATAGAAAGGAGCTTTTTAAGCTGCATAAGGAGTTGATTGAGATTGAGTCAATCTCTGGCAATGGTAAGTCTCGAAGCTAATCGCAGCTCTCCCCACAGACCAAGTAGGTAACTAACTTTATCCAAAAAATAAAATTATAGAGAAGGCAGTTGGCATCTACCTCAAGGATTATCTTGAGAAGCGTGGCTACACTGTGGAGTGGCAGGTCGTGCCTGAAAAGCTGGGCCGCGAGCGTGCCAACTTGTATGCCTACAAGGGAAGCAAGCGTGACACAAAAGTTCTGCTTACGTCGCATATCGACACTGTACCTCCATTCTTTAGCTACCGCATCGAGGATGACCGAATTTACGGCCGTGGCTCCGTTGATGACAAAAACTGCGTTGCAGCTATGATTGTGGCTCTCGAGGAGCTCATTGATGAGAAAGAGGTCGAAGTAGACGATGTTGCGCTGCTTTTTGTTGTGGAAGAAGAGATCGGCGGCCCTGGCATGCAGTTTGCCAATGAGCACTTGGGTGTTGATTCGTGGAAGGCTGTGATTTTTGGTGAGCCCACGGAGATGAAGCTGGGAGTGGGCCACAAAGGTATTATAATTTTTAAATACGCTGTGGAAGGAAAAGCTGCGTAAGTACTACTGCTCTGTCTCTTGTATTTGGTGGTATTTCTTACTAACATACTTATAGTCACTCTGGATACCCTGAGCTGGGTATCAACGCCAACGAGATCCTGATCAAGGCACTCGCCCGCCTTGTCGGCACCAAGTTACCTGATTCTCATTTGCTGGGTGAATCCACTATCAACATTGGAGAGCTGGCTGGTGGTGTTGCTGTAAACGTTATTCCTGAGAATGCATCTGCGTTCATAGCAATTAGAGTCGCGGATAACACTGAGGAGATTGTTCGAATTGTCAATGAGATTGCTGATTCCACTCCCCATCTTTCCGTCGAGGACTTGCATTCCGTCGACCCGCAGCTGCTCGACTACAAAGTGGAAGGATTTGACAATATTGTCCTCAAGTACTCAACTGACGTGCCCTACCTTAAGAAGAAGTCTGGTGAACCGTTCAAACGCTTTCTGTATGGCTCTGGTTCCATCCATGTCGCTCACTCTGACCATGAATTTGTACCTATTAAGGAGCTTTATGACAGTGTCGATGGTTACAAGCGCCTTGTTACCTACAGTTTGAAAAACTAACTGATTCGTTTTTGCGAAGGAAGCTTACTATTTGGCTTGTGATATATATATATATTTTTTGCATAATGTAGGTGATTTTCTTTTACACAGTCACCTTCTTCGTAACACGCTCAACAATCTTCTCGACCTCAGCCTCGTCCACTTTAACCTTGTGGGGTTCATCAACAGGGTTGGATGCAGATTCTCTTGTCCAGCCAGTCTTAAATACGGAGCCAAGCGAGAACTTGGGGAAAGGATGTGCCTCAGTGTTGAACACAACATTGGTGAGGGGGAATACTTCTTCCTTGGAGTCGTCAAACAAGAGGTAAAGGTACTTGAGAGTTTCTGCCAACCAGAAGGACTCCATGTTGTCTCTGTTGGTGGGAGTTTCGGTCTGAACGTGATTAACGGAATCGTAACCCGCGTCACCTGGCAGTCTGGTATGTTTCTCAAAGGCCTCAAAGATCTCCCAGCCCCATTGCCTGTAAATGGGGTTGCCAGTAATGCGCCATAGAACAAACAGTGACTCGACAGTCTCGGGTCTTTGCAGGTTGTGGCAATCATTGCGCTTAACGGTAAAGTCGCGCATCTTGGACGGGTCAGTGTTGAAGTGAACAATCTCAGGCGAGAGACCACTAGGCATCTGGGCGTACATTTCGTAACAGGTTCTAGTCAACTCCAGTCCCATGCGGAAATCGTTCTCCTGGGTGCTGGTCCAGTGGTTTCTGCGTGCAGCATCAATAGGAAGTCCCTCAGTAGCACCGAGAGCAAACATACCACCAGCAAAGCAGACAAGATGGTCCATCTTGTTAGAAAACTCACCGCTGAAACCGTCGGGCAGCTCGCCAATGAATGTGAGCTTATTGGGCTCAGACTGTTGCACCAGATGGACTTTAACACCTTCCATGGCCTCGTCATACATAGCCTTGTAAACGGGCTCCTGATCGTTAGTCTGCAAGTACTGCTTGAGTAAGTACTCGTAGTAAGAGTCACCTCTGGAACCAAGTCTGATGTTTTGGCCCTGGTATTTACCTGTGTCAGGGTTGACGTAAATCGGAACCAGTCCATCTCTAGGACGATTGCTGTCAAGCACCTCCATTACCTTCTCAACCTTTTCCCAGTAAAGAGGTTCACCAGTAAGCTTGGACAGGTACTTGAACTCAAGTTGCAAAGTCGAGACCTCAGCAGTAGAACTGGCGCCTCTATCAGTATGGGACTTAATTCCCTTCGAAGTGTGCAGATTAACCGAAGCGTAGGGCAGGCCAGACTCAGAGTCAAAGGCACCAATGATTCTGTTTGCCAGATCAGTTGCCCTATCAAGGTAGAGATCATCGCCGGTGAGATAATGAGCAGAGAGGAGACCACCAAGCATGCGAATTGTAGTCTCAAACGTATTGACTTCGTAGTCCATATCATAGTTGAGGTCGTTTTTGACCCAATCGCGTGCGCGCTCAAGTTCCTCATCAAGACCCATGATCTTGAGGGTGTCCAAAGAGTCGACGATAATCCAGCCGAGTGGTTTGGGGCCCATGTTGTGGCCAGTTTTAGAGACAGGCTTGTAAACATCTTTACCCCAAGCGTACTTCTCGTAGCCGCCCCAAGATCTCAAAAAGCTTTCCTTGACTGCATCCTGGCGCTTCTTCCAGGAGACTTTGTTTTTCGACGAGGATCCGAACAAACCACCAAACACTGAATTTTCAGCATCTGGCGTGTCTGACTGCGATCTTCCAAAAGAGTACAGAACAAAAAACAGAAGAGCGACAACAAATCCGAGAACAACAAGCTTTCTGCGTTTTCTGCTCTTTTCAGCATGCTTGAAGTCGACACCGTAGGGCTTATCTTTGTACAGCGGTAGCTCCTGATCCGATGGTGTGGCCTTAGCGGCCTCCCAGAATTTGTTCTCCGCGTCTCTGACCGCAGACGAAAAATCCGGAACCTTGTTAGGCATTGAAAAACTCATGTTGTTAGGTTTAATGGGTTGCCATTGACTGAGTTACTGCGAGCAAGAAAGAGAGAATCCAAAGGATGAACGAGACGAAGGTGTACGGAGAGCATAAAACCTTGTGTAGAAAACCTGCGAGCAACAAATGGACAGGTCACAATAAACTCTGGGTCAAAAAGTGCAGTTCAACGTCATAGCCAAGATGCGCTCACGTGAAATAATAATTATGGCCTGTAATCTCTAGCTCATATTTTATGTCTTAAGCCTTAAAAGTTATGACACAAAAAACAAGCCACAATTCTCAAAGCCTAAAATGACTCAATGAAGTAAGGTTTACACCTGCCGCTAGGACCAACAAGCAACTCTCAGCGGCTGCTACGTGTAAGCCTGTCTGAGAAGCTATTTATCCACGAGTGACATGTAGCCTAATCTGTTATTAACTGCGAAATTGTGGCTCAACCTGTCCTGGCTCATATTAATATAAATAAATATCCAACTGCAATTGCCACTGCTGAGTCACCAAAGACTGAACTCGGGTCTTGACCTGAAATTTGATAAGGATAAACTTTAATCCAAAATCAAAAAAAAAAAAAAAAAAAAAAATAAAACCCACATTTTATCCCTTTTAATTTTTTTTTTTTTTTTTTTTCCATTTTTTTTTTTTTTTTTTCT
>Ga0160505_101212_pt1 | contig 12600 bp, 4 predicted proteins | sample DIDeMG_FD_108225 | JGI IMG/M metagenome (GOLD analysis project Ga0160505, IMG submission 108225) | Enriched chicken feces microbial communities from UW Madison campus, WI, USA - DID2874_E49_Stillage MG | ecosystem: Host-associated > Birds > Digestive system > Large intestine > Fecal ... | reverse complement strand
TGTGGGTGGGGGGGGGGGGGGGGGGGGGGGGGGGGGACGGCTAGTCATTTGTCTTAACTGAATCCGAGGGCAGAGCAATTGACCCAAGCGGCCCGAGGAAAAAAAGAAAAAAAAAAAAGAGCTAGACTACTAGCAAGACCAGCGTTTTAATATTATTATTCTATTAAGATAAACAGCAACGACCGTAGTGACAGTGTCATCATTTACGGCCCTAATCTTGTTTATTTTTACTTTTTGGTTTTATCGGTGCATTTATCGGATCCTTATCAATCACGTGGGTGCCTTCCCAAGATAAAACGCACCATTATTGATAACTCGAAAAGCAATTGTCGGCGTAAAAAAACAAAAAAGAAAAGGAATTATATTGCAACCATTCTCAAAAACCGCTGGTCACCATTAAAAAATTATCACGGAAATAACCCATCATCCGTGTTGATGGATTCCAATTGTTGACGTCGTAGTGGACTTAGGATGCCCAGGTTTTTTGTTCTTTTCTTTTTGGTGTGGTCCTCTTTTAAATCAAAGCGTAATTTCCGTTTTACAACCCAGTCAAATAATAGGTCAGTAAAATAAATATCCTCAGGTAAATACTAGTTGATTAAAACAACTTAAACTACTAAAAGCTCGCTGCAGTGCATGATTCTGAATCCTGGTTGTTGAGTGGTTTATTTGTAACCCTGTTTGCGTTTTGGCCCTAACAGCTTACAGACATTATTACTATGACAAGATACACTCTTTCCCTGAGCGAGTCAAAGAAATGCATAAGCGATAACGTTTTAAAACAAAATATTTATATATTTTGCTGGCGTCTGGTACTTCTGTATTTACCGATTTAATATAATCAGTGCCAGTTGTTGCCCTAAAAAACCCAACGCGAATATCAAATAGATAGAAATGCACACTCTGATTAGAGTGTAACCGCAATTGTACATCCTATTATTCATCAGAAAAAAACCGCAAACTTGATGTAGATCTGATATACCCCTGTTACCAAATCACTCAACTATCTTGTTTTTTCTAAGTTTAACTATTCGCTGAAAGAGTTTAGATCACATCAGATACGGATTATTTATTTGCAATTATACTGGTTTCAAAAGTGACTGTTTCATATACTCAACTCTTATCCATTTATTTATTTTCACCTAGTCCCTGGCTTTGTTGAAAGCAGCAAAAACAGAACATCACTTTAGGCCAGTAGGCTTATTTAAGCCTTATACGCTGTAATTGGATTTGGTCTATCTTCATGATCAAAACCATCGATAATATTCTTGATTTAAAAAAAAATAAAAAGCAATAACAACCAATTAGATAAACAGCAAATTTTCAATTCCAATTTAATATAACAATTCTATTTGTATTAGTATACAAATACATTTGCCGTTTGGTTTCATCCTTCCTAAAAGATGTTTTAAAACACTAGATAGTGTATCAGTTTGCTATTTATTTAGTAGATACAGACAAACTGATAAATCAATAAAGTCACAAAAATCTTCCTAATACCATTTACTTAAGCATATGAATAGATTAAAATTTTTAATGGTCTAGGAGGCTTCAATTTATTTAGCGTCACATTACGCAATTAATGAAATCCCTTGCTAAAAAAGACCAAAGATACCCAAGATAAATAATTACTCAGTTTGACATAAAGGTTCTAGTGATTACATGGCGATAAAGTAACAATCTAATATAGGTAAAAAAAAAAAAAAATTTTAAAAAAAAATTATATTCGAAACCCAGTAGTTTCACAAACCCTCGTGAGATAGCATAGTCATTACAAGGTCGACTTTTACAAATTCAATTACGCCCAAATATGCCAAGTCATATTGCCCAGCGCTCAGGCCATTTAAGTCTAAATCTTCAAATCCACGCAATCCCATCACTCATCTAGCCTATTCAAACCGGTCAAACTCCTAGCAGACTTCCTACGTTGTCAAATAAAATGCCCCCTCAAGTCAAATATAAAAGCTCTACTCAACACATGTTGTTATGGTACCTAGCAATAACCAGGCCAGATGTCGTTGTTCCTAGATTTCATGTAGCCAGTGTGCCAAGATTTCTCTTCAATATCACTTTTTGGCTTATAACACAAGGTATATGTCACATCATATCTCAATATGATCTGAAAGTTCAAAATTAACCGAGGTTGAGATCACGTGAATGTATCTGCTTTCAAAACCTCATCCGTTTGAACCTTCCCCATCTTTTCACGAGCATCAGAAGTTTTCTCCATTGCATATCTCATCCATCCTTTTTCATCAGCACTTTAGATACATTAAAACCAAACAAAATGGACTATTTCCGGTCACAGACATTGGCGATGTCGCAAATTGAGAACATCATCAAGTTTTTACGAGCACCAACCACTCCGACTCTATCTCCCTCGCAGCTAGTGCAATCCTCGATTTATTTACTACCAACTCTCAAAAACCCGTTAAACATCTCACTACTCACAACAGAGATCATCTTTTCACCGACACTTTTCCCTGACATTGCTAACCAAAATGTGGATTTGGATCTAGCTGTCATGCTAATGGAGGGATTTAAGGCAGCGGCTGACAGAAAGGCGCTCATCACCGATCCAACCGTGTCCCCTCTCGACTGGGTTCTTTCAATCTACAAAGCTGTTGAGAATCTGGCCCCAGCTGAACAATGGCGCGCACTGCCTGTACTAGGCGGAATCATTCTTGCTATCACAAAGTCATCTCCCGAAACTGGTAAAAACATTGGTGGTAGTTTGGCACTTAGTGGATACAAGGTCAAAATGGTTGAGCAGCTGTTTGTCGATTTTATCCATAACACAGTTCATGCTCATCACAAATCAAAGCCTCAGGCTGGTCAATTGGCTGCTGCGGTAGTAATTCTATCTGTTGTTTTGCCACATCTTGGAGACGGCTATAAAAAGCAGTTGGGCGCGCATTTGATATTACCAGCGGCAGTTGAGCTGGTCTACACATCTGAAAAAGGCCTAGATCTACCTGAGGTGTTTAGATCACTTATTATTGATTCTAAGAGCACTTCTCTCAACGACAAGCTTAACAAAAATCCAGTTTTCAGACACCTCAATTCTTTGTCTTTACTCATTCAATTTCTTATTCATAACAGCCATCCGATCCAGGAAGTCGAAGTTGTATTTGAAGCTCTGAAGCATATTGTACAATTTTCTGAGTTACTTGCTTCAGAATATCAGAATTTAGCAGCTGTTATCGGGGCCGATGCTGCGGAAACCAACAATGGTCTTTGGAGATTTATCAAGTTTTCCCTCTTCTCGTTATCAGTATCATTCCAAGGTTACACCAGCTGGCTGCTTCTCCATATCAATCGAAAACTTTTTCAAAAGTACGCTGTACCAGCAGCTACATCAATTATCAAGGCATTTTCAAATGTCTATTTTGTAGTAGCTCAGATTAGTCTTTCAGGTTTCCCCACGTTTGATTTCGTCTACTATTCATGTCTGGATATTCTTTTGGATCCCGCTTTTGCACAAGTTGGTATTTCAGAGGTGGTAGCTGAACTTTCGGTTCCATTTCTCAAGTCCAAAAAAGACTTACTTGCGTATATTGAGTCTGATCTAGTTAATCGAGGAAGACTGATATACTTGCTTAATCTTGATGAGCACTTGGTGCCATTGCTTCCGTTTAGTGAGGAGGTATCTTCCAAGAAAAAAACTCCAACTATTTCTAACTCGGTATTACCTCTAGTCACACAGCTGTTAACACCACCTGAAAGCGAATCAAATATTACTATTACATATTTCCAGCCTGTTCTCGAATCTGCTCATTCAGTGTTTCTTGCCATCGTGTCAACCCCATCTCAGATTCTTGAAAGAAATAATGGATCTCGTGATGGCGATGTTAGCTCTGATATTCAAGATAAGTCTGCTGAAACTAGCTCTACCAATACCCAGAAATACTTGGATCACAAGATTCCCGAATATCTTCAAACAGTGCTTTCATTATTTCCTGGAGTTCTTTCTCCAAACCAATTTACGCTAGCCATCACAACAGTTGTTAGAGCATGCTCGCCGCCTTCTCCCTTGTACAGGGTCAATATGAATAGATCTGAATGGATTCTGAATCAAATTCATGACAAAGCCCAGAATGATATTCAACCAGGTGTGCCGCTACCAGCTGAGCTAGGTACTCATGCGCAAAATTTGAACGGCAATGGTCAGTCTAATTCAGATGACAAAAACATCCCAGTACCCACTACCCGCGCGGTTGTCATCAGCTCACTGATTCATTCACTGCCCTATGTCCACATTACGCTGCTGGAAACTTGGCTCAATAAAGTGGTTAAGCTCATTCAGCGCCCTGACAACTTTGACAAAACGAAGATTGGACCTGCATATAAGCTAGAACAGGAATATCTTGAGACGGACTTGTTCCAGATGATTTCAGAGGAACTGGAGCAGTACAAGTCGACAATTGGTATCAAGTGGTGGTATAAGGCAAAGCTTTAATTGTAAAATATATATATATACATGATTAAACAATACAATGTTTTTACGAAGAACACCGGGCTCGTTCTATAATGTCTTGCCACCCGAATCCTGAAACTCATTTTGGTGATATCTGTTACCTGATGCCTAGTATACAGTGGAGAATACATCAAAAGCCCTAAAAGCCCTAATCTGCTAACGTGCCAAACCCTAGTCAACTCCCAAGTGCCAGCCCTACCCCTACCCCTACCCAACCTTCAAATTAAAAGTATAAAAGACTTCAAATCTCACATCCTTTTGGACTTTTTCTTCTTTTTTTTTTCCTCAAGCGACGTACTTCATAGGATCATTTCTATAGGTCACGTCCTCATCAGTCTCTTTTTCAAGAGCCTTCTAGATCAACTTGGTTGATGAGGTAGTTTCCCTGCACACCCTAGAGTGAGAAATAATATATGGTTGTTTGGTATTTTGGCCTTGTGTCATTACCAATTCATGTTTTTTGCCTTTCTAGTTTGCCGACTTTCTTTGGAAAGTTAGCGTTTTTACTAGATGAGGTGCGATGATCTCGACCCTTTGCATGTACTTCTTCGGAAGGGGTGGATTGGGTGGGTGTGTATGGTAGTCTGACAAGTTTCTCTATAGTTAATTTTATTTACATATAATCCTAATAAATACTCCTTGAGGAAAAAAAAAGATCAAGAGCTTTCATTTTTTGTAAAACAAACTAAATTCTAGGCTTTCCATGAACAAAGCTGATTGTTAGTTTTAAATCGCAGTCTAAAGATACAGATCAAGATGGAACGGTATTTTTTTAGAATATGAGGGCCTTCTTTTGAAGTTTAAAAAATGAAAAGTTTTCAACGATTCATATACTCCCAATTTAAATTTTTTTTTTTTTGACTTTTTGTCCCATTTATTTGACGAGAAAATTTGTCAAAGCCCAACGAAACTCGACTGGATTTATCTCTGTACAAGTGATAATTAAGTCCTCTATTAGCTGAACTATGCTATAATTTATACTGTTTTCGTTTTTTTCAAAAGCAGTACCAAAAAATATGGTCTCTGGCGGGATCGAACCGCCGATCCTCGCGTTAACTGCTGGGAGTTGTATTAGCACGATGCCTTAACCAACTGGGCCAAGAGACCATTTTCTTTTTGTGGTATTTGTGCCTTAAATAAAACAACACACAAAAGACCCAAAAGCCAGCATTAAAAAGGTTGGCAAAGTTTACAAATGTTTTGGGATAACGTTAAAATCACCAGCTATCGAAAGATAGCAAACGACATGGTATAAAAAAACTACGACAATGGCCGTGGTAGGCTTTACTCGACATATTATGAATAATTTGCCTTTGTTGAGAAAAAAAAAAAAAAAAAAAAATTGAAAAGAAGTTTACATACTGATTCACTTGTTAATGTTTTACTGAGTGTCAATCTCTAGTATCGATCTACTAGGTGTTATGTATCTCAGGCTTCCCTTAGCACATGGAGATATTTATGGAGAATTCAGCGCCATTGAACGTTTGAACTCATTGCGCGCGCTGACACTGCTACTTTGCCAGTCTCATAGAGACAAATGTTTTTGAAATTTCATGTCTTCTTTATATATCATTTTGTTTTGTAAATTTTATGTAACTATTTGATGTAAGGACAATAAACTGATTATCTATCTATCTTGTAATTTTGTATGTAACCATTTGATGTAAGGACAATAAACTGATTAGCTATCTATCTAACCATTTGGTGTAAAAACAATAAACAGATATTTACTTACTTACTTAAATGTTCTGGTCTCGTTCGTCAAGTTTCTTAACGGCCATGTTATTGTAATTGACAAAAACTTTTGATACTTAACAACATAACTAAATACTCTATATAAAAAAACTACAACTAACATATCCAAAAAAAGAAAAAAAGAAAAACTTGAATCAAGTAACATTTTAGAACTCCATGGCGTTCTCATCCTCAACTCTAGGAGCACCCGACATAAGTTCACGTCTAATTTCAGGAGTAATAGCAGCGTGTGATTGGATCTTAATGACATCGAGCAAACCATCTCTCTGATCTTCGGTAATATCATTCTTATATCTCTGGGCAAAGACAAGCAGAGCCTGATGCCACATAACAGGCAGGTTCTGCTCAGCCTTGTTTGCAGCCTTGGGAGCACGGAAGCGCATAAAGTGGAAAACAACGGAGTCGACAACCTTGTAGGGAAGTGCGTACTTCTTGTCAAGAAGAACCTTAATGAAAAGAGAAATGGGGCCAGAGTAGTACTCAAATTCTGATAGACGCATAAGTGCGGCAGCAGAGTGCAGTGCCGGCACAGAGACCTTGGTCAGAATTGACGCAGCGATAACGGCTTCACGGAGAGAGCACGAGCCACTCTCTGCCAGAGGGAAAAGGAAACCCTTGAAGAACGCAGCGGGTTTGTAAAGAGACTTTTTCAATGCACGGTACAGATGATAGTTGAGGGTTTTGGGGCCGCTGCCGGGGGCTCTGGGAGCAGTGGGGTCGAGCTCAGTCTTGAAACGGTCGAGAAGAACGTTGAAAACAAACTTTTGTGACTGCTGAGCAGAAAGCGTAGAGATGAACAGCTTAGTAGCCTCATACACGGCCTGGGTTGACCAAGACTCGGGCTGGGTCACGTAAAGAACATCTTCCCAGTTGCGCAGAGTGGGGATAATCTTGAAAGCGCGAGGCAGCTTACCGGATCTGTATCTTGATAACAGCTCACCAACCTTCTCGTAGACCATAATGACCTTAGGAGGAAGACTGACACCTTCACGCTCCTCACCGCTGGGCACAGAACGCGAGGGGCCTTCCTCGCTCTCTTGCTCCTTTGCTCTAATCTTAGCCATAATCTTGTCTGCCAGAGTGACAGGCACGTCCTCCTCATCGTCATCATATTCCCTGTTGTCAACATATCTGCCAAACAGCGCCTCGTCCTCAGGGTTAATTTCATACTCCTCAATCTGTTCGTACTCCTCGTAGTCGCTGCCTTCATCGTCATCTTCCTCGTCACTGTTGTAAGCGGGGCCGACTGTCTCGTCTTCATCAAGACCATCAATGCCGTAATGAGAAGCATCAAGTCTACTAGAAGCGGCCTTGCGCTGCGAAATGGTGGCGACACGCTCCTCAGCGTCGATCTCGTCCTGCTGGTCTCTGGCCATCTGGAGAATCTTTCTCGAGGTTTGAGCATCAACATACTCGTCGTCCTGGTCCTCTCCGGTGGTGCGCTTGGACTTTTTATAGTTAGACTTCAGACGGCCTTCGGCCTCTGTCAGCGAGACATGCAAGGGATTGTGTCTTTGTTTGGTTTTATCAACAACTTTGGGCATAATGGCTAGTTCTGTCGGGGTATCGTTACGGTCAAGATCATGAAAGAGAAAAAATTCCAAAATTTTTTTTTTTTTCATTTTCCCAAAAAATGAAACTATTGTAGGTTGGGAGTTACCCTGTTGGTGGCACACAAAAGGCCCAAACTGATGAAGCCATAGTTTGGTAACTAAAAAGCTCTACTGTTATGGAAATACCAGCTCAAACAAAAGGAAATTACCTCTGTTAACAAGAATCAAAATGAAAAAGGTATTAAATCAATTGTCAGTTACTAATATTCCTGTGAAAACTAAATCTTTAAGCAGGACACTGTAGTAGAGCCCATCTTGTGTATTCGCTTAATAAGAGAAACCCACACTAGAGCGTGTGTAACACAATTGAAACGTGATATGTAAAGACTTGTTACAGACGTTGTAACCAATACATATTATTTTGATTAAAATGCATACAATATTGACAAGTCTCGATTTATGTGCTGTAAATTCAATGCGGATTCTGATCTTCAAGGCGCTTTGAGCTTTCTTTAAAGTTCTATTATCTAGGGAAGATTATCTCTTCTACAATGACACTAACAATCAAGGACAGCAAAGACAAGCTAATATTAAAAGTACATTATATCAAATTTCAAAACCATGAGGTTTTTTATTCCATATCAAACAATGATTATTGTTTAGTTACCTTAAATTTTTCTACGCTTCAGTTGTTGATCACATATTTTACATACTACCCGAAAAGGTTCCTTAAAGCGGTTGCAAGTGCGGCGTCCCCTTGCCCATCTAGGAGCATTTGGGAGGTTTCAATTTTTTTTTTTTTTTTAATTTTTTTTCAGGTAAAAAATTTTCAAAATTTCCAACCGGAACCAACTGAAATCTTTCATCAGCATCATTTTATTCCTCTGATCAGGACACCAGGACATAGGTACATTATGGGCAAAAAAAATAGATTCAAGAATAAGCATCAAAGCCGGGCACTCAACGCTTTTGAGATCGCCGAGGCCGAAGAATCGCGTAACAAGCGACAGTACGACGAAAGCGACCAAGACTCTGACGACGAGCAGAACCCCAGCCTTGGCCACGATACTGATAATGTTGTGAAACCTGAGGACGACGAGGAGATCAATTCTGATGAGGCATTTGGCTCCTCTGATGAAGGTGAGATTCTGGACAGTGGTAGTTGGCGCAACAAGCGGAAAGAGTGGAAGAAGAAGGCAACCAGCAAGAAGAAACGAAGTAATGACGACTCCGACGAGAGTAACTCCGACGGTATGAATCTTGATGAAGACGAAGAGGAGGGTGGCTATAGCAGTATTGATGAGTCTGAGCTGCTACCACTCACTGCTGTCTGGGATCTCGACGACCAGGATCTGGCCAAAACCCAAGCTGGTGACAACGATGTCGACGAAAAGCCCCAGTCAAAGCCTGCCAAGAAAGTCAGCAATGAAATTTTGCTGAATGACGAGGATGACTCCGAATCGTCTGAAGAAGACTCTGAAGAGGAATCCGATGGCTCTGAGGAGTCTGGAGACTCTGAGGATGAATCTGATCTTGAACTTTCCGACGATGACTTTGACGAAGTTGACGAAGAGAAACTCAGCAGCTTGCGTGCCATGATTTCTGATGTTAGCAACACCGATGTTGTTACGTTTGAAAACGCTGAAAAGGCTAAACGACAAAAGCTTGTCCAAATCTCAAATGTATCCGAGGGCGAGTTTACTGTCCCTGGTGCCAGCGTTGGCCTCTCTCTTGAAGACCTGGCTAACTCAATCAACAACACTGATGCCAAATCATCACTTACTTTACTCAAGGATTCCGACAAATCGACGGCACCGCTGGCTGTGCCACTTCCTAAGCGTTTGCAGGAGCGCCTTGACCGCAAGGCTGCATATGACATCACCAAGAAGGAGGTTTCCAAGTGGAAGGACACTGTAAACACCAATAGAAATGCAGAGACCCTGCAGTTCCCCATCAACCCCGGTCCTGAGTTTGTCAAGCCCAGCAGTTTCGCCACTCTTGAGCCTGAAACCAGTTTAGAGAAGAAGGTCAATCAGATCCTTGAACAATCAGCCCTGGCTGACGACAAGGCTGAAGCCACATTTGAACAGCTTGCTCCCAGTAAGTTGTCTATGGCTGAACTTCGCAAGCGCCGCAACGAGTTGCGCATGATGCGTGAGCTTATGTTCAGAGAGGAGCAAAAGGCCAAGCGTATTAAAAAGATCAAGTCCAAGACCTACCGCAAAATCCACAGAAAGGAACGTGAACGTGAGCGTGAGATGGTTGAGGGCTCCGAATCCGACGAAGATGACCACGAGGCCAAGCGGGCTGAAGAGCGCATGAGTCTGCGGCACAAAAATACCGGCAAATGGGCCAAGTCGATGGTCAAGCAAGGTTTCACCAAGGATAAGGCGACTCGTACAGAGATGGAGGAAATGCTGCGCCGTGGTGAGAAGCTGCGAAGCAAGATTCATGGCGCCAACGATGACGACGATGAGGTCTACAGTAACGACGATGAAGAGTTCATCAATGAGAAGGGCCAATCTGAAGATGATGAAGAAGTCCAGCGCATCAAGGAGCGTGCTGGTAAGGGTGTTCTTGCCATGAAGTTCATGCGCGACGCCGAGGCGGCTGAGCGTAAGCGCAACCAGCTTGAAAAGGAGGAGCTGCAGCGTGCACGATTGGGCCTTGATCAGGATACCATTGATGAGTCCAAGGGTGCTAACGAGGTTGTCAACGAGGGCCGACGTGTCTATGCTCCCGGTAGCAAGGGTGCCCGCACCGAGCTCGAGGAGGTCATGGACCAGGTCCGCGACGAAATGGATGAAGACGAGGCCAAGAGTCTTGAGAACAAGCTCAAGCGCAAGCGCAACGCGCTGCTTGAAAACGAGCGTGAAATCAACTCTGTGCGCGTTGAAAATGTTGAAGAAGAATCAGCACCCAAAAAGAAGTCGGACGACTTTGCCATGTTTGATTCTGAAGATGATGTTCAAACATTCAGCGACTCTGGTGATGAAGAGAACCCTTGGCTGACGGCTGACAGCGGCAACAGCAAGCGCCAAAAGAAGTCTGTCACGGTTCTGGGCCGCGATAGCAGTGCATACGACAAGAGCCAGGACAAGCTGCGGAAACAGCAAGGTCGCTCGCGCGGTGGCAAGAAGACAGCCGCTGATGCGCAGGATGGCATCATTGATATGAACCAGACGCTCAAGGTTGTTGATCCTTATGGCTCCGACGGCGAGGATAATGATGAAGAGGGCGAGAAAGCCAACAACAAGCAACTGCGGTTCAAGCAAACTGATCTTGTCAAGCGTGCTTTTGCCAACGATGATGTGGTACAGGAGTTTGAGCTCGAGAAAAAACTAGAGATTGCCGAAGATGGTGATAAGGAGGTTGATGTGACGCTACCAGGCTGGGGCTCGTGGGGAGGCTCGGAACTCGCACCCAAAAAGCGGTTCATCAAAAAGATCAAGGGTGTTGTCAACGAAAAGAACCGTAAGGATTTCAAGCTTGACAAGGTCATCATCAGTGAAAAGGTCAACAAGAAGACTGCGGCTGTGTATAACGCCAAGTCGGTGCCCTTCCCGTTCGAGACGCGCGAGCAGTACGAACGGTCACTGCGTATGCCCATTGGCCAAGAATGGTCGACGCGCGAGTCGCACCAGAACCTTATCAAGCCCCGCGTCATCATCAAGCCGGGCCTGGTCATCGACCCGATCAAGGCTCCCTTCAAGGACGACGACGACGAGTAAAAAAAAATTCCAAGTCATTTTTGTTCTATATGAATATATTTCCATATATCGTTTATTGTTTTTCTTCTTTTTGTTTGTCATTTAATTATTAAATAGAATCTATGTTCATGTTTATTCATAAATACAGGTGGATGGGGGTTTTTTTTTTTTTTTGTTTTGTTTTTTTTTTTTTTTTGGTTTGATTATTTCTTTTCATAAATAGCACAATTGTACGCGCGTACGGGTCATCATTACCGGCGACGTTTGAGGTCAACCGAGTCGTCCGAGTCCGAGGAGTCAGCCTTGCCCTGCTCCACGAGGTACTTGTACTGCGAAAGCTCCAGGCTCTCGAGCAGACTCCGTGGTGGCCGCTTCGCGTGGATGAAATTACAGTAGCCGCCGCGCGAGCACTCATTTGAATCATGCTGGCGACAACACGCCTCTTTAAAGTCGGTCACGGGGCTCAGCTCGCAGTAGACCGGGCGGCCGTCATACCAGCGGGTACTGAAATTGTCCAGAGCCTTTTGCGCGTCGGCTTCATACTTGAACCGGGCGTAGACATTGCCGACCAAATGGTCATTGTTATTTTCACAAACAATTACCTCCTCCAGGGGTCCAAACTTGGCCGCTTCACAAAAGAAATCTTCATAGAAGGCATTGAAATGATCCCGTAGCGCTTCGGGTGACATGTTGCTGGCATTAGCATTGTTCCCGGAAAAATAACTGCCACCATTGTTGTTGTTATTGTTGTTATTATTATTTGTATTGGCAAAGGCCGGGTTCTGGTAGAGGTTTTTGCACAGGATGGTCTGCGAGTAGGAGGGCTTAACGTGTTTACGCGAGCACTTGTCGCCATGCCGACACGCACCGATCTTGTAATAGAAAGAGCAGTTGACTTTATCTTGCTCAGTGCCGTAGATAGACGCTAGATAGTTTGCCATTGTAGTCTGTAGTTGGTTGTTTTTGTGGTGATGATGATCCGGGATGGCGGTTGTTGTTTGAAAAGTCCCAAACGCGAAGTTTTTTTTTTTTTTTTTTTTTATTTTTTTTTTTTTATGTATTTTTTTTTTTTTTTTTTTTTTTTGTATTACTATGTTTTTTTTTT
>Ga0160505_101210_pt1 | contig 12624 bp, 26 predicted proteins | sample DIDeMG_FD_108225 | JGI IMG/M metagenome (GOLD analysis project Ga0160505, IMG submission 108225) | Enriched chicken feces microbial communities from UW Madison campus, WI, USA - DID2874_E49_Stillage MG | ecosystem: Host-associated > Birds > Digestive system > Large intestine > Fecal ... | reverse complement strand
TTTGGATCCTGCGCACGGACCCCCGGCGGCCGAACGTTATGGCTCGCAGGGCATACAGTCATGTGGGGCAGACAGCGGACGCCGTGGAGACGTCTGGGGCCACCGGGGTTAGCCTCCAGGATACGCTCGCGTCCATGCGGGGCTGGGCTGGTCTCGGCGAGTCTGGGCAAGCTTGGCTTGTCCACTCCTGACCCACGGACAGACTCAGTGACGAGACTCGCTTGTTCTTTTCATCCATCCATCCCTCCATTCTTTTCTCCACCGAGGGGCTCGCTGACCAACTGGGTGTCCAGAGTTTACATACCCGGTACCACTCGGACGCAGCATGCGCCATGACCTGATCTAACGTGCTTCTTCAGGATGGAGAAGCGCGCTGACATGCTTGGATGCCTGTTGAGCGAGCAAACTGACGCGGTGTCTGAGGGAGACGAAAACAGTTAGAGCAGGGTGGAAATGGAGGTCCACAGGGAGGAGAGCAATGTTACCTGCACTCACTGACCTGACCTTGTTCTTGAACATGAATGAGAGAGGCCCGAGCACCGGCTAAGACGATGAAAGAAACGAGGGAGCAAAACGAGGGGGGCGGATATTATACAGTACGACGAGAGGATACTTGTGCTCCCACGTTCCATGACACTGAGCAAACGCACCGACAGCACCAGGACACCAAGAGTCCCAAGACCCACGATCAAGCCGCACAGAACACAGCCAAGATTCTTCAGCCCTCATTTCTGACCAGCTCCATGTACGTTGCTGTCTGTCTATTATACGGCAATCGACGGTCCCAACTCCCCGGAATCAGGACTATCCAGGTCCCCGTTCTCGCCCCGGATCGACAGTCAAAGGCATTGCTACCAAGTTCCGAGGCTCCAGCGGCCGTCCTTGTCGGAATCGTATGCTGCGCGCTTCTCTTCTCACCATTCACTCACTGCCTTACCCACTCACACTCACTTACCTTCCTTTGATTGCCGTGAGCTGCGCTCCGTATTCTACGCCACCTCCGCCTCCACCTCCGCCTCCAGTCCGCGTTTGATCCAAGTCCAAACCCGAACGACCCTCCGCTGCGGAATCGAGAACAGTCTCCCCGCTCGGTCCAACTGTCACCGCCGACTGCTGCCTCGAAATCTTTTGCCGCTACCTTCTGATCGTTCCTCCTATCATCCAAGACACAGACCGAAACCTACGCCCTCCTCCTTCCTCTTGGCCCTCCCTACCCCGCACTCTGGCATCTCAGCTCCCTCCCACAATGCGCCCCACATTCATCTCCCTCTGCCTCCGCTTCCTCCTCGCCCTCCTCCTCCTCCCGCTAGCATCAGCAGCCACAGCGCCTCGCCCCAACGGCTGCGCGAGCCTAAACCAGACACTGACCGAGACGTGCTGCGACATGCCCAAAGTCAAGGGCGAGCACTTTCAGAACGGGACGCTGGTGGCATGCCACACGATGAGCCTCACGGCCTTTGCGATCTGTGTCGATCAAGTTGAGGCTGCCGAGCCCGGGTCCGTGCCGCGTTGGGAGGACGGGGCGCTGATTATCTGCTCCGTCTTGCCTGGGACCGTTAGTGCGGGTGTGAGGGTCGACTCTCGCCCGTTGGCTGCGGTTGGCGTTGGGTTGCTCGGGATGCTCGCTCTTGGGTTCTTCTAGTGCTGTGAGTCATGTTTGCTGTTTAGTGCTTACTTCCAGTCCTTCTGTTGCCGTCGCCGTCGCCGTTCTGTCCTCGTTGTGTATACCCGTCGAGTTGTCCGAGTTGTCTCATCAAGTTGTCCGATACCAAAACGCATCAAGAATTCCGAGTACATAATTAGCCCGGCGGCCAAGTCAACACACGCGACACACCTAATATCCCCCGCGCTCTCTCGGTCCCTCCACGGACATTCCCAATTTCCAGCCTGTCGTCGTCGTCACATAGTACATGAACCTCTATGACACGTACGCTAAAATTCGAACTATATTGTCCTGTCCACTAACCAAACACTGTCTTGGGTGTGTCGTTCGACACACGGCTTTACCACTCTAAAACTTCTTGCGGATATTGTCCCTGAACCACCAGCAGATACCGATCGAGATGAGCACGGCGATACCGATAATGACGCCGATGACGGTACCGACGATCGCGCCGCCCCTCATGCCGCGCTTGCACGGCAGGGCGGCATCACACGGCTCGCCCTTCGGGATCGAGTACGTGCCCGCCTTGACTTGGACGTAGTACGGGTCCGACGCGTTGGTGGCAAGCTGGTACGCCGCGAGGGCAGGCACGTTGGCATTGTAGTCGAGCGCGACCTCGTTCTGGGCCCAGTCGTCGCGCCAGTCCCAGAACTTGTCGTTCTTCAGCGGGCCGCCGACGACCGCGCCGTACAGGACATACGCCTCCTCGGGGGGACTGTTGCGGATGTTGTTGGGGTCTGTGCCGCCCGCAGCGAGCGCAGAGTGCGGGTTGGCGGGCGAGTTGGGGTGCAGGCCGACCATGTAGGGGACTGGGGTCAGCGAGGCTGTAGAGGGCATACGTACCGCTCATAGGGTTGTTACCGAGGAAGTAGTCAATCTGGTCCTGTGCAAATTTCTGTGGAGTTAGCGCGGTTCACTACCTTATGAGACGCCACTCACGACATACGAGTCCCGCTTGTCGTTGCTGGACGCGAGGGGCGCGTAGCGGAGCAGCAAGGTCGCGACGCCGAGGGCAGGCTGGAGACTGGCCTCGTCGCTGTCGCCATCAAAGTAGACCATGCCGCCCTTGGTCATGACCATGTTCTTGGCCTTCTCATTCACAATGGCGTCCAGGTACCGCTCCGCCTCGGCCTGCCAGCCCGTCATGTTGACCTGCATTCCCGCGGCCGCCGCAATACCGGGACGTGCGGCGGCGACCTCTGCAAACAGGACATAGAGCGCCGGCGAGCGCGAGTCCCAGTTCCACACCTGCTGCTTGCCGCTCAGCCCGTACTGCGTGTACCACGCGACCGCGTCGGCATAGTACGCCGAGTTGTTTGTAGCTGCAGCAAGCGCGAGGGCCGCAACGGCCAGCTCGTCGCCCCATCCCGAAGAAGCATACGCCGCCGCCACGTCCGGCACGCTGTCGCTGAATTTGGTTTGCGGGGTCGTCGTGTTGGCGACCTTGTACAGCGTCTCAGCGTGCTTCAGGAGCTGCTGGCTGTACTTTGTGTTGGCGAGCGATGCGGGCGCGTACGCAGTCGACGAAGTGTTCCACTGCGTGCCGCTGTACGCGAGCGAGCCCATCGCGAACGCGGCAGCCGTCGACGCCCACGCGTCTGTGCCTGGCGCCGACGCGTTGACGGGGTACGATACCCGCGGCTCGGGGATGCCCTTGTCGCCGCCCCAGTAAATTTCGTCGAGGTTGTTCGCGCCGATCTGGACGAAGAGGACGTCGTCGGAGGGGTGCATCTAGGTGTGTAAGCTACTGGTGCATCACGCCATTTCGCAGATGAGGCCAGGGAGAGACACACGATCTGTGTCCTCGATCGCAACTGCGTGTCGATCCTTGTCCGTATGTCCTATCTCCACCTTGACTCACCTTCATCAACCAGTCGTAGCCCCACCGCAGAGTGCCGTCGAGGTACGCCGTCTGGTTCACGGCATCATAGCCTGGTCCGTAGCTGAGCGCACCCCACGAGAGCGCAAACATGGTGAAGCCGAGCGGGTACGTGCATTTGATGAACTGTCGTTAGTACCAGTACCATTATCCACGCGTCTGGGAGCTGGGACGTCCACTGAAAGCTGAATCTCCAGGGTATGCGAGTGGAAGTGGACGGCGATGAATGGAGAGCGATCTCCGTTCTCCACTCTCCACACCTGGCATCGCATCGCATCGTAATCACACGATCACACCTCCTCATACCCACTACCACCCCAGATCTTCCTACCCTCCGCTTGCCACTCACATTACCTGCATCAAACCACCCGCCCGTGAGATCGAGCCCGTAGTCGCTCCCATCGGTCAGCGTCGAGTCGTTGCGCCACTCGACGCGGTTCCCGTACGCGCCGTCGCTGAGGTTTCCGCTGCGCTGCGCATCGTAAAAGTAGAGCGAGTTGCCGAGGACCGTGGCCCACTGCGCGTTCGGGGACCCAGAGCTCGCGACGGTGCCCTGCGACTTGTCGGGCGGCGTCCAGGTCGGGTTCGGCGTGAGCTGGGCCGCTGCGAGCGGGAGAAGAGCGAGCAGGAGCCGGGAGATGGGGACCGTGCGGCGGCCCATTATGGATGTCTAGAGAGTGTGAGTAGTGAGAGGAAAGTAAGAAAGAGAAAGAGATGGAGATGGAGAAGCACAGTGGAGATTATACAGCAGAGGCAACACAGAAAACGGGATGTGCGGAAAACGGGACTAAGGTTTGGTTCGGGTCGGGCACCGCACAGCGAGTGACGTCGTACAACTAGGCGCTACAGTGAGGTCGAGACCTTTGGCCGTGTTTTGTGCTGGCCTGAAAATTCAAGGGGCAGAAAAAATCACTCATCCAGAATTGGAGCAGGCAGAATGGAATACAGTAGCACTGCATTTCATTTCATGGCCGAGGCCGACGAGTGCTGCGCGCCCAACATGGCGAGCCCATGCACGAATGCACGCGTTCACAGACTGCGCATCACCGCCCCCCCGCCACTTACCACTGAATCAGTCTCAGTGGCGAGGTCTATTCCGAGCGATTTAAACAATGGGAACCGTGAAAGCCATTAGGGCAGGAGAGGAACGGGTTAATGGGGGCGACGTCTGCACACGGTCGATCTTGCTGGTTCTAGACTGCCCTGCACGTTTGTTGCTGTGCCTAAGCTTGCTGTGGTTGGCTGCTGGGTGTGACCATTACCTCGATCAGGTCCGGCCCGGCGCTCCTTGCCATTCAGCTCACCACTGTGCACTCACCCATCCGCGCGAGGCACCTCATGAAATCTAATCTTCTCGTCGCAATCTTTTCATCCCTCTTCATGCATCCACCAACCCAACAGCATAAACAACAGATATAAACCAAACGCAAATCGAAAGCGTCGCGCGTCTCTCTTCGGTTCGCATTCTCTACGCAAACACCTCCCTACTTGGTCAGCTCTTTACCGGCGACCCAGCTGAGTTCACTTACATGGACGCGTACTCGATCACGCGGAAGAGCGTCTCGTCGTTGAGGGCGTCCGAGTATCCGACACTGTTTGGCCGGTCAGTGTCTCAAACGAGAGGACGCGAAAATATCCATCAGGACCACTCACGCGCGGCGCCAGTCGAGACCCATCTCGTGCTGCGTGATCGTGCGCTCCTTCCACGCCTTGACCTCGTTGTCGGGAATGCCGCGCCAGAGCACCTGGTGTGTGTCAGCTCCGTTTACTCCGAGACAGATCCCGGGAGGCACTCACGAAAATGCGTAACAGGAGCTGGGGTCGGGGGCACAGGTCGAGCGCGATGGACGGCTCGAGCTGGTCCTTTGTGAGGATCCTGGGGTTAGTGATGCTGCGATCCCGATTTCAACGTAGTCCGTATACCGGTTCGCACCTGTATCCCTGCCTGTCAGTCAACTCGTTCTCACCAAAGACCCATTCGTGACACCTCCGCCATCGTCGTAATACTCACAATATTCTTATACCGCGTCACATTCGGCAGCCACCCCGTGATCATCGCCGTGCGGCTCTGGGGCGGTAGGCCGAGGCTGGCGAGTACGCGCTCCATGTGCGGTGTAAAGTGCTCCTGGGCGATGCACCACGCATTGTCCTTGCTGACTTCCGGCCATGCTAAACTGTTAGCGACCTGGGCTTCGTGTTCCGCGTTTTACTGACCTGGAATCAGGGGGCCGTCGGGCTTTGTCGACGCTGGCTTAGCGACCGACGACGGGCTAAGGTTGGAGTTAACTCTGTTCCGGTTTTCTGTTCTCTCCAGTATCTGTCCCTCAAGCTTCTCCTTCCCCTGTAATCCTCTCGTCTCATTCGTCCCTCCGCACATCCCACCTTCACCCGTACTTACACCATCTCGAGGAAAACGCCACTAGCCTCGGTGTACGTCAACAGGTCCTTGACGACGCCGTTCGGCTTGACGGACAGGAACCACTTGAGGCGCTGGCGGCCCTTCTCCTCAAAGATCTTGGTAACGGGATACATGGACGTGATATTCCAGTCCTTGACGGAGAGTGTGACCTCGAGCTAGATATCAGCGACAGCAGACATGAGCTCACTCACACTGCGCGACTCGTGCGAGTACACGTCGATCTGCGGCCGCGTCCCGCGCGGGCGGAAGAGGAGGCGCGCGATGCTCTTGTCCTGCATCGCGACTGGTGTCAGCCTGCACATCGTCAAGAAAAGCTCACTCTTCTCCGGCTCTTGGTCGTCCGGGAGCTGCTGGCCGCTGAATGTCTGCGCATGCGTCTCTTTCTGCCGTCAAATCATGATACGGGGGCGTACTCACGTCAATGGACATTACGCCGAGGAATTCTGCCATTAGTGTGGGTATCCACTCCACGGTTTGGCGACTCACTGCCGGTCGGGCCCTTTGCCAGATCCCTTTCCGTCAGCTCTTGCCAGTGTCTCGTACTCACCCAGTGACCGTTCCCGCCAGGTTCTGCTTCTTGCCGCCCGAAGTCACCGTCAGGTCAAACTTGGCGGTCTTGGCTGCACGGTCAATATCTCCTCTGAAGCGACAAGACGCACAGGTATCCTTCTTAGGCTCCTCTTTCTTTTCAGGCGCCTTGGCCGTTCCACCGCCGCTTTTCTCGGCAGGAGCAGCTCGTGCAGGTGCAGGCGGCTTCGGCGTCGCTGCTGGCGCGGACGCGGCCGCGGGGGCGGACGCCGCAGGCTGTTTCGCGTTAACGACTGACCAATGGTCTGGGCATCTATTTCATTAGGGAGTATAACCTACGTTCTTGGAGACTATGTGGACATCAATGGGGACGACGTGCTTCATCGCGCAAGCGTACGCGTAGGAATCACCATCGAAGCTAGCGGCGTTAGCAGAAGCCTCACCTAAGGACGTGTTTTGGCACATTTGCCGCGTTGGGGGAGCACCATTCCGGTCCAACAAGTGGCCCAGGTCCGAGACAGGGACAACAACCCCGGGAATGTTGTCCATGTGTGACGCGACGCGTCTTAACGAACGCTCCGATGCACATACCCTGAGAAACACATCTCGGGGACGGGGCGATTCCACTCCCAGATCTACAAGCCAACACTGCCGTACACACTCCACACCAGACACTTACATGTACATGTCCGGGGTACTAGCATAGCCACCGATCCAGGGGACATTGTGGGTGGGGACGGAGAGACGGACAAAGTGAGTGTTGGTGTTGACTTTGAAGAGGTCGTTGGCTGCCTCGATGGCTTTCTGCGGGTGTGTGAGAACATGTACCAGAAACGGACGGTGACTGTGAGGGAAACAAGATGCAGAGATGGGAATGGAGAAGTGAGAAAGGAGGGAGCAAGAGAGGAAAGACAGCCTGTATATAAGGCGGAGTCATACAGCCCACATTCCCGCACAGCACCGCCGTTCGGCGTTGCCGCGTTCCGCCATTTCCCGCCCTTCGGTGAAAGAAGCGTAGCTCCGCGCGGGAATCAACCCTCAACTCTCGCGCCTGGATACCAGAAACCACCTCCGAGAAACGTGCGGAATGGCGGAGACGATAAAATAGAATTATGTCTCCAAATAAACCTATTTCGGGGCGCCTAGAAGCCAAGCGCCGAAATGTCACTTCCGTCGCGCCCACCGTGTTCCGTGTCTTGCGGAACGCGTCCCCGATCCAGTCCTTCAATTGGAGGGTCCCCTCTCCGCGAAGCTATGACGATACGATCAAAATGGGGCCAGACGGAACTGAACTCGATCCAGCGACCCGACGATCGAGCTCATGCCCCCAGAAGAAAACGTGAGGACGAGAGCGTGACAGGCATCGTCAATGAAGCCTTACTCAAAATCCAAGCTCAACCAGGGCCTCGTTGACGACCGTGTCTTTTTTTTTCGCGCGTCCACTGCCAAAAACAGAGTTCACACCCGCGCCGCCCGCCACGAGTTGCCATTACGGCATCCCCCAGGTTCGTCTCAGCGACTAATGGTCCTTTCCTCGATTCCTCGGAAGAATGGGTAGTCACCACCCTGTGCCTGTACTTCGGAGCTCCGACCAACCTGGGTGGACGCGCAGTAACCGCCGCACTTTGCGAGGCAGATCAGCACGTCACTAGTCGGAGACCGAGCGCTAAGTGGTATTTCGGAGATACATGACAGCGGACGTGGACAAATCCGATGTAAGAGTGGCTGCAGTGACTAGACCAGACTCTTAAAGAGGCCGTTGCTCCTGCAGTTGTCTCCCCCGACTCTGTATACCATCCGCACACGAGCGCCAAACACAAGCAAACACGAGAAACACACCCACCTCGTACGTCACAGGCAGCGAGATAAAGTGCTCGCGGCCCTCGAGGCGGTAGATGGCCATGCGCGGGGGTCCTTGGAGCTGCATTGTAAAGGCTGCGTGGTGATGTGGCCGTCTAGCTTCTAGGCTATGACTCGTTCGAGCTCGCGTTCGTGTTCGTTTACTCGCTTTCGTTCTGCTTATCGTTAAACCGCCTCGGCCTCGTATCGTATCGTGTCGTGTCAAACACTATCCAACCGAGTGAGTGAACGGATGGAGAGCAAGGCGGATGTGAGGAAAGAAGAGAGAATGAAGAATCGAGAATGGAAAGAAGTGTGGACATAAACACCATTGGGCCATGTCCTCCGTGTTTGTTTGTTGTGTTGTTATTTCGCTTCCTTTCGCACTCCACACGGACACACACGCACATGGTTCGCGTGGCCGCTCGCGCGCTCGGGCCGCCTCTGGTCTCGAAGCGGCATGAGACGGTCCGTGCGCAGAGTCAGCGAGGCCGAGGTGGAGGTGGCGGTGTGGAGGTGGCTCGAGTGTCGATTGCGCTTCCGAGTGGACGTCCTTGAGTGGCAAATGGTCTCGACGAGGAGGATAATACGCCAAATGGAGGGAGTCCGAAGTCGCTGAGGTCGAGGTCCTCCCCCGAAGAAGTCACGCACTCGGGCGCACGTCCCTCTGGCGTCTCCTAGGAAGCATTACTATCCACTGTGTAACAGAGGAGAGCATTTCCTTATATTCAGCGAAGAATATACAGAGAAGGGGTTCACTCGTCGTCGGGAGTGAAGATGGGATGAGGTGAGGAGGGGCGATGAAGTTAGGACGAGGATGATGAGAGAAGGAGAGAGAAACGATGCGTTCTATCCAGCCTCCCTTGACGCTGGTTGATCACGTCGGGCACGCGATGCGTCCCAACATCATAGCTTTGCAGTGGCGCTGACTGGTAAGTCTTGTCTGCATGTGGTTCAACAACTCGGAATATGTCAACGAGAGAGGAAGGGAGGGAAGAAAAGCGATCAGACGAGCAATGGGCAGAGTGAGAATGGTGGGCAGAGTGAGACAAGGGAACAATTTCCGTTCACCCGAGAGGCAACACACGCCTTCGGCGTCGGCCCCTGGATATCGATAAGGAATAATATAATATATCTGGAACAACTTGTGCCCCGGCCCAAAGAGGACGGATGGCACGGTATATACTGTACCCCGACGGACCTTCAGTTTCTGCACACGCCAATTGCTTCCCCCACCTCGATCGACATACCGACGTCACTCCTACCGCCCGAGCCTCCTCCGTTGTCGGTCCGTCCCATCCTTCTCTATCGGCTTCACACCAGGCTTCGGCTTCCCCACGCCAATATTCCCATGTACACTACGTCTTCCGACGCCCCGACATCCGGTTCCTGTCACTCGCGCCGATCTAGTGATGTGGAATGGTTCGCAAACCATCTTCGAGCACTTTGTTGGGGTTTTATTCGGTCGGGGCGTCGGAAGGTGAAGGGGAGGGGGGCGGTGAGAGATGAGTGTGTTCATGATCAATAATGAGGTAACGGAAGGGTGTTGTGGAATCAGAGAAGGGAAAGTGAAGACGGGACGAGAAATGTCGCTGGAGCCGCGAATATACCAGGTTCAAGCGATGCTGTTCCACGCCATCGTTGCCACAGTGATGCGTTCGTCGCGGCCAAGTAAGGTAGTGATAATGGGAGCGGTGCAGAACCAATAACGTCGTGACAAAGAGATAGAGAGATGAGGATTGAAGAGAAACAGAGCAGAGCAGTAAAAGCCACTGGAACAAATATCAGGTATCCAAGCACGCCCTCGCTGCCCACCGCGCCATCCCTCCCGTATCACGCCACATGCCTCTTTTTCCTATTTCACCACACCCCAATTTCCTATCGTCCTGTTCCATCTCGGGAAGGTGGTCGTGTATTTAATAATGTCGGTATTTTACTGGACGTGGAATGCGCGCAACAGGGAGGGAGGGAGGGTCACGCTTGATGAGGACCGCGAGCGATCGCGAGGACGTGAACTGAATTGAATGGTATGGTAGGATTAGACTCCACTAGTCTGTCGTCCTGTGCTTTTGTCCAGTTTCCATCCACGTTCCCTGCTGTGGACCATATATAAGGCCAACCATGTATAACGACGCCGCTGCTTTTGCCTCTTCTTCAGCGCATATTTGTTGGATATTATCAGTCGGGGCTGCGGGGCGTCTTGTGGTGCTCGATGAGGAAATCCGTCAACGCCATCACGCCTCAACAACCGTGCAGGCCAATGAGCCTTGGCAGGCGATACGATTAACGCCATAATCAAAAAGACGTCGAGCCAAAGTCCAGCCCCTTGGGCGCCAGGCGAGCCCGGTAAGCTGCCAAGAGGCCGCCACATGCCGAGAACAGGACGCGACGCCGCAGCAGCGCACGGAGCGCGAGCAAACAAACGGTATCGAAGGAATAATAACGGTTTCTTTCTCGGCTCCGCTCCCCTGTCTCCTCCGCCCCCTCCTCCTCCTCCTCCTTTCGTCTTTTACCGGCTCGTCATTCCTTCTCTCCTGCCCCTCTGCTCTCCCGCAGTGTTCTTCAGCTTCGATCACCCAAGCTAAGGTCCGGAACGGAAACGAACATTATGTGAGCACATGTTAAGTCTACCCTTACCCTTAGATTTTACCAGACACGCGGCGGCACGCACGGCACGTCGTCGCTGCTGTTCTGTAGCTTTCTTGTCTTTAATTATAAAGTTTTCCTCAACTTCCGTTTCTCTGGGTTTGTGGCACCGTCCGCTAGGTCCGGCACGCGGAAGATAATGCACAAAGGCATGAGGCATGAGGCATGAGGCAGAGTCATTGAGGCACCACACCACGACGCACGATCCTGAGAGGTGAGGTACAGTACAGTACGCAAAGGTCAAGGTCAAGGTCCCAAAGTCCCAAGGCCACAAAAAGCTAAGCGTGCTATAGAGTCTACTTAGGTCCCAGCGCTGGCCCTTTGTACCTCACTTACAGTATAGCCTTTGCGATCGTGACGATGCGTCCCGGATCCAGTTCCAGTTCCCTTCCATCCAGTTCCAGTTCCGGTTCCGTATCCTATCCGCCGTGTGCATGATGTATGTATGAGTGAGGCACGCTCGCCCCTGGCCCATGCCCGACGGCCGAGTGCCACCCTCGCAATCCGCCCCCCCTGCCTTTTCTCTCTCTCTCCTTCTGCATGCTCCCCCGCCGCTGCCTCTGTGCTCCTCAATCTGCCTGCCGCTGCCGTGTATTTCGGTACCGGTTCCAGCAACGACCTTTCGACGACTTTAACCTGACCCAACCTCATCAGTGGCCTGGACCTGCCTGGCTTCCGTAGTCTTAATTAACTCCTTTCTTTCACATGGCGGAAACCCAGCGGCCATTCCGCAAAACCTACACTCTGTCCCCGGATCGGATGTCACCCATCTTTGCTCATGAGGCGCAGGCACAGACAGACACCAGGGCCGGACCAAGGTGCGATCCTGGAGATATGCATGTATGCTTGAATAGACTCGCGCTCGCTATCGTTATCTATATCTCGGTTATCGGGATCGACGTGACGGCTATGTACATCGCCGTCCAGATCACGATCAGCCAAAGTTGAAGAGTGAAGATCCTCAATCATCACTTGAAGAACAAAAATGCAGATATGGTCAGTCACCAGCCACCGAATGGCAGTGGTGCACATTCCCCCGCTAAAGTTTGTCACCACCAACTCCACAGCTCCCAGCCACACGGTACTCGCCCTCGGATGCACACAACATCAATGACACTACTCTGCATAACCCACGTCAACGTAGGGCGGTATCAACTAAGCTCGGTAACTACCAACATTTTCACAACCGTCTCGCGGTCTGTCAACTAATAAAGGCGGAACCCTATAAGATGCGCGCGCTCAGCGCGCCGCAATTCCGAGGTCCCCGAGCTCGCGTGGCTGTGTGTGCCCTCTACTACAAGCACAAACATTGACGGAGAGCTCGAGGAGCATACGAAGCCGTCGGTGACACTTCACGTCATCTGGCAACGTATGGGAGGTGGGCAGAGTACGAGTCCTCGCTCACGCAAGATAGTTCATACTACTCGGCAACTAGAGCCTTGGGCTTTTCTTCAGGCGCTCCGGCGGGTCGCTCACGGGGTGCACCGGTGCGGTCGTCGAATGGTGCGCCAGGATACGGGTACGCGGCGGCGGCGGCAGCGGCAGCGGCGGGGTTGGTGGGGTCGCCCGTGCCGGGACGGGGGCGACCATGTGTGTCTTGCTGGGGAGAGCCCAGTAACGCGCTTATGGCCAAAGACGAGCGACGCTCGG
>Ga0160505_101208_pt1 | contig 12642 bp, 2 predicted proteins | sample DIDeMG_FD_108225 | JGI IMG/M metagenome (GOLD analysis project Ga0160505, IMG submission 108225) | Enriched chicken feces microbial communities from UW Madison campus, WI, USA - DID2874_E49_Stillage MG | ecosystem: Host-associated > Birds > Digestive system > Large intestine > Fecal ... | reverse complement strand
GGGAGGGCACCGTAGAGACCGTTGCGGCGCTCACGGTAGAAGACGGAACGCTCCTCCAGGAAGGCAGGGATACCGGCAACCGACATGAAGGCCAGGAAAGCGACCGAGAAGAAGGGAACCGAGAGACGATCATTGATCTTCCCGTCCGAGTGGGCAAGACGGATCCAGATAGTAGCCAGGAGGAAGCCCATACCGGCGTACATGCCGAGACGAATACCGTAGGCAAGAAGGTTGCGCGAGTAGTTGACAACCATGCGCTCCATGAGGGTGATAGTGACCGAGACGTAGTGTCCAAAGGACTTGGCCTTGACAGCGTGGTGTTCAATTCCCCCGCCGTTCTTGGCGTCGGAGCCATCAGTGTGGCGCGAACGGGAATCATGCTCAGCCTGAGCAGCCCAGAGGAGCTGGACGACGTCACGCTTGTCGTCGGCGAAGTCGGTGGAAACAAGGTCGAGGAGGTGGTCGGCCGGGTTGTGGAAGTCGGGAATGGGGTAGCCAATCTCAGCGCAGCGACGCATAGCGGCGTTGAGAGTACCGCTGAAGGCGACCTTGCCCTTGGCGAGGACCATGAGCTTGTCGAACTGCTGCAGAGTCTCGATGGACGGGGCGTGGATGGTGGCGATGACAATGATACCCTCAGACTCGGCAATGCGGCGGATCGAGGTCATGACCTCACGAGCCGAGGCAGAGTCGAGACCAGAGGTAGGCTCGTCGAGGAAGAGAATACGAGGGAAGGTGACGAGACCGCAACCAACGGTGACACGACGCTTCTGACCACCCGAGATACCACGCTGGATGGGGGTACCGATCCTGACGTTGGCACAGGTCTGGAGACCGAGGGCAGTGATGATCTCGTCAACACGGTTCTGGGTCTGCGAGCGGGTGAAGTTGGAGGTGCTGAGGCGCGAGGCGAACGCAATGGTCTCACGGACTGTAAGAACACCGTAGTCTAGTCAATGTGTCAGCTATCGTTGCTTCAGAGTCTGGAGGCAACTCACGGTCATCGTCCTGCTCGACGAAGGAGGAAACGTCCGACATGGACGCAGCGTTGAGCCTGTGGCCGTTCAGACGGGCCTCACCGCCGTCGAGAGCACGCTTGCGGAACGACATGAGGTCGAGAAGGGTAGACTTTCCTGCACCGCTGTTCAAAATTAGCACGCGTGGTAACATCAGGTAGCTGGCGACTCACGAAGGACCAAGGATGGCAAGCATCTGGGAGAAACCGTGTCAGCACTCTGTTCTGCCCATCGTCTACGCTTGTGAAGCTGAAGCATGAAATGAGATCTGCCCCGGGCTGCGCACTCCAGTTCTTGACCATGCTGCGTACTCCAGTTCGATGAACTGAAGACACGGCCACAAGGCACCAAAGAACACAAGGAAGATCTGGAAAGAGTTCTCCAGGACACTGTGTAGCAGATGGCATATGACGTGAAGAGTGAAATGCACAGCGCAGCGGAGGGTAGTCACGAAACGCCACTTACCTGGCCCTTGGAAACCTTGACCGAAACATTGTCAACCAGGCGCTTTACGCCCTCCTTCTTGTCCTTGACGTCAAAGGACAAGTTCTTGAACACAACGGAGGAGCCGCCAATGTCGCTCTTGGCGCTGTCCATGCGCCTCATTTCCGTACCGGACGACATGGTGAGATATGCGAGTGAATGCGTTTGCTTGATGGAGGGGGGTGGAGAAAGTGGTGCTCCAGCTTCAGTTGTGGCGGTTGTTTTTATGGCTTTTGGAGGTGCCAAATTCCGAAATAACACAGGGGCCGATCGGGTGTCTTGGCGGTGTGTCCGGCGTTTGAACGTTGAGGGACTGTTTTCATGAACGCATCGTTCCAAGTGGTCCCGGAGAGTGGAATACGTGCCGCCGACGCGTCCAAAATATTTTCACGGCGTTTGAATGTGTTTGAATACGGGCAGGAGATGCGCAGCGTCACATTTTCAGAGTGTTAAAAGCGGCGAGGATTCGGAATCTATGTCAGCAACTCAGTCCTTTTGGGCACTTCAAAAGCCGGACTCGAGCATGGCCGAGGACCATTCTCCCGAATGCAACAACTTTGCACTACTGCAAACAGCAGTGTCCCCAGCGATTCACTCACCGTAGATGGATTCAAGACGGCGTTTGCTCGACTTTGGATAAGTAAGCAAAGTAAGATGCGCGATGTTATTGAAGGGATCGGCGATAGACTGGTGCCGGATTCGTAGTGTGTCGAAGATCCGATGCGCGAGAGTGGTGGCTTTTGAACAAGTACGGACAACGACGAGAAGAAAGGAAAAGAAATAAAAGGTGGGCACAGATGTGATCCAAACCTTTTAACTAGAGTCGATACTGATTCTCACGTTCCCAGAAAGACAATGTTGAGGCGAGATGAGGGAGAGGTGCTGTCGATCTGCAGTTACACAAGTAGAAGATGGAAGATAGAAAAATACGGGACCTTGAACGTTTGGGGTCTAGACAACAAGGTGTCCGTGTAACTGATGTGGAGCTTGGTCGGCGACTGCTTTGGGTATTTGAGACACCTCGCAAGGTACAGGAGGTACAGGAGGCACAGCGTGTTGAAGTGTGTGGGGAAGGACAACAAAGAGTACAATACTCGAAGGGGTTGATTTGCGGAGAACGTTGGCTCCGAGGTGTGATCCGAGGTGCCCAACAGGTGGAGTGCGTACAAGATTGGTCCGTCACGAACAGCTGGAACTTGTTGCGGAGACAGGGGTTGCTGTGCAGAAAGGCATCTCTGGTCTCTCATGCTCTCGAGCAGGAAGAAAGGCCAGGTGGGCCTTGCCCATCGACAACGCGACCGGTGTGACCTGAGGATCTGACCCGAGAGGGCATCCTGACGTTACACGCCCATGAACAACAGCCGCAACGCGAAACAAAATTAGAAAACAAAGGCCCAGCAATCGTGTGAGGCACGATTCCACGCAGGCTGATCAGCAACAGCGGAGCCCACAGCCCCGCGGAGTGGACAAAGGGATACTGGGCGGGGAAGGTATCCTGTCCAGATCTCGATATCCAACGGGCAACGGGACATCAGAGTTTGGGGCTAGTGAGTAAGAACAGCAAGTGTTTGAGGTGTTTGAGGGGGACTGAAAGCTTCCGGGAGGTGTCTGTAGAGGCACAGTGCAAGAGCAACGGTCTAATTTACCTCCTGTTGAGGGTGCGAGTTGTTTACGGTATGTCCTGCTGTTAGTTTTCACTATTACGTCTATTGTCGTTATCGTTGACTGGGTCCTGAAGATTGCATGTGGCCTGTTGACAGTGAGTACGCACTTTGCTATTACTTTTTGTGCATTTACTTCTGATTTTTCTCTCGCTTCCTCCTTTGTAACCGCTGCCGTTATCGTTGCTACCTCAGAAGATACCGTGCGTACCGCGCAGTTCGGTCCGTCGGTTGCCGCTCATAGAGTTCAGGTCAACGGTAGACATCGAAGTTTACGGTCGGTACATCCGTTGTGCCTAGGGGGGAGGCCGAGATTGTGCTCGGCGACGGTTCGTTGCCGATGGGAAGACGGACTGTAACTGACCCGTCTTGGAATGCCCTCGGGCCTCGGGTGTGTGCCTGCAACAAGTACACGAGTACTAAAAAGTTCAAACGCCGAGACATGACCAGGAACGATTTCGCCGTGGATCAAGCAATTGGGCTACTATGCCACGAGCACATGTCATGAGATCTCTCGGCCCAATTTCAATGCCGTTATCGGCGGGCAAAGCGTCGCACGCGCGTTCTGGTGACACGACGACAACCAGAAGATGATCCATAAGCAGAAAATAACTGAACTATACGGGAGCTACAAGGTTTGGAGTTGGGAGCTGTAAACATCCAACGGGAGGTTACCAGCACTCTGCTTGTCTTTTTCTCCGCTTAAACTCTGCTTGCTGTGTTGGCTCCCATGCATGAAGTCTTCTGTTAGCATTTAGGGTGCTGAAGTATGCGACGGTCGGGCGGCTTGCACAGCGGTTCCCAAAACAATCCTCCGAGTCCTCTGTAACTGTTGGTGCCTAGTTGGGTGACCGCAGCACTCTTGCGTCCGTTGAGCCTGCTTCGGCGTCTGCCAGGTCATCGACAATGGGGTGGGATCACTGTTCGCTGACCGACGGAGCTCCGAAGGCGGCCCCAAGAGCACTGCCGCCGGATGCTTGGGTGTACTCATTGTAGACCGGCTACCGCTGCCAATGCATGCTTCTCAGCGCGTGTAGTGTTGTTAACAGCCTTACGGAATGTCGCTGTGGGGTCAGTGGATTCTTCAGGGTCATGCGGATCTAGGCCCACGATTGCTGACAACCCTAAACTCGTCTGCATGCGCGCCAGGCCGTTGGCTGAACCTGAGCAATGCCAAGTCGCGGCTCGAAAAATGCGGGGACGGCGGCTAACGATGTCGGGAAGAGACCCGCAATGTTCAAAGCACAGGAGTAATCACCTGCACCCTTCAACAGAATTCACAGGTGCCATCTGCTCTGCGTGAGTGAGCGGTGCTGAGCAGTGTGAGGTCAGCTGCTAGCTGCAAGTCCCCGCGGGGTGCGCAGATCTCGTTGTCGAACTTGTAAACATAACACATAACGCCACGCCGATCTTTCCTTTCATAAATAATGTGGTGATCGCGCCCAGAACATTACATTGCGTGTGTGGCTTGATCTGCAAATCTCACTATTATGTACGACCGCCACACCCTATGGCTTCTTGTGACTTCGGAGCCGTCATTTCCGCTGACCGTCATGCTGTTGCGGTTATGCATTTGAATCGCGAGGCCAGACACCATTGAAGTCTGGCGACTGCAGCCAGTGTAACTGAAACACGTGCCTGCCGGGTGTCCCTGGATGTCAGAGGTGAGAGCGAAATGCTTCCTCATTGTAAACAAACATTGGGCACTCGGGGCTGCCGATCTCTCCGCTCTCACGCCGCCGCGGTCGCTAAGGCGGCAAGAGACGCGTTTGGCAGTGACCGTGTCCCGTGTCCAGACCATTATACACCCCCACCACGCATCCCCTCCAGCCCTCCGCTCAAGTCCACATCCTGTTTAACTAATGAATGACATTCCTGGAATGTCTGAGATCTTGCAGCATATTCGAGAAAGGAGGAAGCAATACACACGGACGAAAGTGTGCCTACCGAAGGGCAAGTCACCCGCTGCCAGCGGGGGTTGTGTTCACTCGCGGTTCCAATGGACCATACCCCGGCAATAGCTATGAAACGACGTTTGTCGGAGCGCCTCCGCGCCAGCTGTGCAGAACCATACGGGAGTACAGGACGGGAAAAGGAAAAACTAGACCAGTCATCAACTGACCCAGGAGGGGAGCTGCTCGCGTCCGTTCGCGGCTTGCCTTGCAGCTGCAGGGCTGCCTGATGTTGGGGTCAATATCACCAAAGTTGCCGTAAGTCGCACTCTCTCCTGTTCCCCTCAATAACAGCAGACCAACAACCTGTAGTATGCAAGTACGTGAGTGATATTTCGAGCCCCATCACGAGGCTCGCGGAACAACCATGCGACACAGCTCCGAAGTTTCCTTCCTGTGCGCGGGATGAACGCCACTCAATCTTTTCAAAGGCCGCTACGCGACTATATGGACAGGAAAGTGGACGTTTGCGGCAACCACCTGCCCCGTTAACGTCTTGACGGGCTCTCGGGGAGAGACAAACGCATCGATAGTTGGTACCAACTTCGTCCCTGCCGAGATGACCACAGGTCTTCATGCGTTGTAACTTCTAGCTATGACATCGCCCTAGCCCTATGCTTTGCGGGCCCCTGGGTTTGCTGCTCGTTCCATTCATGGGGATCTAGGTCTCCGAGCATAGGCTTTACTCGCCTCTCTCCTAACCCTACCCAGCAAAGGCCTACTCCCTTGTTGACGTTGAAGAATACAAAGACACTGCTGACCCGAAGGTAATCATTATTGAGTAAGACGACGCGAAAGGGATAGTCGACAACGTTCCTCATAGAAGACAAAAGGACAGAAAAAAGGATCACGTTGCCATACCTCCGTTTCTGTCCTTCCGGGGTCCTTCCTACGTCCTTCCAACGCGGGCAACAAGACCAAGGCAGCAACGCGCAACCGCCGGCCAGGGACCCTCCAGGACCCAGCACCAGAATCAGGTCCGAAACCGCGATCATACCCAAGGGCTAGCACCAGAAATCCAGCCAAGGGCAAAGGCAGCGCTCCAGCAGTGAGTACCGTGTATGATAGATAACATCAGTATGCAACAGACCAGGCACACAGACACACACACAGTGGAACAGGTCTTTTAACACCCGCAGTCATCCACAACAGAAAACAACCGACCTCGGTTCTCAAGACCGCCTTTCTGCTGTTCCTTCTTACCCTCTCTCACTGTCGACGGCAGAAGACCGAAGACGCGCACGGTCCATTCCAACTTTCTGAACATGTGAGTGTCGGAACAATATTCTCGAGAACCGGCCCCCGCGAGCAACACTCGGGGTCGAACTGGGATGCCCTGCGGCACCGGGGACGTGACTTCCATGACCAGTGTGCCGGCCACCTTGCGCATCGCAGGAGAGTCCATCGACTGCTGGCCATCAGTGGCAGAGGCACACGCACCGCTCCATGCTACCCTGTCGTTCTCACCCTCCCTCTCCTGTTGCAATGTGGACGTGTAGACGGGTAGTCATTCCCCTTTGAGCCACTCCTTCTTGACGCCTCCTCTCGTACTCCACCTGTATCCCTCTGCCTCCTCGCAAGACCTAGTCACCACTCGCTCCTCCGAACATTGCTCACGCAAACAATATATAGCCTCCAACTGAATTTTAACTCGCCATCTCATCACCACTTCAACTACAGTCTTCCACCAGCACCTGTATTCATCGTCTCCACCAAGGACATCACATTCACGTCCGACCAACACCCTCCCCCTCCTCTACCCTCCCTCCCCATTCCCATTCCATACCTCCACCATGTTTGATGACGCTCTCATCAAGCGCATCCGCAACTCTTGCGTCGGTGACAACAACGTGATCTACGGTCCCTTTGGCCCCCGCCGAATCACCTATGCAGACTTCTCCGCCTCTGGTCGTGCATTGAGCTTCATCGAAGACTTCATCACCAAGGAGGTCCTCCCTATGTACGCCAACACCCACACTGAGGCTTCTGGAACGGCTCTTCAGACGACTCGGTTCCGCGAAGACGCGCGTGCCATCATCAAACGCGAAATCGACGCTCCTCAGGAGTCCTCGGTCATCTTCACTGGATCCGGAACGACAGCAGCCATCAACAAACTTATTTCCATTCTTGGTATCCGTATTCCTGAGCAGCTGGATGACAGGTACCACTTCTCCGACCAGATCCCTGCCGACGAGCGCCCCGTCGTGTTTATTGGACCTTACGAGCACCACTCGAACGAGCTGCCATGGCGCGAGTCGATTGCGGAGGTTGTCGTCATCCCGGAGGATGACAACGGGCACATTGACCTGTCTGCCTTTCAGGTCGCACTCAAACGGTACCAGCACCGTCCCTTGCGGATGGGCTCCTTCTCAGCAGCGTCCAACGTCACTGGTATCGTGTCGGATACTGAGGTGATGACTGCCCTCATGCACAAGTACGGTGCGCTCGCGTTCTGGGACTATGCGGCTGCTGGACCCCACGTCAAGATCATCTTCGGTGACAAGGACGCCATCTTCCTCTCTCCCCACAAGTTCCCCGGCGGTGTTGGCACTCCAGGTATCCTCGTAGCTCGCAACGATATTCTGGTCAACCGCGTCCCTGCCGTTCCTGGAGGCGGCACTGTCGACTTTGTCAACATGAAGATGCACAACTACATCGACGACATTACGCACCGTGAGGAGGGTGGCACGCCCGCCATTGTCGAGTCGATCCGTGCCGGCCTCGTCTTTCAGCTCAAGGCTGCGGTTGGTTACAACACGATCCACAAGAAGGAGGACTACTTCCTTCAGAAGTGCCTGAAGGCATGGCGCAACGACCCCAACATCCGTGTCCTCGGAAACCCGAACGCCAAACGGCTGTCCATCGTCTCCTTCCTCATCCGCCGTCCCGGAAACAGGTACCTGCACCACAACCTCGTCGTCGCCCTGCTCAACGACCTGTTTGGCATCCAGGCCCGTGGTGGTTGCTCGTGCGCGGGTCCCTACGGCCACCGCCTGTTCGAGATCGACGAGCACGGTTCCGCTCACTTCTTCAAGGCGGCTGTCAACGAGGGATACCAGGGCATCAAGCCGGGATGGACTCGCGTGACCTTCAACTACTTCATTACCGAGGCCACCGCAAACTACATCATCAAGGCCGTCCAGATCATTGGTCGACTTGGATGGGCTCTCCTCCCCCAGTACACGTTCAACCCGGAGACCGCACTCTGGACGCACCGCAAGGGTCCCGTCAAGCCTCCGCTCCGTCTCAACGACCTCTCCTACAAGTCGGGCACACTCCGCTGGAAGTCCCGCATGACCACCGCCTCGGAGAACGCGCTGTCGGGCTACATCCAGGAAGCCGAGGCTCTCCTGGCCCGTGCTGCCCGCCACGCGAACGGCGACCACTTTAGCGAAGAGGACTCGTCCGTCTCTACTGCGTTTGACGCTCTGCGCTGGTTTGACCTTCCCGGTGGCTGTCTCTGCAAACCTCCGCCCAAGCCTGTCGCTCCCATCTCGGTTCAGCTCTACGCTCAGGGACACCCCGATGGCAACGGCAAGGTCGACCTCGAGCGCATCTCGTCATCCCCGGGCAAGTTCATCGGCAATGTCGACGACGAGTACAACGACTTCCCGACGTTCAGGTCCAAGAAGTCGTTCTCCACACTCCGGCGCACATTCAAGTTCAAGGTGTACGCCGACTAGAAGCATCCGTCTGTATCCGCATCCCGAACCCTGCATTCATGCACCCAAAACAACGAAAACGGCAAGAAGCGCGTACCGATTAGAGCAGTTCCTCAAGAGGTACACAGCAAGTAGACGTACAACCAGGACACGAGGTCATCCGGCGACTGCAAGGGCTGACAGGTGTCCCGCTGCGGCACGACGGGTCAACCGGGTACTGCGTTCAACGACACCGTGTGGTGGACGGGCGTGGTCGTCCGCATCTTGCCCTGCCTGATCGTGTATCTAACTTGTAACAACAGATCTGTAGAACCTTCTCGCCCTCCTCCACTGCTCCTTCATTAGCATTTTCTCATATTCTTCTTCTCTACATCTATCTTTATCTGGACTGTGCCGCATTCACTTGGCACATGGTATAGCTCGCTGGACAATAGTATATGATGTACTAGTACATGACCGTTATGACATGACATGTGTTCTGGGCTGCAGGCACAGTTTCGCGGAGCTCGGTTTGGCCGTCGTACTATCCTCGCTCCAACCATTGTGCGACTCCTGGCTCGACCATGGCCGAGCCAGTGTTGCTGCAGTTCGAATTATCGAATACTCTCCATAAACAAGCAAGCACGTTATCTGTTCCTGCTCATCCTCGGCTCAGCCGTGGTTTTCCCCAGTCATCGTCCCCACCCCACAATAACCAGCTCGGCCGCCAACGCGGACCTCGATCGTCCGCGTAAGGTTCATCCCTCGCTAGTACCACGTAATGACTAGTGAGGAACACTCCAGGCACACGGCAAGAACACGGCAAGGCGTCGAGCTAAACCGCGGGTAGAAGCCCTCACTGGTGCACAGCTGAACACTGGTTTCTGCTGTGCAGGGTGACTGTGAATTGATCATGGACTGAGAGACTGCAAGCAAAATAGGCGATAAACACCAGGTCATGCGCACATAACAATGGTTGCTTGATGTCTCTGATCTCTGACCGAGGTTGTTTCGGGTCAACTCTAATCTCGCGTATCAGGTAAACCAGAGTCATCATCCTGGACCCCGTCGTTACTCGTTTGACGAGGCTCTTGTAATGATAGTGTAAGAAAACGTAATAAATGGCAGGTCTAACTCACCTCGACGTAACAGCCGCGTGCAGAGTGTATCTTGTCAATCAGTTAGCGCCGTTATACAGTAATGTACATTACGCCGCGGAAGGAGTTGGGTCACAAACAATGCAGATTCTGTCAACTCTACGCCACTCTGTGGAGTGGTCAGTCCAAGGCGGAGTCGATTCTCCGGGAACACGGGGTTCGTCATGGACACAGTTCGGGATGATATCTCACTCCGCTGGATGGACGTCCGGGGAATGAATCCCAGGATCATTGTATTACCCCGCACAAAAGCTCTCGGAGGTGTTCCCCGAGAGGTCGGGCCACCCGAAACTCAGACGCAAGTGGTTCTACTGTCTAGATAATCCGACGAGCAATGCCTTACCGTCAACATGGACGCGACTTTGTGTTGTTTCAATTGTTTGCACCCCACAGTGGTCGTGTTGACACTAAGCTCGCGTCCCTTAGATGCCGTCATGACATGAGCGATCGAAGAAACAAAACCTCGCTGCTGTACACGAGGCCTTCCCGAGCCAAACTGTATTGTTGGGAATCGTTCGACCCTGGACAACACGTCGCGTGGCAGTACTGTCAGAGAATGCTGAGTCGCAAGTCGTTTGTCTCCGTTTCCAGTGCTTCCCGCGCCGGCAGTGTGCACGTCGTGTCCCCGCGGGATGTCCGACAGGACATGTTCAGTTCCTGTCCCGGTTTGCTTCTCACCGCTTTGCCCAGTTTCGGCTTTGTGTCAAGTACGCGTTGGCAGTCATAGTCGAGTTCATACTTGTCAGCCCAGACACTGCTTGGCCGTGGTGTCCGCTGAAACAACAAAAACTTCTGAACCTCGAAAAAATGAACAGGAACCACAGGCGAACAGTTAACTGCTTGGAGCTACGGCAACTCAGTAAACTCTGCATTACCTTCGACTCGTGGGAACCACCTTACGAGATCCGACAACGGCAGCAGTGGAATTAATGGCGGACCAAGTTTGTCCGCGCAAAGCGTGACATGGAGGGATCTCACGGCGTCTGGATGTCTGAGCAACGGCGGTCCCAGCGTCCTGAGGCCCTGGCTCCTGTGTGTATGCCGTTGGGTTACGGCAGACGCCCAGGACGGGGTGTCCACGTAAGCACTGTGGGGCTTCTGTTTCTCGGCGTCGGCGTCGTGTGTCGTGCGTCGCTAGCTTCTGCAGGCACACCGAAGGGATCTGGTGGTTAGCAACAATGGGAAACGACCAAAATGCATAAACAGGGCATGCAGACCAGGCCATTCTGCCCAGTGAGGAATGAAACACGCAACGTGAGGTGTAACGCTGCACGGATATCCGCTTGTTTGTCTCGCGATTTAAAGCTTCGGCACAGATAACCAAACCGTAAACTTACGTACACCGACTGAACCGGAAAAGCACCACCATCCCAAACGGGTACACCTTTCTGGGCCACTCAAGATCTGGATCTCGGGATCAAGCTTCGAGGGCAGTCGTTCTCGGTGTCGACTGTTAACAGTTCACAGAACATGCGGAAACACAAGAAGTACGATGGAAGCGATGGGTCGTCCGTCCTCGTCCTCGGTCATTGTCGTTCAGTCCAACGTCCATTCATTTCAGTCATGCACGTTACTGTTCAGTGTTCGTTTCATTTGCACGTACCAGGCACAGCTGTGGAATAGAAGTGTTTCATCCGCTAACGGACTGTCCACTTGTTAAACAAAGAATGTGAATGTGGCGGACGTCTGCCTCGGCTTTCCCCAGAGCCATGTCCCAAATACCAAGTTCCTATATTCATACGTGCTTGCCAACGTCAGTACAACGTTGTGATCGCCAATGCCCATGTCACCTGTAGCCGCTGACCTACACTAGGTGACATCCCTCGTCTCTGTTTCTTGACCATTCCAGCTTCCGTCAACCTTGGAACGTTCAATAGTTCCCATCGATCCTGCACATTTCCGAATGATTCCAGTCTTCCAGTCTGCCGTCAGAGCACAGCCTCCAATCCTTCTGATCTGCAGACGGTATTTACCTATTCTTCCCCGACTTTCGTTTCATTTCGCCGATTTTTTTCTCCCTCGAACATGACCATGCCGGTATGATGATCCACATGTCTCCGAGCTGCCCCAAAGCCTCTTGGGGTGGTTAAAAGTGTCCGATCCTCGAATGGTGCCGTATTGTAATACATAAACTGTACAGAGCCCCGACAAAATCAAGCAGTGGGCAAAGAACAGGTTGGTGAGGGGGGTGGCCGAGTGCCACTTTCGTTTGTTGCCCTCGCCCCAAGTCGCCGGCGGCCCCTGTCACGGCCCCATCAGTCGCCGGTATCAGTGGCCTGGTTTCCGTTTCCGTCCCGGCGACTCGGAATACGCCCCTAACGCTCCCCATCTCCGCCATAACCTCCGAGATCTACTACTGCGTCACGTTTGAGGCACTTACAGCAGGTTCCAGTAGCTGGCGGAAGACTCCTGCTGTGTCTCTTCGTGCCGTCGAAGGTATTCCGTAGACCACTGGCTTCTTCGTAGTCTGCAATTGGGAGAAAGGGTGGTGGAGTTACGAGGAACTTGCGGGCAACTCTGCTGGAAATGTATCCGACATGAGGCTGACGGTCTCTGCCATGTGGTTAGAGAACGAACGGAGACATTGCACAGTCGATACCGGGAACCAACTCCTGTGTTCCCAAGTGCCTATTCCAGACTCTAGCAATCGAAACCGCAGGGTCTCGATTCGGCGAGTGAGCGTGCATGCGGAGGAGACGGACCGAGCCTGAATCAGGACCGGAGTCCGAGTG
>Ga0160505_101207_pt1 | contig 12645 bp, 3 predicted proteins | sample DIDeMG_FD_108225 | JGI IMG/M metagenome (GOLD analysis project Ga0160505, IMG submission 108225) | Enriched chicken feces microbial communities from UW Madison campus, WI, USA - DID2874_E49_Stillage MG | ecosystem: Host-associated > Birds > Digestive system > Large intestine > Fecal ... | reverse complement strand
TTTTTTTATTTTTTTTTTTTATAAAAAAAATGTTATTTAAATAAAAAATATAAAATTTTCCTTTTTTGGAATTTTATTTTTATTTTAAAAAAAAAAAAAAAAAAAAAAAAGAGAACCATTACAGCTACTTTTTTAATTTTTTTTTTATAAAAAGCATAATTTTTGTTTGATTTAATGTCTTAGCTGATAGTTATCTAAAAAAGATATCTAATTAATCTGGGCTTGGGTCAATCTGAAGCGCACCTATAACCGTGGAAGCAAAACGGAGATCTTCTTAAGAGCCGCCAGCCCTCATCGGAGAGAACGCCCGACGAGTCTGTCTAAGATTGAATCAGAAATCCTGAAACGGATCCTGTCGGTGCACACCTTTTTGTTTTTACAGGGGTATATCATCTACTAGCAGAAGATGCCAAATCACTAAACTTTTCAGAATTTCATGTAAGTTCAAAAAATTCACCCGGAAGTCCGGTATCTAATCATGGAATAAGATTTACACGGCTATTTAGGTCTTAAACAGTAAAAAAGTACCTCATATACACACCAATTATGAGTTAAAAAAAATTGTCAAAAGGTTAGTGGTTTTGGCTTTAAAGTCTTTGGTCACGAATCATGCACATCAGGATTTTAAACTTCAGACGACGGCACACGGAAAATCTCACAGATTAAAGCCTTGACCTAGGCGGCTAAAGAAAAGTCTCTAGTAGGCTGGAGTCATACATGTAGTCTACTTTTGACTCACTAAAGTTACAAGATACAAGTACATAAAATATTTGGTACAAAAAATTTTCAGTTCTAGACTTTAAGTTTTAGCTGCTAAACTTTAAATTGAAAAAATTATTTTCTTCTTACAACTAAATAATTTGGTTAAGAGAAACCTTCAATGTGTGTTAGACACACAATGCTACTTTAACGTGCAATAGTAACTTTCAGTCTGGTTTATTATCTAGTATAATTTCTTTTTTTGAGGCGCAGTCAGATTAAAAGTCTGTTTATTGTTTTGAACATCGGTTACATGGCAGGTATTAACTAATAAGAGGACACACAAACAAGATCTTTTTTAAACCACTCGATGCTTACTGAGACTAACAAAGAAACTTCTGGATCAACAATATATTGCTAGATTTTGATTGTATTGGATAGCTAGAATGTTTGCATAGGGGGTCTACAGTAACCCGTAACAAATGACTCGGGCCTAATGAACCATATTAAAAAAAAGATTAAAAAGACTGGGAAATTAATTTAAGTACCAGGCATTCTACTGGTATCAATAAAAACTCTGAGATGGCATCCGGAAACCTTTTTTTTGCGGTGTCGTGCTCTGTATGGTGCAGTGCACATTCATTTCGGGCATGGTCGACTCCTTTTAGCTGGCCACATTCATAGTAATAATATTACTCGGTAGTGGTCCTGATATGGAAATGCCTTCCAAGAGCATTGTGGCCTATGCGCTACATAAACAACTTCTTCTAGCTATCGTGGGGTAAAATGTTTGTCATGATTTTGATCAAGATAAAAATTTTGTCACAATACAACTTTCCGTAGGTAATAAAATAATATTGCCTGAGCTTTTCGAACGTTTTGCACAGTTTCGATTATTCAGCTTTATCTTCAGAAAGCATAGAAACAATCTCATGGAATGGGGTAATTTATTAGCGAGAATGAACAGAGATTTAGCAGTATGATGCTAGCACTTACTAATTTCAAAGACTATATGGAGCTGAAATTATATGACAAAAGTTTCTAAATTATTTGAATTTATAAAGCCTGATACAATTAAGAGTGGCCATCTATGAGGCTCATCATTGATGTTCTCATTTCAGACTACTTGAAGAGACATAAGGCTAGGGCTCTGGCAGATCGTGTAAGTATTATATTTCTTTTCAAATTTGCATGTCTATGAGCGATGAGCAAGTTACACAAGGGCAAAATGCAACAGTATCTCTTGAAAATGTGAATTTACAATATGGGATTCCAACAAGATGGACCAGCAGATAAGCCTACTTAGATAATATTGAAATATTCCGTTCTTTTGGGCTACGTGCATCATAACAGGCGACTCATGATTTTGAAACCTCTTGGATCTTGTTTCTTTATCTGTGTCAAAAAAAAATATTTTTAATTAAAAAAATAGGATTCTCCAATGTTGCTTGAAACAATAAATGGTTTATAATTCAGGAATCAGAGTTGAAGGTAGTAACTTTTTGCAAACTATGAAGTCACCAATGTTATTTTTTGATTTGTATCTAAATTAAATAGAAATAGTCAAACCAGGGTCTTAAAAATGTTGATAAAAATGGACAAATACATGTCAAAGCAATATGTAACTTATATACTTTCTAAAGTAAGATTTCATTATTTTATGCATGAAATAGGACCTTACTATATAAATAGGTATATAATAGTCTAATGATGTCATGTGTGGTGACAGAAAAAAAAATGGACTAGACTCGGTGCCCGATAAGATTTAAACTTTTATGGGCAACAATAGTGAGATCTAAGGCTATGTTCTTTAAGCAATATACCGGATTCAGTTTTAGGAATGATACATAAATTATATTATCTTTATTGATGTCTCCATCACGAGAGTTCTGAAATTAATTTATTTCATCAATTCAGACCACTTTACAAAATTTTTGAAAAACATATTTTAAGTACCAAGTTTTAAGCTTTAAGGCATAGTTATTATTACCCTGGAAAACAAGCCATAGATTAAGGGGTTTAATGAGGATTTTTCAATATGGTCCAAGATAACAACTATCTTTTTATTTCACATTTACGAGACTTTTTCTGATTCCATATAACTTTAGCATGACTGTAGCACGTGTGAGGTTCCGAGTCTATGCCTTTCGGTACACCAGCCTATGAAGAGAAGCGTTTGAGGATTGAAATAAACCCTAACCTCAATTAGAAAAAAAAAAAATCAAACCATCTAGCTTCTCGAAGCTCAGATCCGACAGAACTTTCATATAAGCATCAGAAAACAGATTTCTCTTGTTTGGCATATACACGTTTTATAGAGCTTCCCAGCACTCACTCAACTATTATTAGAACTTGACTTTCAGCTATGAGTGTGGCTTCGAAGCAGAGCCTGAGTTTGGCGAAGTCTATTACTAGCATCTATCATTACACAACCACTGCATCACCACACTCTTACCGAATACTACGAGGACTCCGTCGACCAAAGAAATCAGCATCTCATGAGCTTAATCTCGAGTTTTTAAAGCGCGAAAATGGCCAGCATAATGATGAGATGACTCATCTCGAAGGTATCAGAACCGTCAGCTCTAGTCAGTCGGTAGCAACGTCTCTGCCCAAAGTCAGTGGTATTTCTGCTAAGCAGGAGATTAGTGTGGATTCTGAGGCTGCAAAGATCTGGTTATCAAAAGTACTACAACTGTTAAAGGATGAAACTATTGACCACAAGCTTCTAGTGTCTATGTTACAGAAAGGTGTTGACAGCCACTTTACAATAAAAGCTCAGAACTTGGAGGCGATCCTTACTAGACTTTACAAGCTAGAACAATACGAATTGTACTTATACGCATTTCAGCATTTTTGCCCAGCAGAAGAAATGATATCGTCGGATTTAGTTTTCAATGCTATTGAACTAGCCTATACTTTACGGAACCACGAGTTGTGCGAGACAACTTTTGCTAAGTTCCTTGGGAAAGTCGACTATCCTCTCACTACCCTCAACATTGTTTTAAAAAACTTCTATGCATTAACAAATCCAATCTCAGCTCAGGTGTTTCTTCAGCACATTTGGGAAAAAGCAGACGATGAAACTATTAGTATCGCTGTGAAAAATATTGCCAAGATCTCGCAGAAATCTCAGGATATTATTGATCTGATGTACAAATATCGAGACAGCAAGAAAGATACGATTAGCGCCAGCCTTTACCGAGTGGTATTAGAGAGCCTTTTGTATCTCGGAGAATCTGAACTGATGATAGATGTGACTAGAACAATCGAATCAGATGGCCTCTTCTCAACGCCAGAAGTTCAAGAGGTGATTTTACAACAACTATTATTAGAAGCCAACGAAGGCCGCATCGATGCATATTTGTCACTCATGGAACAGCAAAGCTCTGTGTCAATCTCCAGTCGTCCTTTTGAACACGCGGCTGTGATATTTAGCAGAAAACAGAATCTTGAAGATATCCTGACACTTGTAAATCGGATGGACAGGTGTGGAATTGCAATCACGGCGCCAGTTATGAATGCATTCCTATCAGCCCTACATAGGAAGGACCTTCTCTCTAAATTAGAGGACAATATTGAAGGGTGGAATGATATGGGTGTTATCGGAACGAATGCAACTGTCAATCTTATCTGGAAATCTCTGTTGAGACGGTATCAAGACTACGGTCCTATGATCACTCAAAAAATGGTTGATATGAAAAAAGAATTCCCACTGCTGTTCGACAAGCTCTCGGCAGACACGTTTCAAGTCTCTGTATCCGCCGAAACTATTTCCGGTCAGCGCGAAATTGTGATCAAGCCCACGTCAAACACAAAATATAGAACTTTATCAACACTGCGCAAAATTCAAGAGCTGAAGCACAAAGGCGAGATTGATAAGGGAGAGCTGTTAATTCAAGAGCTGATAAAAAACAACATAAAACCGGAATACCAAGTATTCAGCGCGGTTCTGGAGGGCCTCTGCGAAGCTGAATTAAGCACCAACTTCGAAACAGTGCTGGGTATGATGGAGTCAGCTGGCTATAAACCAGACTCCATGCTACAGCTAGTGTTTTTGCTAACTAACCTGAGGCAAATGCGTAAGAAACAAGCGCTAAGTTACGCTCAACGGATGGTCAGCGTTCAGCGAATCCGTCAGTTTGTGTATGAAAACCAAAGCAATATCAATTTGATGATGGCTACGTCACTTGGATACGAGCTACTATATCTTGAAGATTATGAGTATGCTGCCAAGATGTTTAACTTCTTTCAGCGGCCCACGAACGACGACTCTGCAGCTTTTCATGGTTCCTACACCAGCAATAGTCATGATAGCCGATCGCTACTTGGGCTAATTAAAACCAAGGCGATCACCGGCAAATTTGAAGAGATAAATGCCATAATAGCAAGCGTGATCGACGCTAATATAAGCGCAAATGATGGTAGTCGTCGAGGCGTCGTATTAAGGCCGGCCTTTTTGGCCCAGTTCAAACAAACTGTCAACCATGCGCAAAAGGTTTGTCCGATAGACTTGTCTTCAAGGCTAGGTGAACAATATTTGCAAATCGAGAGCAATCATGATAGCTGGATAAATCGGGATGTGGAAGCCTCGTTAGCAAAGGTTAAGGTACTTTTTGACAAGTGGGAAAGAGGCCTTGAGGAACGAGCTTCGATGACTCGGAAAGGCTAGGCCTTCAGCGGTTATTTGGTTTTAAGGGAAAATATGCTTAAAAGATATATACGCCATAGACATATACCTAGACTTTCATGTAAATAATTTAGAATAATGAATCGAACTCCTCCTCTAAGTCTCGCTCGCTGGTTACTCAGATCTTGCAAAAAAAAAAAAAACTTTTTTCTTTTTTTAAACTTTGCAAACTGTACCTTTGAAATCTTAACCTGAGTCATTAGAAAAAAGAAAATATTGGTTAAAACCAAAAAATGGTTGTTGTGTTGACAATTGTATTATGAGATCGTGATTTAAAACAAAATTCTTGATGCCGAGTGTCTTGCTGGCACACTTAGCTAATACGGGTTAGACGTAAGGCCTTGTGTACAGTACCAAAATAGTAGGCGGATAACAGTAAATTTGGAAATAATACGCGTTACCACTGTTTCTTTTACTCCCTTAAAGTAGTCTCCTGAATCAATAGCCAACATTTTGTTCAGTTGAAATGCCGCTAGAATTGGATTCGAATGCTTGTTCTTCAAGAGAGACTGCAAGATCCTTTTGCAGATTGGAAGGTCTGCAAGAGGCGATGCAGTTAAGTAAGTAGCTGTCCAGAAATCAGCAAAAACGGCTGGTATAGCGTACCAAAGGGTCTTGGTCTGGAAAACGCTGGTCACAGACCTATTTTGTCTACAGGAGTATAGAATTTTCTTTTTAATGTGATTCTCGAGACACAAACATTTCTAAATCCAGCGTTCAGTAGCCAGAGATAGACCCTTGAATTATCCTGGAGTTTTTAACCGGATGCCAGCAGTTTGACCCACTCTAATAACAAGAGACGACCGTTGGTGCTACTGGGGTCTATCTAGGCGTGAGTACGTCCTGCTCTCAAGAACTTGGCCACCTATCATGAACAGATTGGTGCTGCCAGTTAGTAAGGAAATTGAGTATCCACGAAATTTCAACTATAGCTCTGTACAAGACTATATAATCTAACCAATTCTTTGTAGGACTGGTAGGATCATAATGAGAACTGGACCAGCGAACAGCGGCGTAAAAGAACAAGGATTTATAGTAGGATTGAAATATCAGGTTATTTGCAGTAGAAAATAGGGGTTTAGCCTAATGGCTTGGATCCAGATATCATATTTGATTTTTAACGGCTTTTCCAGGTTGATTGTTTAATGATCAATCCTCTTCTCTTGTGGTATATGTCTTCTTTCGTTCCAAGAAGTAAAGCATATCCACAATAAGGCTGAGCTGAGTTGTGCACGTGTCAGTTTTTATTTGAAACTGGCTCCAAGGTTTTATCTGAAGGGGATAGGAGGAGTTGATAGCCTTAGCGCAACAGGTAAGACAGAATAACCACACCAGTGACTGTCACAGCCACCTCAGGGCAACTACCAGGCGACCATGTCTGTCCCAAAAAGGCCCTGTGGTGTTTGAATACGAAGTCACAGAACCGTTGCGGCGGCGAGGAGTTGAGAACGACTGATTTGGTCTCACCCCGCAGAAAAAACAGAGAATAAAGCAATACTAGCCGGCATAACGACAGCCAACAGGGAACGAAATTAATGGGTTCGATCTGGAAGAATAGGTCCGCGTGCAGTCCAAATTAGAGAAACACTCCTTGAACGAAAGCAACTGCTAACAGTCGATACAAGTAGAGCTGCAAAAAACTTGACACGGAGCGATACGATGAAGACCTTGTGCAACTCGGATCGCGCTCTGGCGCAAGGTTCGGTGCTGGGAATAGGGGGAAGTAGGCAATTGTATAACCCATCTTGTTTAGTACATTTAGACAAGTCAACAAGAATAAAAACAGGTTCATAACCATAACAAACCATTTTCGCGGGCTGACCAGCACAAGAAACTCTGTAGCATCCAAAGCACCCTACGAAGGGTACATCAGACTTTCTGCGTTCTATGGTCTTCGCATGCGCTTGGCCTACTCAAAAAAAGTATGCAAGTTTTTATGCAGTCGTATCGGGCACATTTTACGCTTATGTAATATCAAAGTTTGAACCAACTCGCGCGTACCAGAATCACACTGGAGAGTAGTGTTACTAGCGCGTAACAGAGCCTTTTAAACCAAAAAGAAAACAACATTGGGTTTGCTTTAATGCACAAAAGATTGTTGTTGTGGTTTATAACGATTGTTGGATTGTGGTTGTTATTGCTTAGAGTTGCTTGCAGGACTTTTATTTAACTAATTTCCTAATGGGTCAAAGAAATACGATGAGGCATACTTAAAAATGCATTACAAAAGTTATTATTGGCCAAAATTCATCACATTTGAAAGACGTTGTTTAAAATACACATAAAAATGCGACATTTTGGTGTCTCTGAAAAAAAAATACTATTAGTTCGTACCTTTATAAGGTTTTGAACAAATACTATAAAAAGAAAAGAAGGCTTTACCATAGCAAATCAAGTTTTCAAAGAATTTCTTTTGAACTGTAGTCCTTTTATTAGTAAAAAGAAGTGTTCTACTGTCTTTTTTATTTTATTTTATTTTATTTTTAATATTTTCATTTATTTTCTTGTTTCTATATTTTATTTTTTTGTTTTATTATATTCATTTTTTTTTTCAATTACTTGTCAGATTGTTGGCCTGGATTGCAAAAGAGCTTAGCCAAAACAATATATAAGAGATTGATTTCATCTTGTTCAATTTACACCTTTTTTATTTATTTTTTTCTTCTTCTCTGCGTTCTGGGCAACTATTTTGTTTACAAATTTTTATTAGACCTCCGCCAGCATTATTCCCGAACATCTTTCGTCTGCATTCATTGGATTCATACCTTTTGGCTCGTTTTTTATTTATTTTGTTCTATAAAATCTGTCATATTCAAAAAGCTGAAGCATCATATTCCGGATCTGACCTAAACAACATCTACAACATAGCATAACGGGACAGTTTAACATACCAGCCCGCACCTTTTTTATTTTATCAGCATGTACAACATTACAATTCCTAATTACAACCCGAGCCGACATCCTGTTGAAACTTGGCAAGAGTGGTATCTGCGAAACCAATCCATCATAACTCGGGAAACCGAAAAGTCAAATGAAACTGATATCTACGATTTACAAGCACACGCTGATCTAGAGTGTAAGTATTTCTAGGATTTTTCCTGAAATGGAACTAAAGCAGGGATAAGAAAAAATGACAGGAAAATGTTCATATTTTCAGTGACAAACTGCTAACATCTTTTTCCTTTTTTTTTCAGTCGATATTCGGATGTTGGCACCATATGAGTATACGGATTCACTGAACCAACGTCAGATCTGGGAGCCGTTTTTGACGGGTCGTGAACGACAAGAATTTGATTCCCATTTAAGAGTACGCTATTATCCATGAACTTCAATCAATCTTTTTCTCGTGCACTTTTTCTCGTGCAATTCCTCTACTGGTAGTGATAGGACAAGAGAATGTGTATACGAGGGAGAGATCAGATGCATTATAATTAACCAAGCTGATGGCAAATGGAACGTTACTAACATATCCTTCCGTTTTAGCTATTCATGGCACAAAACAAGTCTGCCAAGCTGAGAGTGCGACCTGCCCCAATCATGCACAGTGCATCGACTTCTTCGACCAGCCCTACACTGCAATTCCGGACCTTGAACAGTAATTCGCCAAAGCGAAGAGTCAAATCAACCAGCAGTAACAGCAGTAGCACTAGCAGTAACAGTGCACCCAGTATAAGTCAGTTTGACAGTACCCCAAAGTCTCAGCAGCAATACCAGCCGCAGCAGCAGGCGTTGCCCCTTGGACAGCCTCTGCAGCAGCAACAGCAACATTACCATCCGCACCCCCAACAAGAACAATCGTACTTGTACAATAATTCCAACCCTCAGTACGGTAACTATGCGGCCACTGCCAGTACCAACGCGTACCCCTATTACTCTCCTCAGCACGACCGATAGAATCGTACTTTTGTCTGCTCCATTGGTTGCTTAAACCGGACGGCTTTATTGCGGAATGGCGACGATTAATTCTGTTGATCTAGACCGTTCGTGCTATTCTTGTTATCATCTCTGTTATCATCATTTTTTCATTATTATTTATTCTACCATGCCATATTATATTTTATTATTCTGTTTATTGCTGTTAATTCCGAGTTTTCTTGCGCTTTTTGGTTTCTTATAAAGTTCGTTCTATCTATTTAACTAATCTCTACATAATAATCTACCTTTACCATCACAATCTCAAATCAAGCATGACCATGTCTGGTAAAAGTTTTTACAAGATAATACTGGAAAGAGTCTCTGTAAGTGAAGCCGTAGTGTTCAGATATAAACACTGAGATCTGCTTTATTAAACGTAATATGGATCAACTTGGATTTACGTCTAGTAGCCCAGTTTAAGGGTTCTATGTTTGCTAAACCTTTGGGTCTACAAGGCCTATTTTTTTATAATTGCCACGGGTAATGGCAGAAAGTACCCACACGCCCGCGCCCACATTGGTGAGTGTTTTTGTAGTTTATTTTGACACTATTAAGGGCTATTGGCCAATGCAATTACCAGCATTACATAGCTAATACTAAACTTTGATAGCTCTTTCTTGTTTTATCATAAAGTTGTGATATAGAAGGTGGGCCTGGTGTCGATTGTAATATGGAGCTTAGGACTGTGGGTGCAACCGTCTCTGTTGTCCACTGTTTCCGTTATTCGTGCTCATACATAGTTGCATAAAGCCCTAATCTATATACTACCATAAAACTGTCGAAGTCCAACCTATGTGGAAGGAAGAAACCCTTACAGTTTAATTCCACCTATGGTGCAATGGCGATGACAGTGCACTAGAGAGCTATTTTTTTACAGATACTGAGATAGCCACTTGAGATGTTCAACTAGCTAGTAAAATGAAAGGTAACCCACTCATCTTGTAGATAATGATCTGATGGAAATATTTTTAGTTTACAAAAGTTACTCACTTTCTAACCAACACCTGGTGGTGAAAGTTGGTTTCGACGGATACCAAATCAACAAGCCTATTGGAAGAAACGCAGAGACAAATGTCCTATAAGCTTCTATTGTTAAATTTCAAAAAGAAAAAATAAAACCGTTTTACAAAGCTGAACGTAATATATGTACCGTCCAAATAATCGCTACTTTTCTGTAACTTTCCTAGGCGGCATTTGGATTTAATGATTATTATGAATCAGGGTTACTGGTACTGTGGGGTGAATGAAGCACGTGTAGCTCACCAGGCCGGTAGCTAGTGTTATCTACTAGAACTGTATGAACCGCAACAGAAGGGTTTGAGTCTGGGCCACCAGGAGAAATTCAGGGGCAAAATAGGTTACTTGAGCCCTATTTTATTTTTATGATACACCGCAAAGGTTTTCTTTTGATGATAGCAAGACGAGCATGGCGCCCCCTGCGAATCAACACAATTTATATTAGCTTGGTTCTATCAGAGATCAAGATGATTCTTTTTAGATCAACGCCTCGTGGATGATCAAAACTCTAGTACTCTTTCAGATAATAGAAAATAATAGCAAGGATGACAAAACTTTCTAGACTTGCACACTCACAGACAACAAACATTTATAACAGGTCAAAATTATAAGAGAAAATTAAAGTTGGGATCGGCTACTTAATCAACATGTCATACACCCAAACTGGGTACCAAACGTGGAAAAGCCTACCAAAAATACAAAAAGCAAATGTACTAAACTCAAGCATTAATAGTCATGCCGACAGCTCTGCGGGCGTAGCACTTCATACATGCGAGTTTCCATTTACCAAAGTATTGTGCATACTAAAATGGAAGAATTAAAAAGAGTGAAATTAATAAAATTGGATGTGGTCATGGTTTTTTCGAGCGAGGATACTGGGTACAAGTGACAGAATTCATCAACAACAGGCTTCTTATACAAGCAGTAAAGAAAGCAAAGCTAGAGCACATGCAGTTTGTAATTTTCTGGAGTAACCATGCCGGGCTGGTGAGTGAGCTGCGTTAGTGGATACTTCCATTGATTGGGTCGGCAGTGGCATAGTGGGCATAATAGCAATAGTACTGTTTGAAAATTTTCGGCCTGTAGGTTTAATAGAGTGGATGCTTGTCAGTGTCGGTGCGGTAGTACTAACAATAACAGTCAGGTTCGAAACAATCACATACTTTGGCTGCTGAGACTTTTGAGAAGTAGTGTCATAAGGTGCAGGTGTAACAGTGGCCACTTGAATAGTACTATCAAACTCTATCAATGTTTGTGACGATTGATCGTTGTTTGGGAGTGGCGTACTTGCAGAGGGAATTGTATCACCCAAACTACTCTTGAAGTCGTAGGACATGGGGGCAAGAGTAGCTGTTTCGACTGAAGTGTCGAACAGCATAGGAATGTACATGATGGAAGTTGAGGTAGGAGCGATGGACATATTGAAGTGAAATTTGAAGTATTTGGGTTGAAAGTATCAAAAATTAATATGTGAAAGTAAAAAAGATCTGGACCAGCCAATACAGAACGAACAAAAACCAGTTGCTGAACAATTGTAGAAAGAAAAGAAGAATGACAGTTGACTGGAAACACCTAGAAGGTAACTAGTGAGCTGGGAAAAAATTAAATGAATAAATGAAGCGACAAAAGATTTCAGAAAAAAAAAAGCTATTGCAAAGGTTTTATAGGATTCGACCGGCCGACTTAATCTCAATATTTCTATTCAGTCTCCTTAGGAATACAAACAACATTGCATGAAAGCACATTCTAAAACAGTGGGCCCAAATCTTGACAAAAATGAATTTTGCTAGCTGATTTGGAGGAAATCGCAAAAAAAGATTACGCCCGGTTGTTACAGACCTCTGTGCGCTGGTGCGCGCCAGTCTCATAATGCAGCCAAGGTACAGGCAAAATATGTGCTTTTCTATTCCCGCAGAAGTATAACTGTTCAAGAATATCTTGGCTGGTCTGCATTAATACTTTCCGCAATAACGTCCCGGCATTCAGTGTCAACGCACTAATCCTGGATGCGTAATGAGTCTCAACGAACTCAAGCGGGATTCGTCGCAAAAAATTGAAACAAAGAAAAGTCTTCAAAACTTTGGCATGCTTCTTTCTGATTTTACCAAACTGTAAACATGTTCATTTTAAGGCTATAAACATAAAAGCTTATTCCTAGTTGGGGTATTTGCGGCTCGGTTCCATGCAGGTACCACAATCAAGTTTTTTTTTTTTTTTTTTTTTTTTTTTTTTTTTTTTTTTTTTTTTTTATATCCTTTTTATTTATTTTTTTTTTTTATTTTTTTTTTTTTTTGTTTATTTATATTAATATAATTTTTATTTTT
>Ga0160505_101206_pt1 | contig 12649 bp, 12 predicted proteins | sample DIDeMG_FD_108225 | JGI IMG/M metagenome (GOLD analysis project Ga0160505, IMG submission 108225) | Enriched chicken feces microbial communities from UW Madison campus, WI, USA - DID2874_E49_Stillage MG | ecosystem: Host-associated > Birds > Digestive system > Large intestine > Fecal ... | reverse complement strand
GGTCCGAGCGGTGGGGCGCCCCGGGGCAAGGGGACGGGGTGCGCGAGGCGCCTGCTGCGGCGGCGAGCACAGGACACACTTGCAGGGATGCGAATCGCGAAGCCGGTGCGCCGGTGCGCCGCCACGCGTCTGTGGCGGGCTGCAGGGAGGCAGGGGGGGTAGTAAAGGTAACCGACGCCAAAAGTGGGCGCGGGGGTGGGTCGGTGCGAGATTTGCTGTCGTTGGACGATACCGTACCCCGCTCGATCGTGATCAGCCTCGTTGCTGCCCCGGTCGTTTGCGATCACCCCTGCGTACCCCACACCCCGGGGTTGCTCCTTGAGCCTTAGTCCTTGGCACAGGCCGCCAAGACCGCCATCCGCCGTCCGCCAGTCGCCATTCGCCATCCCGCCTCGCTGTGAGTCACGAGTGTGGGGCCAAGATCAGGAATGATCGAGGGAGAGGGAGAGGGAGGAATGCTCGCACTGCCGCAGAGCACTATACGCAATTGGTTGTCCTGTTCGACTGCGGTCTACTCTCGGCGATGTGGTTGGTCACCCGTCCGAGTCTCTGGGAGATAAACGTGGTGCGGAACACGTGCAGTTGCGTGCTTGGTTGTTGATCAATCTCGCAACGCGCTTGTCATGCTCCGAGCCGTGCTCGCGATCCAAAACGTGAACGGGCCCCCCGTTCCCATTCGTGCGTTGCACTCGCCGTCTCCCTCGCCCCGATATCATTGCCCATGTGCTCAGGTAGGAAGAAGCTTAGAACGGGCTAGTAGATCCCACTCGAGTGGATATCGATAAGGGCACTCACTTCCTGAAACTTGACAGCAGAGACAGAGGCTGAAACTGAAACTCGGTACGATGCCTGATGCGAGCAGCGCGAGCGATGGCGTGAAGGGCGTGAAGGGCGTGAAGGACGAAGGGCGCTACGAGCTTGTCTTGGCGAACGCATGAGACGCAGGTAACCCTATCCACTCGTGCACTCTATCTATTCGTTCGTTCCACTCGTCTGCTCGTGTTCCATACTTGTTTTGTGCGTGTCCCACGTGTTAGCACACACTCTTGTTGATGCTCCTGCTCGAGCCCAGGTGCGTGCTTATCGCCTCTATGAGCCTCTAAGCTCCGAGCTCGTGCGCATATCTCTCGCTCGGACCCATGGGCTCGTGCTCCCACCTATCGGTGCTTACACGCGTTGGTGCTTACACGCGTTGGTGCTTACACCTGTTGGTGCTCGCACTCGTTGGCTCCCGCTTGCGCGTCCTCGTTCGCGTTCGCGTTCAGTCGTCATCGTGCTGTGCTCGGGGCTTGCTAGTGTTGTGACCAAACAAAGCTCGCGCTAACGTTAACGATAATGCTAGCGGCTGGCCCGAGTTTGACCGCCCGTCCTCGTCGGGCGGCTGGCACTATTTTTCGCGGCTAATTAGTCCTCATTGTCGCCATCCATGACGTCCAATGGTCATTGGCGAGAACGTCCCGAGTGACCGTGTGCTAATTTACTGATCGACGAGATCCAATCGCTGCACGTCACAGAGTCGTGGACGAGGTCGGAGATAGCCAATGTCGCACAGACGACATTGACGAGGCTAAGGACACTGACGGCACTGCCGAGCCACAAACCAGGTATAAGAAACAGCTAAAGCCCACCAAGGGATAACGAAGACGCCAAGCAATGGCAGGATCACGCAAGCACGCTAGGCAGAGGACGCGATCGTGCCGGTCGTGACCAGTGTCAACCATCACGCGAGGCTATTCCACAGGACGCGAGCGATAAGGCGAATGTTCCTCCTCATGACGTGCATGGGCACAGACGATGGAGACGCGCATGGGCATGAACGTGGGCAATGTCTCGGAAACCAAACCACGACAAATTCCCCATCATCAGCTCAAGGGACTCTGGCTTATCTCTTATCACTTATCACCTCGTCATACTTTCGTCATCCTAACTGAGTCGCGTCAATTGGTTGGTCGTCACACTCGCGCGACCCCTCGCACACGCACCGTTACCATTACCGTCCTGTACTCAGAGGCGCAGGGGAGCGGCGGTCTCCGCTGAGCTCAAACTTGACCAAAATGCACGCGATCGGGGCGTTATCAGCGTTGCACGCGTCCACTCCCTGCCATCCAATCGCATCCACTTCAACGCTGGTGTCCGCTACGTCTCCGTCGAGGCGGCGCTCTCCGCTCGCCGAAGATGGACGAAACGCGTCGTGATGGAGTCGTTATCTGCGTGAACTGCTCATCAGTGTAGAGTAGCCTCACCACGCGCACCGTAGCGATTTCAAGCCGCGATCTCCGCTCGTGCAGGAATGGACGGCGTCGTGGTCCAGTCGCCATCAGCGTGTGTGTCCTCTTCAGCCAGTATCCTCGCGCGCATGGCCGGCATCCATCTCCAGCGGCGGTCTCCGCTCGCCCATCGGGACGGTGACGTGATCCATCGTTATCCGTGTTAATGGCGTCGACTCTCCGCTGTCCAGTCGTACTGTACCAACTCGCACTGACGCGCCTGAGGGTCATTCCCGGTATGGACAGGGCCAGCTCCTCTATTCTCAGACAAGGCACGTCGCGATCCATTCCACTGCCCAGTAACATCACTCGAACTCACGCACCTGACCGTCGAATCCGGCAGCGGGGATGCCCGCTAGTCCACACCAACATGTGAAGCGTACAGTCGTTATCTGCTTGACAGCGTCGACCCTCCAGTGCCCAGCACTATGCACGCGCTGACGCGACTGACCTCATCCAGTGGCGGCTGTGCGTGCGTGTATTCTCAGAGTTGGGATCGTACGGTACAGTACATGTGTGGGCGGCGCCCGTTCAATCGTTCAGTAGTACGCACTCTTCCACTCTCGTACACGGTTAGACACTTCCCGAAGGCTATGGCGCTCCCTCTCGTCTATCCAGACAATTAGATCGCGATCCAGTCGTATCTGTGTTGATGGCCATCGTCCAGTAGCATTCACTCGCACTCACGCGCGCCTGACTCATTGCTTTGTAGCGGCCATCTCCGCCCATCGTCACGAGGTTCATCGTGACCCATCATTGTGACGTTCTGCGGTAGCGACTCGCACTCGAGGTCTATGTCCCCTCGTCGCTGGCTGTCTTCCGCTCGCCCATTCTCAGCATGTGGAACATGCGGTTGTTATCTATCTCGATGGCGCCCATTATCCACTCTTACTCACGCGCCTGACCATTTCCTGCAATCGGGGCAGTCTCTCTTGTCCAAGAGCTGACAAGTGTGGTCCGGGCGTCGATCGTGGTCCGTGCCACTCCCCATCCTTACTGACCTACCGCATCAGCGTTGTGATGTACCCTGCGGTCTTCCGTTGATCAACAGTCGACTCTGAGCCTCACGGCATCGCCACATCCTGGCGTGATGTATCCTGGTCTCCGGCCAGGTGGGACGCCCCATCTATCCCCTTATCCATGCCGTATCCTTCTTCTCCGACAGATCTGGCATGGGCACGAATCGACGTACCTCGGACCCGCGCTTGGCCTTCAATAAGCTGCAAGAGTAAGGGACTGACCTGCGCTGGGTGACTGCCTACCGAGCAAATACTGTATGACAGGACTGTACAGACCTGCTGAGACCCCCTGGCCTCTGACTTGGTCTCGGCGGCTGACAGCTTCGCTTCCTCCTTGGGTTATGACCTTGCCTGGATTCTGAGTCATCCATTCCGACATCGCTTCTGGTCGCCGCTCTGACGTTCGATCCGATCTGTTGTAAAACGACGTTGCATGAAGAAGAGTACAAAGGAGACTAGCAAAATGAAGGTGCGCCGCTGGGACTAATTGCTGGGAGCGAGGGGTCGAGCGAAGGATCGAGGGAGCGAACGAAGGATCGAGGGAGCGAACGAAGGATCGAGGGAGCGAACGAAGGATCGAGGGAGCGAACGAACGATCTACAACACGATCGACCGTTCGTGGAGGTCCTCGGCGCAGTGTGCACCCTTAGAGAACCTCAACCTGCCAGTCTACTCACTGAACACTGACTGTAATGTCCTCCCCCTCCACAGCCACATGCACAACACCATCCTTAGTTTGTCGACCTGACCTTACAGACGGGTGCATATCACGCCAATGAGGCAACGCCCCGGGCCGGGGCGGCAAGGACGTTCGCTGTGGGTACATGAGAGTGTGTGCGTGGCAATGATTCTTGACCATTTGCCAAGGAACCAATACAAGTGATATAGTCCGCTGAAAGACTGAGAGCATCTCCCCACTCCTCTTCGACGGCGACGAGTGCCGGACCATACTTCTATTACTCGGCGGAGCGACCCCGGCCCAACCAGCGGAACTCAACCAGCCGTAGGCTCTTGCGGGCTTCTCTGCCTCTCGAACCCTGTAGTACCCACTGGACCGTTGATCATAAGGCCGGAAAGTGACAAGCTTCATGGGGGCCGGCACAAATTCCGGTTCTATGTGCTGTGCTCTGCAGTGTTACTTGAAAGCTGCTCCGACCAACACAGTCTGCCCTGTCTATGCGGCCACGATCCACCTTCACTCGTACCGCGAGAGTGAGTCCAACCCGTATCGCCGTCTGGTGGCAGCACGACAACCGGGGCACGCCAATCTATCGACAACCGGGGCACGCCAATCTATCAGAGAGTGGCACCATGCCCGCCAAGGTGGCACCGAGCCTCCAGGACCCGCGCAGGCGCCGTCGGAGGTATGCACGCAAGGGCGCCATCTCTCTCTACACGGCTAGCATGCAGCCGGACTGCACTCCCCTCGAGACCTCGTAAGCTGGGTAGTCGAGATATACACCCCACAATCACAAACCTCGACGATTTCGTGGCCAAGCTGGTTAAGGCGTCCGACTGTTATCTCGTCCTCGTGTTGCGCGGGTCCGTGATCTCGATCGGGAGATCGAGAGTTCAAACCTCTCCGAGATCGTTTCTTTTTAGATCTTGGGGCCCTCGGGAGGTCGGGGGAAGAATACCGAGTGGAAGAAAGAAGAGGCCGATGAAACTTGCAGATGGAGACACCACCGTCACTTAGTCGTTGTCGCCTACGAGGACCGTTCGGGCGTCGCCTGGGCGGGAAATGCCGCAAAGCAGATGAATGGATTGTCAGTACTGTTTGTTGCAACCTGCCGTGCTAGGCACGACTAATCGACGAGGACCGTTTCGACGTCGCCTGAGCGGAGATTGCCACAAAGTGGATGGATGTATGGCCTTCTTAGTTCAGTGGCTAGAACGCTTCACTAGTAGCTGCGTCTCCTATGAAGAGGTCACCCGTTCAATTCGGGTAGAAGGCAGCGACCAGTAAGTTCCTCCGGGCTGTCTCTTTTTAAACCCCTTTTTGAGCGAGACGGAGAGGAGGGTGTAGAGGGTAGGACAGTGATGTGGCGAGGGCAAGGGCTTCGTGGATGGCAGGGGATGGGACGAGCAAGGAGACGCCGAGACGGCTCAGCAATTGTCGGCTAGTAGACGAGCCATTGTTCGCCCTGGTCCTCTGCCGAGAGGCACAGGTTCAACGGGTATGGTTCGGCTCGTCGGCCGTGGTATTGGGGACAGGCACCTGGAGTTACTGGAGTTGGAGGACCTTTCGTCCCACAATAAACAGACTGCACCTACAGATTCCGGGTCGGTCCAGAATACCAGCAGCTCCCGACCTCCGTCTTCACCTTTGCCGTCGACGGGCATCAGCTCTCGACGGGTGTCAACTCAGTTTCAGTGTATCCTGAGCGGATCAGATTGACACGGAATCAATCATGCGCAAGGCGCCCGAGCCGCGATCCTCATTGATGAGACCCGTCACTGATCGGCAGTGGCACTCTAGGACCTTCGCCACGCAAAAAGGTAACGATGATTGAACTCGACAGTCGAGATCAAGGCATTGCTGCCTGCTGCTGCCCCCTCTCAGAATCGAACTGAGGGCTGAGGATTATGAGACCTTCGTTTTACCATTAAACTAAGGGGGCCGCCGATCGTTATCATCGGGCGGCGTTCTCGCGCCGTCCACCTCAGAACAGTGTTTTCGTCGCTGGAGAGGTGGTAAGAGGCTCCACAGTGGGCAGGAAACAATCAAGTGGGGGTCGAACTGCAAAAGCTGTATAAAATTCCCCGAAAATGCCCACTCGCTACCGCCACACGGGTCGGCGCCACCCCCGAGCCTTTCGTCAGCGGCGAGATGGCCGAGTGGTATAAGGCAATGCATATGTATGGGCTACAGGAAGTCATCGGAGGGTCGTATCGGAGTCATGCCCATCTAGGGGCTGCAAGGCGCTGTGTTAAGGTGCGCCGAGCATCTCCGCAGTCTTCGGACGTGGGTTCAAATCCCACTCTCGTCAGCAGGGGATTGAGTTCCTCCAGTCATGCTTTTTGGAGATTGAGAGCTAAGCGGAGAGCGAGACGGAGGGTGGGAGTCTTGGGAAGATTGTGGCTGACGACAGCGACGGGGCTTGTTGTGATCGCCGCCGATCGCGGGTGCAGATCTGAAGATGAACACGCAGAGTGTGTGGGTCTGAGCGAGCAGAGGTGTGCACGCTGAATAACCGTGGCTGATAGAGGCGAGGAAGAAGATAGGGAGGACGGTACCAGTTCCAGCAAAATGGTAAATGTGGTGGCAGACCCGCTGAGCAGCCCCTCGATGAGACGCACAACTCCCCTTGTCTCTATTGTAAGTATTTACCATGTTCCTGGCCTTATCCACTCCTGCCTCGTCTCTGACAGACATCTGGCCATTCCTTACGGAGACATAGACGCTCACGGAGCCTCGATAACGAGCTGGGGCCGGAATCTCCTTCCTCACCCTCAAGCCATCCCTGGCCGTACCGTCTGCCACATGGATTTCGTGTCTTCAAGGATGTTTTCAAGAGGATTATATTCGCCGCGTATCCTTGCACTCTGCCCACGCCGATACGCAAAGGATCCAGTGCATACAGCAGGGCCCGTCATTGTGATCCCCGGGATCGATGATTCCCAACTTCGACTTGATTCCTAGTTGCTCATCAACGGTCGACCAGACTTCCGCCAGCCCCCTCTCCCTCCGCCCGACCACCAGTCGTCCCTTCCTTCCCCTCCCTCTGCCTATAGTTTTCCGCAAGCCGAGCGCCGAGGAACGTCTCCGCGCCGCCTCTCTCGTCCTCTTCGCTAGTATATCGGCTAGTATAATCGCCTCTCAAGAGAGAGCCTTCCATCCAGAAGACGGCCGACCTGTCCCCGGCAGGTCTGCAGATCGCGATAGAGCAGGGTTCGACTCCCTGGCGGAGAAGGAAAGGAGGTCTAGCGATGGCTAGGTCTCGCTTTTTGGATGCCGAGGGAGGTGGGAAGGGATGTGGGTAGTTGCGGACGACGGCGTCGATCGTCAACGAACTTGATTCTCGGCTGTATCGCCCGACACGACGACGTCAAGACCACGGGGCTCAAGACCGGGGGCCTGTAGGCTCTATGCTCCTTCTCCGTATCCTGTTCCCCCGCCTCCGCCTTCTGGCCTCCGCCACAACATCTCCGCCACCGCCACACACACCCGCCACGTTCACCGCCGATCGCGCCGATCCGCACCCGGCAAAACCAAGCCAACGGCCTTCTTAGTTCAGTGGCTAGAACGCTTCACTAGTAGCTACGACATGAAGAGGTCACCCGTTCGATTCGGGTAGAAGGCAGCAGTGGGTCGCGGGGCCAGTGACGGCTGATCGCCGATGGCAGAAACCTTTTGTTTCGTTGTCTTTTTTGTGGTGGGGTAGGAAGCGGCATGCCTGTGCGATTTGTCTATCCTGGAGCTTCGGCGTGCTCTGAGGTCAGTCCCGTTCCACTGGTCCTGCGTTTAGGCATCACAGTCAACCCACGCCATGTCGCTGGCTGGCTCCTCAGCGTCGTCCTACCCGACCGTGGGCCTACTGGGCTTAGAGCGCCGCAAATTTACGCCTGGCACACATTGTGACAAGGCGTTTAGGCTGTAAGTGTAAACGACATGTTCATCCCGAGTGTGATGAGACTGTTGATCAGGTCGCCCCTTCTGCAGTTGTAGCTGCGTAGCGAGCAGGACACGGGCGCTCACTCAGGTGCAGCTCCCTCTCCAACCTTATCAAGGAGGCGGGGAGTGAATATGCGGGTGAATGTGCGCCTACAACACACACGAGCTCCCTCTATCGCCCTCTTTGGCGCCGCAAACACACCAACGTGCGCCCCGTCAGTCGCTTCGGGTTATTCATCGATATCAGCTGGGAAGAGAAGTGTGATCGGGTCAGTGTTAGAGCGTACGTACTCTGTTCCACCCGAAAACAACGTCGTACCCTCCGTGTAATCTAAGATGCGGGCTGTCGGGTCGGAGGATATGCAGCGGATCTCTCACCTTCGAAGCGAGCCTCCTCCCTAGATGCCATGTCTTAACCCCACGGAGGGGTATTCCTCGGGGGGCGACGTGAACACAGCGAGCGGGGATACCTCCCACGCCCAACCCGGGGCGCACACCGATCCGCACAACAATTAATCACCGATCGCTGCGCGAAGATCCGAATGCCGCCGAGGGCGTCGCTTGGAACCATTTGGCATCGAGTGGTGATAGCTCAGCGGTAGAGTAGCAGATTGCAACTGGGTTTTCCCGAATATCTGTTGGTCCCGAGTTCAATCCTCGGTCATCACTTTTTGCGGCCTTAGACCCATCCTTTTTACTTGTGCGTATGCATTCGGTTTCTGTTGTTGTTAGCGTTGTGCATGCCGAGATCGAGATGAGGTGGTTTGGCGATCTGAGATGTGTGATCTGCGCCCTTGTGTGCCACATTCCTTTGCCACAAACGCACAGACACACAAAGTTGGACACAGTCATACAGTTGGTGCGCCCTTCCCACACAGCGTCGCTCCGTCTCACCTTACGCCCTTGCATCCTCACGAACAATCGCCCCGTCCGCCTGCGTTCCCATGACTGCAGATCACCGATGAAACGACGACGTGTCCACTTCGTTTCCTAAGCCCTTGCTGCATGCGCAATCTACAACACATTGTTTAGAGTTCTCGTCACTTGTTTGGTTTCGTTTTCGCGTCGTGTGTCCATGAATGCTGGTCAGGACCGACTGCACCGCAGCATCCACATCTCCAGGGAGCCAGAGTTGATTAATTGTTGGGCGCTCCGCGATGTCGGCTGCTCGTCTCACTCGCCATCGCCTACTCATGTGAATCTTGTCGTGTCTAATCGCGGTGCCGCATACTTGGCCGCATGGATGCCCGTCGGCTAGACACCTAGGCCTTGCGTACTCGGCTGGATTAGACATCGACGCGGATACGCTGAAGAAGCGGGATGATCTGCGCGTAAGAATCAACTCAAGGATCGGCCGACATGACCGTCTCCACTCACCTTGTCCCAGTCGTCCATGGCCCGCTGGAGCATCTCGACCTGGCCGTCGGCGTACCGGCCAAGCATCTCCTTCATCTCCTCCTGCTTCTCGAGCTCAAACACCACGTGCTCCCGGAGCACCTGGTCCGAGAACGCGTTCGATGTCTCATGGGCGGCAGTGACCGCGTCCTGCAACTGTGAAATTGAGTTAGCTCGGCAATTCGGGGTTTCGAAATGTGGAGGTCAAAATCAAGTCGCCGAGTGGGAGCATAACGTGATACGAAACGATAAGCACGGGACGAAAAAAGTAGGCTCCTGTTCGGCACAGCGGAAGTAGAACGTGAGAACGTTGCTCTCATCCTGCCGACATCCGCCGTCAACTGCCCGCTTCCGCCAGTGGAGGTTCAACTGGCGCTCCCCGTGTTCTCGCGGATCACCATTAACCCTGCCGAGTCAAAAGAACAAACAACCCCACACAGCACGTGAACACGTGAAACAGGCCCCACAAGCTCACCACATTCCCCAAGTAGTACCTCGTTCGTGACGGAATGTGGCATGTGAGCGCAGATCACTCAACATCACGACGGCGAAGCATGCACAGTCAAGCGCAGCCAGGGCTCCGTAATGTTGGTGATCATGTGGCCGCCAGTGTTGTGGTCCAACTCTGAGTGTGCCTTGTCTGGACCACATCCATCCTTTTGGCGCGACACATGTCTGTAAGGGGAAAGGATTGACGCATCAAGTCGTCAAATGGCGTGTTGTGGGGACCGCATAGTTGTCCGCATGCCTCGCACGTTGCGTTTACACATTGTGTATACGGGCCGCGCAAGTGACTCGGGTGTGTGCACGGCCCCCGAAACGAGGTCTCGCAAATTGTGTATGGTCTACACAACAGTGACGCGTCCGTGTCGCGACACCGCTACTCGCTTCACTCTGCACGGACAAGTTGTCCGCAACATGCCTCCACACCGTCGGCCATCGGTCTTGGGGACCACTCTGCCGACCACACAAAGCTCCACACAGAAACTTACCTCTTTGATCTTGCCGTCGAGTTTGCGCATACGCTCCCTGCGCGTGTGAATGTCGTCCGTGCCGCGAAGCTTGTCGACCTGGTCGCGGAGGTATGTGCCAAGACCAACGGGACCACCGGCGTGGCCAGAATTGAGGGCGGCCAGGCGGTCGCGCTCGCTCACAATGGCCGAGAGGTAGGCACTGAGTTCCTCAAAGTCGAGCTGCTTCTGGTCGCGCAGCTTGATGGTGGCCCTGTGGGCCGCGGCGTACGCAAGTAGTGAGTGGGACTGCTGGAGGAAGGGCTCAATGGATGCCTGGTTCTGCACAGGTCAGTAACAAGTCAGTGAGTCAGAGCACAAAGCGTTGTCGAGGGCCGTCCTGGTTACGACAATGCTGCCTGTCTACTAACCTGGTGCTTCAGGAGGGTGCTAAAGTCGAGCATCTTCTCAGCAAAGCGGTTCAACGGCTCCGTGATGCCAGACTCGAGATAGCCAAGGCCCTGATACGCTGCCGCCATGTCCTGGTAGTCTGCCGAGAGGTCTGTCGTGAGCTCAACTCAAAAGGAGCTAGCTCACCATCAACACGGTTCTTGTTCCTCGACACGAGACGGTCAATCTGCCCCAGGCCGTCTTCGAATCGCTCAAGCCCAGCGCTCATCTCCACAAAGCGCGCGTCAGGCTTCTTGACGCCCTTGAACACATTGACGAGCGTGTCCGACAACGAGTCCATGAGGGAGCTGTGCGACTCCGGCGGCGGGTTCGCCAGGTGCTTGTGCTTTGCCACGTTCTGCTGTCAGATTGGATCTCCGAATGTGCTCCGCACAAGCCGATGACGGTGAACCAATTGCACCGCTACATCTGCCAAAAGGTGACTCACCCATTCTTCAGACTGCAAAAAGTCTGCGACGAGCTGGCTACGCTGGAGCGTAGGGTGATTGGCTATCCGTTCCAGGAATCGTTGAAGGCTGGAATTGTCAGTGGTCAGGTCCGCCACGCTCTACGCACTCCAGACGACGTTTATCGACAAACTCGGACGAGAAGCGGTCGCCTTTGATGTACTCTGTTTACAGTCAGGATCTGCGTTTAGACAAGTCGCGTGAACATGTGACGATAAGGGCAGTCCCGGGCCGCCGCTCCGCGTCGGAGACATTGTGACATTGTCACGGTGGACAAGTTCTCATGCCGCCGATAGGTCACTGCCTGCTGCCATCATCGGTCCTCATGCCCCGGTGGATCGGGTCCTGAGAACGACAACGCGGTGCCAAGTGGCCGTACCTGTAGATCAACGCAGATCAAGGGTGGATCACCCCAAATCTCAGATCAACTTACCCAACCTGTGCTTGTCCGGGATAGGAGGAATGATGCAAGCCGGGAAGGCCTTGGCCAGTTGGTCATGGAGGAACAGGAAGTCTTGGAAGCGGCGCCGGACAGTCACCGTCGGAGACTTGAGAGTTGGGAGATCGCTCTGGTAAAGTTAGCTCAGGAACAGATCGGCAGGCAGAGGAGACGTTGTGCGGGGGGTGGGACGAAGCAAGTGTGATGTGCAATGTCGTTGTGCGATCAAATCGAGGAATGCGGCGAGAATGTGCAGTGCATCGGAGGCTTTGGGAAGTATCAAGCCACTCTGGGAACGGAAGCTGGAACCGAGGTATTGATAAAAGTGCGGGACGGGGACCTGTTGGGCCAAGAAGCACATGGGGCGGTAGCTCGACTTTACGGAGCCGAGGATCTGAACTTACTTTTGTTTGCACAGCATAGCTGACATACATGTCCTTTGATCCCTCGTGTTCTTTCACAGGGTCTTTGACAAGGACTGCCATCTGTTTCCCATCCCACTCATAGTTTTCCGGGTCTCCCAGGACGTGAGCCGTATCACCGGCTCCAGTGCTCGCTCCACCGCCAGCGGTACCGGCGCGCACGGTTGCGGTGCTAGTTGAACCCGATGCGAAATCGTAAGAGGGAGGAGACGGACTGATCTTGTCAAACCCGTCATCGTCGTCCTCAGCTCCCACGCCCGACATGTCGGCAAACCCGGAGCGCGGAGGGGGCGACGTGTCGTCCCATGAAATCGAGTGGAAACCGTCGTCGTCGTTCATTATTGTGATGGTTGATGGTGCAGAAGACGGTGGCGGCGATGTGAATCCAGTCAGGTGTGTTGAGCGGTGGTGTCAAGGAGCGCGGAACCGACCTTCGATGACGCGGTGGTTTAGAAATCGCTTATGTAATTGAATAGCCACATGGATTTATGTAAACAAAAACAATTACACGTCATTATCGGCGGTCGGAGGGGGCGATGCTCCGGTATTTTTCCCTTAAGCTGCCAGGCACGAGAAAAAGGTCCGCAACGAGGAATGTTGGAAAGTCATGCATGGCAGATGGCAT
>Ga0160505_101205_pt1 | contig 12651 bp, 13 predicted proteins | sample DIDeMG_FD_108225 | JGI IMG/M metagenome (GOLD analysis project Ga0160505, IMG submission 108225) | Enriched chicken feces microbial communities from UW Madison campus, WI, USA - DID2874_E49_Stillage MG | ecosystem: Host-associated > Birds > Digestive system > Large intestine > Fecal ... | reverse complement strand
GACCGGGTCAAACACGTAGATCTCGGTCCACCTCCCATTGTGTCCCCGTTCCCCACCATCCCGCATGCGCTGCCGCCGGTTGGAGACCTAGGTGGGACCACGACGCCATCCCACAGTGACATCGGTTACGATCCTTCCGCTCTCTCGGGCAAGACAGGCGTACTCAGGCCTTTCTTTGTTGGTCCCGAATTTGGCACCGCAACTCTGGACGCAGTGTCGTCCGCTGCCCACCAGAAATCGCGCGAGGCTGCACGACCGGAACCGCTTCCAGGCCCCATCTTCAACCAGCACGCCGACGCGGGCCCCCTTACCGCTCCCGCAGGCCAGTCCGCAGCTGAACCGGAGGTAGTCGACATTCCGCCGTCCTATAACCCCGCTTGGGACACCAAACAACAGGCAACCGCCAGCAGTGCTGCCCTTCTTGACAGGGAGACTCCTGGCAGTAAAGACTTGTAGTGTATGAAAAATCTGGCTGTGGACAATCAAAAGCCCGGAAAGGACACATCATGAGCCGTTAATGTTCTTTAGCACAACTACTGACACATCGATATCGAGGAGCAGGTATCGAAATGGCGATAGGACCGAGAGGAGCCAATGGACCTGAGTCCGAAGCACATACCCCCTGGCCTGCGTAGCAACGAGGGCCGAGCAAGTGCGCACAGCCCAGAACAGGCCGCTTTTGAACTCCAGTGTTGGCCACTACCGCGCAGACGGTACCTAACAGCAAGAGTTGACCTTACAACTTATCCGTCTCGATGGGCACAAGAGCATGCGACAGAGATGCGGCCGCCGGAGAGGCAGTCGTCAGCCAGAGACTCTGTTCGAAGTGGTCAGTTCGGCATAATCGTCCGTTGTGAGCGGAAACTCCACAGAGAGCATCAGTCACTGCCAAGGACACGCGACGATTCATGAGGCATGTCAAAGCTTGGTATTAGCACACGCTGCAACAACTATTTCAACTGCCCAGTATGTCAGCGACAAACCAGCCCGATGTCGAACCGCTTGGGGGTCAAGCTACTGGGAGCACATCATATGGGCATCACTGCGGGAATGTGATCGTGGCCGACAACGACCATGTGCTGCGGAGGGATAAGCCGCCACTCATTCTGGTCGTAGGTGCTCGGCTCGCTGGCGACAATGACATGTCTACCGTGCTCCTTCCTGGGCTTGTGGCCCTCGTGGACATGTCCACCGATCTCAGGGTTGCCCTTGTCCGGGTGTCCTTCGTACAGCCGGTTCATTGTCGCGCCCGCAGTTGTCGACACATACAGCGATGGAGGCTCGCGCGGCTGCGGAGACGCATAGCGGATAGCGACCATCGTCGAGCCGTCGCACACCACGAGATTGAGCGCCGAATGCTGCGCCATCGCTGCGACGTTGGCAGGCGCATTGTCAGGGCGGTCCTGCGCGTCCTCCACCGCACACTCTGTGATCCAGACTTCGAGCTCGCCCAAGATCCCGCGCATGGTTGCAGCCAGGTCATCCATAGAGTACTGCTTTCCGGCCATGAGATCGGCCCAGCCGGCCTTCGTCCCGCCTACCAATCGCTCAAAGAACAGAGCCGCCATGTGTTCGCTGTCTGTCGTGCCGAGGATGGCCTCCCGGGCTGCATGTACTCGTAGGGAGCTCAAGAGACGAATCTTGAGGTGGGAAAATTGCGACAGCACGCCGTTGTGCGCAAACGCGTACCGACCAAAGAGGAACGGATGATTGTTCGTCTCGACTACCGGCGTCAGGCCCTGCGGGTCAGTCCAGTCATCGGTCAAACTCACTGTTCCCGCACGGATGTGCGCAAGCACGCCCATGGAGCACGTCCCGGTCACGAGCGAGTTGAGATTCAGGTCGTTGAGCGCGGGTCGCGTGCTCTTGTAGACCACGGGTCGCATCCTTTCCATCAGCGAGGCGCCACGCCGTTCGGGGTCAAAGTCGCTCGCCGCGGTCGTCCAGTACGCGACGCCGTAGCCGTCCATGTTAGTCGTGACATTGGGCGAGGAGGAGTCATCGGATGCCTGGAACTGGACGTGCACGTCGGGGAGGTAGTGGTCATCGACTGTTGTTCAGCAGGGGCAGTGCAGAACCGACTCACTCTGCTTGAGGAGGGAGTGTCTCGGCCGCACGAGAATGTCTTCGATGAGTGCGGCCTCGTCCGAGACCATGCAAAACCAGCGACACATTGTGAATGGTTTGAATGCAAAACAACATGCTCAGGCAGTGATCAGATGTGCTCGACGGGAGCGACTCGACAGTAGGGGCCGTGGGTGGAGCATGTGGAACGCCTAGCCGGTCAACAGGTGAGTGTTTAACATCTCGACAATCGACGACGTCATAAACTCGTAACAGAACGTCCAGCTCGGCAAGATCGGTACGGCAATGAATCACGTGACCTCGTTGACCAGCCTGAAAGGCAATCAGGCGCTCGATCTGTGCCCACCGTTGGATGTTGAGGGAACAGAGCTGCGCTATCCCTCACAGCTGACCAGCAGCTTCCATAGGAGCCACGATCGAGTGTATACTGTAACCTGAAAATTAGAACTCACCAGTCATGCTCAGCCGCAGACAGATTCCATCTCGACTGGTGTCGGTGTTCAAGGGATCCCCATGCGTATTCTACCAGAACTGCGCATCAGCTCGCTGTGCACAGAGCAGAACGTAATAAAGGACCGCGGGCTCAGTGAGCCGCAGTTCCGGACTATTATTGTGCCGAACCTGAACCTACTGAAGCGAGACAGATAAGGGCGGTAACTGCCGGCAACGGACCACGGGCCGGTGGTGCCGAACGGCTGATCTGCTAAATTCTTGGGCAGTGGGGCTTGTGGCTAAACGACGTTCAGTACAAAAGCATAATCCATTCAGTCTCATGACCCCACATCCGTTATGATTACCAAAGAGAAGACTCTACTCGAGCAGCTCGAGGCGCTTGTTGCTGTCGACGCCGACACCTTCGACGCCGACTTCATCAAGAGCCTCTCCATCGTACCACACGACGCGACGAGCAACCAGTGGTTCATTCATGACGCTCTCGTCGACGAACGCAATGCCGACGTTGTCGCCCAGACTATCAAAGAGTTGAAGGACAAGAACTGGAAGGATGTGTATGCTGTTTGTGTGAGTGTGGTGCCTGTGCTCTACTGACTGCAGGTCGCGCGGATCGCTACCAAGGTGCTTCCCGTCATATCTGGTCGAGTCCTCGCCCAGGTGTCAACCGCGAACGCATACAACACCTACGGTATTGTCGAGGATGCGCGTCGGTACGCCCGGGCATTCAAGGCTGAAGGAATTGACAAGTACGTTGAGATCAGACTTACTCTGACCGAAGTGACCGCTTTTGCATCAAGATTCCCGTAACTTCAGCTGGCGTGGCGGCAGCGACAACTCTGCACTCTGAAGGGATTGCGACGCTTGGCACTGCTCTTTTCAGCGTTCACCAAGCCCTGGCCGCCAGTCAGGCGGGGATGTACGCCATCAGCATGTATCTCAACGAAATCCCGGCACACTTGGACGGATCCGTATGGCCCGATGTCGCCGACCCCGCAACGCAGACGCCCATGGCCCCTCGCCACGTCCAGATCCGGTCCATGTACGATAGGCTGGCAAAGGAAGGCAAGCCTCAACCTCAAATGAAGACGGCAAGTTTCTGCGCGCCTGCGGACGCTCTGGCTTGCGTCAGCCTTGGCGCCGACCACCTGACTATCGGTAAAGCCGTCCTTACGGACCTCGACCAGTTTTCCACTCTGCCCGAGTACCGCAAGGGAATGTGGGGCGTACCGTTCGCAAAGCAAAACGACCGCCCTTGGAACACATGGGTACCGCGCAAGTACTCTGACCCCGACATTCAAGCGCTCCTGTCGCATGACCCTCTCAGCGCCGACGGCCAAGTCCCCAGTGCCGACGTTGATTACCTTGCTCCGGGCGTCGTCGACTCGCTGAACGACGCGGATCCAGCAACACGTGAGCGTTTGAAGTTTGCCCTCGACATGTTCACGTCCATGGAGGAAAAGAGCCGCGTGTTTATCCAAGGTCTGCAGAAGTGATGTCAAAGCCTGTACATTTGAGCGAGCGCTGCTTTGACCGCGGAGGATGTCGTGGTGGTGCAATTCAGGAGAAGATTCTAACGTCGCTGAACGTTCTGCGAGCTATGTTTAGATTTGTACATCCGCTGCTGACGAGCGTTAAGTGAAAGCAGTAATGGAGTGGAGTGATTAGGCTGCGCCTTGTACCGAGCTGACAGAACTGCAGAGTTCATAAGACTTAGAACCGTTACTCTCAATTATGTTGTCAAATACGAGCGTGTTGAAGATCGCTAACTTCCCAGATAACCCCTCGAGCACCCCTCAATTCACTAAACTCCCTCATGGATCTCCTGCGACGTTTGTGAACCACGTGAACCACACCGCTGGCCGCTGAGCTGTGTGTGGGTCTCACTTTTCACCCTCGGAGTGGACAGTGTCCACCTTGGTGACATTGCCGTGCGCAAAGTCTAGTGGTCAGCAGTTGGCTTTATAGGGAGGAACTCACCCCGAGCAAACTCCCGCTCGCGAGTGCGGGCGTCGATCTTCTCGACCTTGGCAAGAGGCACAATGGGGTTCATCGTCCTGAGGTACTCGTCCATTTCCTGCGCTGTTAATACCCGTGCTTTTCGTGACAGGACTTACCTCCAGAGTGCGTCCCTTGGTCTCGGGGAAGAAGAAGTAGAAGAACAGGGCGTTGGTGAACGAGCAGACGGTGAAAACAAGGTAGTAGCGCCAGCCGATGCCCTCCCAGGCCTTGGGGGAAACCTGGCCGATCATAAAGTTGGCGAGCCAGGAGGCCGACGTAGTGAGTCCGGCAGCCTTCGCACGGATGCTCGTCTGCATCAGCTCGACGGGGCTAACGGTCAGTGTGATTCAAGGCTGAGAAGTGAAAGCACTTACTAGACCCAGGAGAGAGGTCCGATGCAGGACGAGAAGACGAGGTTGTAGATGAAAATCATGACGACGAAGCAGACACCCTGACCCTTGGTACCAGCACCCTCTGCGAATTGCTTGGCCATGGCACTTTGGATTAGCTGGGTACATCACTTAGAACTCACGTCGCGACGGCAAAGGTGACACAGGCGGCGAGGTTGCCTCCAATGAGGGGGATACGGCGTCCGACGCGGTCGAGGAACACGATGCAAAGGAACTGGCCAAAGAGACCGTTGACGTTGTTGATCGAGTTGATGAGCAGAGCGTCCTTCTCGAACCCGACCGACTTGTAAACGGTGCTGAAAAGTTAGCTGTTACCGACAGAGCCAATACTCACGCAGCATAGTATTGAATGGCCGAGACACCGGTCATCTGGGTGGCAAACTGCAGAATGATACCGAACATGACCTTGCGAATGTTGACCCAGTCCTTGAAGATGACCGACCAAGCCTGGTCGACGGAAGCCTCCTGGTCAAGCTGGGTTGTGATAGCGGCGAACTCGCCCTGCACAATGGGGTCGTCGACATCGCCACCCGCGTGAAGGCGAGCAAGGGTTTGAAGAGCCTCAGCCGAGCGTCCCTTGATCATGAGCCATCTTGCTGTTAGCATGGGCAGGTGTGAGCTTTACCTACCGAGGAGACTCCGGGAGGAACGAGGTGAGGAGCACGAGAGGGACAGCGGGGAACATCTGGAAGCCGAGCTGAGAATCAACATTGCGCATCACCTTGTAAACTCACAGGAAGACGCCATTCCAGCTGAGTGCCAGGCTGGCCCTGCTGGCAGCCGTAACCAATCCATCCGGCAATGAAGGCACCGATACCGAGGAAGAACTGGAAGGTGGCGAGAATTCTGCCACGCTGAGAGGGGTGGGCTGCTGTCAGCGCAACCCAGCTAGTCCTCACTCACCAATTTCCGACTGGTAGACTTGGCTGGTTAGTAACAACTATGGCTGTTAAAGCTTACGAGGGGTCAAGACTCCCTATCCATCAGCACCTGCCGCTAATACATTCACATACCAACTGTCCAATACCCATACCGGCGAAGAAGCGACCAGCCATCATCATCTCCTTGTTTTGCGCTGCGGTTTGAAGAGTGCCGCCGACGATGAAGATAATGCCCGCAACGGTGACTGCTGATCAGAGGATGTAAAAAACAGCGTGACTTACTGGCAGTGCGTCGGCTCCAGATGTCTGCAACATACGAGGCTGGAACAGAGGCAACGAGAGCACTGGTTCTGTTAGAGAGTCCCATGAAGCCCAACCTACCCGAGAAGCATGGACGAGGTGATGAATCCAATGTAGTTCGGGTCGGTCGTCTTGATGGTCCTCTTGAAGTCTGGCGCATCAAGGACATAGGCGATAACACCCAAGTCGTAACCGAAGAGGGTTGCGCCGAGCCTGGGCAAGGTTAGTTTGGCCTAACATGGACTCGACGCGACCTACGCTGCGAAGCAGCCGCAAAGGAAAGTGTAGAGTTTTGGCGAGACGGCCATGTTAGTATTGTTAGGTGATCTGGAGAACGAATAGTGGGGCTCATGAGCTGGCTACTTATGCAATGAATGCAAACATGAACATGAGCGGTGGCGACGGTTTCTTTGTCGGACGCGTCCCTGGCATCTTGTGAATGCCAGGCAGCGAACAGCCGGAAATCAAGCCAAGACAGAGACAACCGAGCATCCGACAGCCGGGAGATAACCGCCAGGCGCGCCGGGCCGCACCAGGTCCACTGCTCCACCGTTCCGGATATTGGGTTTCGGGAACCTCCGCCCACCACGCTGGCGGCACCTTGTGACAATGAATAATAGCAGCCTGCAGGATGATGATGTACTTAATCCGAGGTGGTCCCGGACATGCTCCCGCATGGCAGTCTCGCCAATCATGCCTTTTGCATCAGTAACCCTATGGAACACTATGGTGCAGCCGCTCGTTTGCGGCTGATGGAATGGTACACGGATGTCATTGCCCAGGGCCCGTCAGGGGGTGGCGGCACGTTGAGTGTCAGCCAGCGTCAATAGGGAACCGTTGTTGAAAACGGCTCCCAGAATGTTGAACATTGGGTCATTCTCGCGTGGTCAGGTGAGTTTGCAATGGCGGAATTACTGGACTGTGCCATTTCTGTCTCCATGATGCCATGATGCCTGATGATGTCCGGCCCGCTCGGCTGTCTCCTTTCACCCGCAGGTTGCCCCCCCATAGGAGCCCCGGAAATAGGCTATTACGGCTGATGTTTTCAGCTGGCCCCCGGGTCATCGGTGAATTTGAGCTCCTCGGGGCCCATGAAGGATACCGAGGAACAGGCTGTGCACACCGTGTGGTGTCCCGTGACTCGTATCGAAGCGCGCTGATAGTCCCTGACGTTCTAGATCTTCTCCCAACGGCCCCCACAGGAGCCCCTGCATTTCGGCAATTACCACAGGCTTGATGCTACGAGCCATCAACTGTGGATGGCTGCCAACGACTTCGGCACGTTCGCGAAGCCTATTTCGACGACGACTAGCGCAGGTACCGTTCAGGCTGTAACGGTTATCATTCAAGGGTGCTCGCCCACCAAGATGCTGCTCAAAATGACTATTTAAACACTGCTCTCCGCAGTGCTCAACTCTCCAAGCAAGCCGACAGCTCCACAATGCGCATCCACACTCTCTTCATCACTCTTGCGGCCACCCTGTTCGCCACGGCGGCCTCGTCGCCTGTTCCCGAGACCGGTTCGGCCGTTGTCGAGCGCGACATCGCCAAGCGCGACTTTGGACCGATCACCATCTATACCCCGCCAGCGAACTACACCAACGAGCGCACCCTCTACGCCCGCTCCCTCATGCTGAAGGACGTGAGTGAAAGCCGCGAATTGACCGAGCTGACAGACTAGGGGACCATCCTCGCCACGTGGGAGAACTATGACTGGTCGGGCCAGCCCTGGTTCCCGATCTACGAGTCCAAGGACCACGGCTTCACTTGGAAGGAGCTTTCGCGCGTTTACGTATGTGACAAGCCCTTCGAGGAGTACTAACCATTCAGGACACCCAGAACGGCTGGGGTCTGCGCTACCAGCCCCAGCTCTACCTTCTTGAGAATGACCTGGGTGGATTCAAGGCGGGTACCATCCTCCTCAGCGGCAACTCGATTCCCCACGACCTCTCCCAGACTCAGATCGACCTTTATGCTAGTACCGACAACGGGTTGGTTTCCATGTGTTTAGCTGGTGATTGACTCTTTACAGCAAGACCTGGACCTTTGTTAGCCACATTGCTCACGGTGGCAAGGCTGTAGGTGTGACTATTGTCAGCAAGAGCTAATAGCAGGTCCCCAACAATGGCGAGACCCCCGTCTGGGAGCCGTTCCTCCTCGAGTACAACAACCAGCTCATCGTCTTCTACTCGGACCAGCGCGACCCCAAGTACGGACAGAAGCTGGTTTACCAGGCAAGCGGTGACCTCCGCAACTGGGGCCCTGTCGTCGACGTTGAGACCAACCCGGTGTACGGCGCCCGTCCCGGTATGCCCGTTGTCTCCAAGATTGCAAAGAACAAGTACTTCTTGACCTACGAGAACTGGAACCCCGAGGTTCCTGAGGGTGGGTTGAATATGATACCGCGTGGGCTGACTCTTCAGCCAGCTTTGCCGTTTACTACAAGATCGCTTCCGACCCTACCAAGTTCGGCAAGACCAAGGGTCAGCCTCTTACCGACACGACCGGCCACACTCCCTTCGGCTCGCCCTTCAACGTCTTTACCCCTGTTGGCGGCAAGAAGGGAACCATCGTTGTCAACGCCAACTCGGACTCGGACTTCTTCCTCAACCACGACCAGGGCAAGGGCGAGTGGACTCGCCTCTCGACCCAGGAGAGTGCCGCGTACACCAGGAGCCTTGCCGTTGGCTTCAACCCCAAGGACATTCTGATTGTCAGCGGTGGTTCGCTTGGCAATGGCCCCAACAACAAGGTCACCGTCAGTGCCCGTGACGTCAACGGCTGCTCAACCTGCTCGTAAGGAGTTAGCGCCCATTGTGCATGCCCTTTAAAAGGGAGGAGTCGGAGGGAATGAACCGTAGTAAGAACAAGAAGTATCAAGTAAGGGCCGGCATGCATGTAATTGCCCATTATCGTGGTTGAGAAGTTGGTCAAGCTGCCCGAAGGAGACGCGGTTAGCTCCATTCTTGTGAACTTGCTTCGAGATGTTAGTACTGGTCATGAGGGATGAGGGATCACTCAAAGGCTGTTTTTGAGTTTCCAACGCATCAGGGGGCGCCGACTCTGAGGCCCAGCAGGTCTGTGCACGGTCACGTGACTGGCATCACCCGAGGTGGGAGGTGCAGGAACAAACCCCATGATTCGACACACTTTCTCTTCTGTTACTGGTATTGATACCACCGCTGACTGTTCGAGACGGCATGCAACAGCCGCAGCAAGAGCCATCGTCGCTTTCCTACGCAGCAGCAGTTTCAATGTGACTTTTCGCGAGCAACCAACCTCCCTTGGTTCACAGCTTTGGGTATCTCTTGAAGGACACGTACAGCCAATATGGAGGTTGCAAGACAAAACGGTAGAACGGACCCTAATCACATGTCTGCATCACTATCGCTGAACCCTCATAGTATCTCTTCATTCCGTCCTATATGTCTTCGCCCTCCGCGATGTTTCTGGTCGGTCACTCGAAATCGTAGACGCGGACGACTGTTGTCAGCTTGATCAGGCTAACGACTCACGGTGCTTGATGGGGTGCTCCGTCTGCTCTCCCTCTCCCTCCTCGTTGTCCCAATCCTCAGGGTCGACCTTGAGATGCTCGTAAATGGCGCGAGGGGTGACCGTAAGCTCGGTGCTCGCGCCGCGTTCGGGTTCCGTGCCATAACCCCTGCGGGGGACGATGCCCCAGCGCTGGATCTCGAGTGCGGTGAGAATGTTCGGGACGCCGTTGTCGAACTCGCGGATGTCGAGAACGTAGAAAGCCGACACAGCAGCGATAATGAGCCGGTTGCCGGAGGTGGAGATGTCATTGACCTCCTGACCAATGTCGATGACCGCCGGCCCTAGAGCGGCGCGCTCGTACAGAGGGCCAGTGTAATCGGGGTAGATCAACACAGAGGTGTCGGCAATGCAGACGAGGTGCTTGTCGATGGGGACAAACCTGTGGTAAGCGCAGTCATTCAAGAGACGCACTGGTTAAAAGTAGAATACTCATCCTTTCCGAAACGACGAGGCTTGCCTTGGGTCTTCTCCACTGCCACCGTTTTGGACGACGGGGTAGTGTCCTTGACCTTAGTGATGAACGCCTCAAAGTCCATCTCCACAACAACCCGCTTGGGAGGTGTAATCTTGTAGATGCCCGCAGGCGTTCCCTTGGTGCTCAGAAGACGCCTCTTACCGGAAGAGCGGTGGCGGACGAGAATGGTATGGTGGTGAGAGAGAATGATGACACAGTCGTCCCTGAGGCGGTGGTCCTGCAGTCAGAACCAGCGAAAGCACATCACTCACAATGAAGCTCTCGTCGCAAGTTGACAGCATCTTCGCGCGACCATTCCAGGGGGCGAAGCGGACCCAGTTAAGGTTGTCGGTATCCTGTTCGTGCATCGAGAGCGCTGGCGACGATCCATCGGCGCCGTCAACGTGGATGTGCACTTCGCCCTCAGAATGAATCTCCTGGCCGCCGAGAAAGACAAAACCTGGAAGCTTCGGCCAGGTGAACTTGCCAGCAGTCATCTTCTTGGGACGGCCGAGCCACTCGTATGCGTCTTCAGGGATGTAGTAGTAGGTACGGGGGTGAGAATAATCGACGATGTTGAAAACGTGTCCGAGACCGTTGATGTGCTTGACGTCAAGGAACTCGCCAGGGATCTGAGGGAAGGTCTGGTAAATGGCAAATTTGTTGCTGACGAGGTGGAACACCTTCACAGTGTTACGCCACCGGCTGCCACCCTCTCCTTCAGCCTTGGGACGCGTAGTGGTGATGAGAATGGTGTCCTCGACAGCGCTGTTGATCTTGGAAAAGTTGGGAGGAAGGTCTACGAAGCGAGTCGTAAAGTTGCCAATCTCCCAGGCGCGTTCAGTGCGGACGTGGGACGAAACTAACGTCAGCGCTGACCAGACTCCTGCTTACCTTCAGCGAACCAATCGACGTCCTCCTTGACGAGGGTGTGGCGACGCTTGACAGGGTCGTGGTCGAGCTTCTCCCAGTGACGGTGGAGGAGAATCTGGCGGGCGGTAACGGCGGCACGCCAGGCGCGGTTGACGAGAGCAGCGCAGAGGAGATCCTTGACGTCGAGTTGCTCGAAGACGAGGGTCAGCACCTCGGGAGGAAGGGGGGCGACGGCCATGGTAGTGTTGAGGGTATTGATGATGGTGACGAAAGCGTTGCGAGAAAAAGAGAAAGAGAAAGGAACAGAAGGAAGGTCGACTCGACTGAGTTGAGGGTGGTATGTGTGTGCGTGCGTGTGAATGTCAAGGACAGAGACACACACCAGCGCGGAAGCAAACAGAACAGTCCAGTCAACCGATGCACGCTGCTCGATGCCGATCGTGGCGAGGCAGGTGCGGCGCATCGGCGTATGCTGATCGGGGGGGCGTGCAACAAGACATGGTGTATGCTCCGTTGTCTGTACTAGTCGCGACTGCTTTCTTTTTGGTCAGAGCTTTTCGGCAAACTGGTCCACGCCTCGGCTACGGTCATAGGCACAAGCTTTGCAGTCACTTGACGATTCACATACTGAGCACGCTGGTTGGTTTGGAAGCAGTGACGAGCACAACAACTAGAGTAAGAACTAGGGTCGGGAATGCATCGGCCTCACCACGACAGGGTGCATAGTGAGTTCCAGGTCAGCAAGAGGTGCTGTTGATGTCTCTGATGACATCAGCTGCATCCAACACAACGACTGTAACAACGGTTGAAACTAGTAGTACAAACTTGACCGACATTTTGTGCTGGTGTCTACCACCTGGCGTTGCCGGAAGTCGGCCGGCCGAGCTTTGACTGACGACGGGAGTTGAGTCCCAAGATTCCGTACTCCGCAGTGGCAGTCGGGTCTAGCTGTGACTCAGGCAAGGCAGCGAGCTGCGTCTCAGTCTGCGACAGGCGCGTCGCGGGTCCAAGGCGTGACCTCTCGGGTTCAAGCTGGGATTCAACTTGGGCGCTGGGGTCAAAGGACTCGTTTGCGCCAAGCTGTGACCCGACCTGGGCGGCAGGGAACCCAGCCGGGTCCAGCTGCGACTCGGCCTGCGCAGCTCCAAACGACGGGGTTCCGAAGCTTCCTGTAGTCGGGAACCGCGACAACTGCGTAGGCGACAGGTCGGACATGGGGAACGATTCGTGCTGGCCGTCTTCCTCGTCGATATCGTGATGCTCGTCGTGCTCGTCAATGACCCCAATGTAGGGCCCCCGAGTCATGATGGGAGTCGGGAGCAGGATGCGCGGCTGCGACTCCTCAGGGAGGACCTGACTTTCCATGAGGGCGGGCTGGTTCGAGGACGTGATCTGTGTCTGGGCCGGAAGGAGCCCGCTCTCAGCCAACGCGGGGTTCATGCTCTTCGCCTGGGTCTTGTCGGGGAATACGCCACTCTCGGGGACGACGAATGGGTCCATAGTGCTGGTTACCGTGGCGCTCTGGTTTGATGCTGACGGCGACGTCGATGGGCGCTTGCCAAAGATACGTGTCGTGAAGCTCTTGCCGGGAGTACTGTTGGTACTCTTCCCCAGATGGGTGGCAGGCGGTGTGTTACTCTTG
>Ga0160505_101204_pt1 | contig 12657 bp, 16 predicted proteins | sample DIDeMG_FD_108225 | JGI IMG/M metagenome (GOLD analysis project Ga0160505, IMG submission 108225) | Enriched chicken feces microbial communities from UW Madison campus, WI, USA - DID2874_E49_Stillage MG | ecosystem: Host-associated > Birds > Digestive system > Large intestine > Fecal ... | reverse complement strand
TCAAAGGAGGAGCTCATCATTACCGGCTGCAGACCAGCAGCGGGCTCCAAGAGATGAGCGATGGCCTTTGCGTTTGCGCGCAAGAGAGAGTCGGGGAACGCCGAGTCGAGGATAAGTGTCTGTAGCACCTTGAGGTGCATGCCGGACAGAGCACCTTGTCTCTCAATCTCAGCACAGAGCCACGCAACAACGCTGCCGAGGCACCAGCTCAACAACGGCTGCGCATAGTACGACAGACCGCTGTGCAAGGTGTCAAAGTCAATCTGGCCCGACATGGCAGCCACAACAGCCTGTTGCACCAGCGTCGACGCGAAGCGGGTCAGGCCCTGTGCTGAAGTGCTCATGACAATCTCGTCGTCGATACCATCAGAGCCAAACTGCATGGTCAGTCCCACCCAACGCTTGGGCACGCACCAGAGCCTTGATCCAGCCGTTCACTGACGCCAACTCAGTCTCGGAAAGATCCCCAATGTTGAGAGCGCGGCGTGAGTCGTACAGAATGCTCGGAAGAGGAAGCTGAGAGAGTCAGTGTTTGCACATGCATGTTCACGCACGTCAAACTGCGCGCAGAGCGCTTCAGCAAGAACAACACTCGATCCAAAGCGGATGAGGCTCGCCTGCGGATCCTCGGCTCGTGCCGACTCGTCCTCGATGCGGTCTAACCAATGTATTGTCAAGAGCTCCAACAGGTTCAGCGGGGGGATGTACGCTGCCAGGAGAGCGAGCAACGACGATGATGCGGCAAGACGGATGAACAGGTTCTCGGGCGGAGGCTGTTGCAAGCTGTTCTCGATGGATTTGACAACCTCTGCGCCAAACGCCTGTGGTGCGCCCGCCGTAAAGGTGATAAAGAACTCGAGCGCCGGGAGATGTGAGGGAGCAGACGACGCAAGCCTCTCAAGAAGGGACTCGCCAGCTGGACTGGGCTTGACTGGGCTGCCTGTGAGAGCCGCTGTTCCCTCATCATCGAGCAGTCCCAGAGCGACAAGACGGCGCACAGCTGTTGTTTCCACAGAGAGCAGCGACCATCCATCGGGCTGCATGTACGGCCCAGCCTCGTCGTCATTCTCCGACTGGGAGAACTTTGCGGTGTAGATCGAGTTGAGCGCCTGGGAGCAGTTCTGAAGCGGCCCAGAGTGTGCTGCGAACACGTCCGCGAGCGCCCCTCGGAGATTGAGAGGGAAGGGCCATTTCGAGTCGGCGTTGTCCCGCCACCATCGCAGGAGGACTGGAAGCTCGTCCGTGAAGAACGTGTATGGCCGAACAGCTACTGCCGGCCCTTGCGACCAGCTGGTAATCACGCGTGAGACGGCAACGTCCAAGAGTGCAACGAGGAACTCTTGCGGGTCCCCAGTAAGTGATCGTCCGAGGCGGATGACGCGCTGGTAATGTGATGGCGGTAGCGGCGGGTTGCGGGCATAGCCAGAATTCCGTATCCAGCTATGCGCGCGGTGGGTGTACTCGAGAAGGAACGCTGTGGCGTGTCTCAGCGGGACAGACGCCGGTCCTTGCAACGGCGCGAGTGTCGACATGGCGGCGGAACCAAGGTCCCCAAACGCTGTTGCCGTCGCGACGTCCTGCATCCCTCCGCCAAAGAGGGCCCCAGCGACCGGCTGCGCGGCCGGCATAGGCAGGTCGCCCATGAGACCTGCCAGACACTCGCGGAGCGACTTGCCAATGTCCTCTGGAAGAACAGCACTCAACTGCGCGCCCTCGAGGCCGACTTCGAATGGCGGCACGGGCAGCGGAGGAATGAGCGAGGTGAGCCGAGCCGCGAGGGTCATGACGGGTGCGGGGACCGGGCCAGCTGCGCAAAGACGAAGCAGGGGCATCAGAAGCGACAGGACAGGCGTCTCGTCAGTTGTGGCCGATGCGCTCGTTCCAATGTCTGGCGTGTCGCTCGGAAGCTGCACCGGCGAGGGAAGGAAGCCTTGTGCCGAGTCGAGGCCAGTAGGGAACGACATGAGCGCAGTGGAAATGGGCGCCAGAAGCGACATGGGGACGGATGACGGGTTGTCGCACCGGTAGAGATATGCCAGAAGCGCAATGGCAAATGTCCGGCCCGTAAAAAGTCCCACCGACAGAGCGTGCGTCAGGTAGCTGATGAGGAGCGCGGGCGATCCAGGTCGCATGAGTTGATGGAGAAGACCATCTACAGGGTTAGGACATCCAGCTGTAAGCATCAACATGCTACGCACCAGCAATCGCCTGCTCCGCCGCTTCACCCTCTAGCTGATCGCGAGTCGTAGCATCTGTCATGAAGCGCGCCCACTGTTACTGCGTCAGTATATTTGTGCTCGTCTGAAATATCTTGGGGCACATACTTTCTTTGGAGGGATGGCGCGCACGCTCGCCCGCCCCGTAATGTCGCGAACGCTGAGCTTGCCAGACATGCTTGATGCGTTTTTGGTCGTGACCCAGCCGCTGGGATTCTAAGCGGATGGGATGTATGAGATGTAATGCAAAGCCGATAGAGAGAGATGAAGAGAGAAGGAAGCAAACAAAACGGAACAATGTCGAGGAGCTTGCTCTGCAGCAGAGAGGGATTGAGGGGCTCGAAGACTGGTTGGTGCCTGGCTGTTTTCGTTCCGCCGCGCCGTCACCACCCCTCCAGGCCTCCAGGCTGATGAGGGCTCAAGTAGCGTCACCGCCCCTGCCATCTCATCTCCATTCCGTTCAGTCCATCCCATCTCCGGCTCGGCCTCACCACTCTCCAGTCGGACTCAACAATGGCCGCCCCGCAATCCAACCCCAAGGGCCGTAACCTGCTCGCTGTCATCGGTGACGAGGTGCGTAGGCTGCTGCTGTTACCGGTGTCATGCGCCGCCGCCCACGTGCCGTCATAATTCGGCTCTCACTCGGCGCTCGGACTCGACGACATGATACTGACCTCATAGGACTCGGTTACCGGTCTCCTCCTCGCCGGTATCGGACACGTTGACGAGCACCAGAAGAAGAACTTTATCGTTGTGGATGGCAGTAAGTATCTGGTTGCTGTACGGTGATGGGCTGAGCTCCGTGCCCCGCTCCTGCTCTCTCTTTGTGCAGCGCTAACCACCGACAGAGACCCAGACTAGCGTTATCGAGGCTGCATTCCAGGAGTTCACCGAGGACCGTAAGGACATTGCCATCCTCCTTATCAACCAGCACGTACGTCTTCAGCCCGCTGTCGTCGAAGACCACGCTGACCACCAGATCGCTGAGAGGATCCGCCCAACGGTGGACCGGTACCAGGCTGCGTTCCCCGCCCTCCTCGAGATCCCCTCCAAGGAGCACCCCTATGGTTCGTTGACTGGTCTTGTGTGTGTAGACGAAGTACTGACTGCAGACCCCTCCAAGGACTCAGTCCTCAAGCGTGTGCAGAAGCTCCGCGGCGACTAGACGTGTCGCCCCCCCCCCCTTCTTTAACGATTACGCTTCTGCTGCCGCAAAGCTTCAGAATCATTCTCCCTTTTTAGATAACGTTGTGATAGCGGACATGTACAGCATATGCTCGTGACATGGTATTAAGTACAAGTACAATACACTCTGGGTCCCCGGGATCCTCCCATCAACCACGGCGGACCGTCTATCGATCTCAAACAACCTCCTTAGCCCTCGAGAGCAGCCACCTCGGCGCGGAGCTGCGCCTCGCGCTCACGCAGCCCGCGCACCTCGGCCTCCATGGCCATGCAGGCCATCTCGAGCTGGATGTTCGAGGACACGAGGTTGCCCCAGCGGTCCTCGAGGCGGGTGAGGTGCTCGCCGGCCGACTCCTGAGCCACACGACGCGAGCGGTTCACCTCCGTCACCTGCTCCTTCACGTCGGTGAGCGCGCCCTGCATCTCCTTGAGCTCGGCGTTGAGCTGGTAGTTGCGGACGAGCCACGCGTTGGGGCCGTACGTCTGGATAATGTTCACGTTCTCGTTTCTGCAAAGTCAGCGTGGGTGATCGAAGGCGGACTTGCAACCCACCTCAATGCCATGTGTCCCTCAGCGATCAGTCCGCGCTTCGAGGCCGCAGCATACTCCTCCACACTCCCGCCCTCGGGCACGCTCGGAGGCGCGTACTTGGACGTGTCGATCGCGCGAATGGGCTCGTCGGCATAGTTGGCGAGCAGAGACGCGAGGCCCTCGTTTTTCTGTCAGGTTAGATCATCTGAGCTAGACATTAGATCAATAGTAGCTTACAGGGAAGACCTCGACGTTTGGAGGCAGGCGCGAGTCGTCGTCCGAGACCTGCGGCGTCGCCTTGAGCTCAGCCTCAATGAGCGCCTGAACGCGCGCCTTGACGGCTGCAGAGAGTCAGCTCGAAGTCATATCGTACCAGCTGGCATCCACTCACCTGGGTCCTCGGCCTGCTTGTCGTAGTAAGGAAGAGCGTCGAGGCTGACTCCCGACATCTTTTGTCGTTGTTTATTTGTTTGTTGTTGATGCAACTGCTCGTATGCAGCACTTCGAGTTGGATGGTGTTGCAAGGTGGAGTGGTGACTTCGAACTTGGCGGGTGGCGGCGATCTCCTTCCGGCGTTATCGGCGATACTAAAATTGGCGGATTCCTCAGCGCCGGGTTGTAAGCAGTGACGCCAGGCCGGATTTGGCTGTGTCTGTAATGAGGAACAAAGGAGCACGAGAGCGTACACAACGATCCAGACCATCATCCATCCAGCACCTCCATCTAAAACATTAACAACAACAACACCCTCTAACGCCTAACCCCTCCTCCTCTCACCCATCCGCGCTACTAGGCTCTCCGTCGCGTCGCCCACTCAAAAGAAAGCTATCTACACCTCTCGCGCCAGCCCCCACGACAGCCATGTCCGGCATTGTTGAGCCCATCATGGGCGAGTCGAAGAAGCGCGTCGTAGGTATCTCCATCCGCGCATCCATTGCTTTCTGGTGCTTAGAGAGTCAGCCGGAACTGCTATTGGGATTTGCGATCGCTTTACAGCTCGCTGACAGCTACAGTGCTACTTCTTTGATTCTGACATTGGAAACTACCACTATGGTCCAGGTATGCCGCCTTCCTCAACCATCCCCCTGGCCTGCACAGCGAAGCTAACGTACACAGGACACCCCATGAAGCCGACGCGTATCAGGATGTGTCACTCGCTCGTCATGAACTATGGATTGTACAAGCAGATGGAAATCTTCGTGAGTGCCTGTAAGGCTGGCTGGGCCAAAGTGGAGGTGCCTCCAGTTTGGCGGCGTCCAGAAACGCGTAGTCCCTTGACATGACTAACAGCCACAGCGAGCCAAACCCGCAACAAAACGCGAAATGTCTCAATTCCACACGGACGAGTATGTCGACTTCCTGTACCGCATCAACCCCGACAACGAGCACCAGTTCGCTAAGGAGCAGGTCAAGTGTAGGTGTTCCGTAGTGACGGATAAACCTGACTGGGCACAGACAACGTCGGTGATGACTGCCCTATCTTTGACGGTCTCTTTGAGTACTGCTCCATCTCCGCAGGCGGATCTATGGGTATGTACAGCTAACTTGCTTTCGGCGACAGCTGACCTGCAACAGAGGGTGCTGCCCGTCTCTCGCGCGACAAGTGTGACATTGCCGTCAACTGGGCCGGTGGCCTTCACCACGCCAAGAAGGCCGAAGCCAGCGGTTTCTGCTACGTCAACGACATTGTCCTCGGCATTCTTGAGCTCCTCCGCTACCACCAGCGTGTCCTGTACGTGGACATTGATGTGCACCACGGTGATGGAGTGGAGGAGGCATTCTACACGACAGACCGTGTCATGACATGTAGCTTCCACAAGTACGGTGAGTCACCTCGCATTCATCAAGCAGCTCTAACATTAGGTGAATTCTTCCCTGGAACCGGTGACGTTCGCGACAATGGTATCGGCAAGGGCAAGGGCTACGCCGTCAACGTCCCGTTGCGAGACGGAATGAGCGACGAGAACTACAAGACCATCTTCCAGCCCGTCATGAAGGGCATTATCGACTGGTACCAGCCCGGTGCTATCGTTCTGCAGTGTGGCTCCGACTCGCTCGCCGGTGACCGACTGGGTTCGTTCAACCTCTCCATGCGCGGACACGCTGCATGCGTGCAGTACATCAAGTCGTTCAACCTTCCTCTTCTGATGCTCGGCGGTGGTGGATACACCGTCAAGTCCGTGTCCCGCACATGGGCCTACGAGACTGGTCTGGCAGCTGGCGTTGAGCTTGGAGGTGCGATCCCCAACAACGAGTACTACGAGTACTATGGTCCCGACTACGAGCTCGATGTTAAGCCGTCGAACATGACCGACCACAACACCCGCGAGTACCTTGACAAGCTCAAGGAAACTGTGTTTGAGCTTCTCCGTGACAAGACCGCTGCTCCCAGTGTGCAGATTCACTGTAAGTCCATCAGCAACAGTATCGAACTCCCTTGCTGACACCATACAGCGGTCCCGAAGCTCGCGCACGATGACGAGGACGACAATGAAATGGAGGACGAAGAGGACAAGGACGTCAGGAGGCCCAGTAAGTGTAGCGCATGTTCAGTTGGTAACACTGCTGACCATCAGTGCGTCTGTGGGACAAGGAGAAGCAGCACGAGGCCTCGCTCTCTGACTCCGAGGACGAGGGCACGGGAGGAAGGCGACACCGCCAGTCGCACCGCGAGGGTTCTGCAGGCTCCAAGGCAAAGCGGCGCCGTTCGCAGTCGCCTCAGAAGCCGAGTGCCGCTGCTGCTGCAAAGCCCCCTGCACCTCCTGGCCCCAGCTCCGTCGCGGTTGCTCCGCCAACAAGCGTCGCCCCCGCGGCAAGTGTTGCACCGGGAGGAGGGTCGACGGTGGCTTCCACACCCGCACCGGCTGCCGCGGGCCCCAGCAAAGCGTTCTCCACGTATGAGCCGACAAGTGAGGCTGTGCCTGTGGACATCAAGTCGTGGGCCGCGGACGTCGGATCGAGTGTAGTCGGCTCGGATGCCCCCGAGCCTAGCGCGGCGGATGAGGACGTGGAGATGGAGGACGCGTCGGCGCCGGCCGAACCTAAGCCGGCTGCCGACTCGGCTGCACCTGCCCCTCCAGCAGAAGCTAAGGAATCTGCACCAGCCGACGGCCCTGCTGATGCAGGAGCGAAGGAGGGAGACGTTGTAGCTGAGGGAGCATAGTGTCCATAACCGGATTTTTGGATCTAGAGAGTAGTTAGTTCGGCCATATGTCATATCGCTGCAGTATCACAATTTTCACCGTGCTGACGCTCACAACCTGACCACACACGACGTTCGGCGCGCGTTCGGGACGAGGTGGCCGTGTTGATTCTCTTTGCCTGTCGCGAAGTGCGGTGTTGTGTCATTGCGCTGACGATTAACGGCTGACCGTTAATGGAGCCACCCAGATGCTGGCGCCTAAGAGCGGTGTACTGTAGGCGTACCTGCAGCCACAAGTGGTCAAACTAGGGGCTATAGGGAGAACAGCAAGCAGGGTGATTTTTAGCAAGGACAACATTTATCGGATCATCGATCCGTGCGACAGACCGCCGATAGCCGCGGGGATCTCGAAGTGGAGGTCCAGCCCGGGCCGAAGTTGCTGGAACGAGGGTCCAGCCACATCATCGCACCATGGCTACCAGACGAGGCCACGCCACCACGTCGAGTGATCGGAGACTGTGAGGGGTGGTGTTAACGATTACTCCGAGGGCACCAACCACGGACCTGAGAATGTGAACATGGAACGACCCTCTTAAGGTGCAAGGGTTGGCGGCCGTTTGGAGGCCATGATGGAATGGCTGAACGATATTATACGACGGTGGCGGCGCCGAAGGTGAGATGCCATGGAGATGTGGAGTTTACAAAAAGGTGCTGACTGATCCTGGGTTCGTTTGAGTCATGATGGTGTCATTCGTCGACAACTCCGAAACCGCGCTCCAAGGACCACGGCACAGGAACGCTTCATTTCCTGCATCCTTGGCTTCTGCTTGCATCACTGCATCTTTAGCCGTTGGAGTTGGGTGGTTGACCTGACGAGTGGGGTGCAGGCTTTCCAGAGTCCTGATCGGAGAAGAGTGCCCAGTTTCCTGGACCAGCCTCTATATCCTATCCTTACATCCAGGATCCAGGATCCTGGCCGCTGCTTGCCCGACCGCGGCGACTTGCGGGGTTGCACTCAGTCCAGGTCATGTCCGGTCCGTCGGGGTTGGCCTACTCCCCGCTCGCCCACCGCCCACTGCATGCCACGCCTGCGCCTCGCGCCTCGCACTAAGAACCTGGCATCAGGACAGTATCTTAGTCCCAAACCGCCAAGTGGCACTCGCCCCTGTCCTAAGTGGAGCCTCCAGGATCCGTGGCCTGACCGTGCGATCCTGGACTGGGACTGCTCCGAAACTCTTTCACGTTAGCCGCCTTGTACCGAGAGAGGCAGGCTGGGCATGGGAACGTTGATGGGGCGCGTTTCGGATTGGTATTGACAACCATTCAAGCCATGGCCCAATGACGTGTTGCGCGTTCCTTGGCGTCGGACTGGGGGCCTTGTCGGTCCGTAGCGGTTCTTGTCGGTGCCTTACTGACCTTGGTCCTGGCCTTGGTTGCCCGCTGCCCGTTGCCTCCGTTACGTGCCCTCTGTTGGCGGTTCGCCTCCGCCCCCGCCTCCGGCCCTCGATCAACGAGGAATGTGAATACCCAGGTGCTCATCATGTCGGGTTCCGAAACTCCACACCAGCTCCGGAGCGCGTAAATCAAAGTGAAGAGAGTGGGCACCGGCGTTTACGCACGCCCCAGTGCTTGCGTGTGTGCCACGAATCGACGTCGACCGAGAGAACATACCCCAGCGACTGCGATGTGGCTGTGGCTATGGGCTGTTTTTGGAACCCAGAGAATGGAATGTGAGCCACCAAGTGCTGCACCTCAGACATGCAGAGCCCCTTTCGTTCGAACCGCAGTTTTGCCGCGTCGTTGATGCACTCTGAGCTCCAAAGGTGACAACAACAGAATATGGTCCGCCGCGGATACGTTGAAGGCACCTCATGGCAACGAGGCATGAGGCAGGCAGTTAGACGCGAGGAACAAACCATTGAATTAACGCTAGGCTGGGTCAATTCGTTCGCCTGGTTAGTCAGATGGGGTGGACGCGAGGTACATGAGTGGAGTAAGTCACTGAAACATGACATCGCTTGGTTGCAAGCGGCCCGCAAATTTCTCTTGCTCATCGCTTGCTGTTCTCGATTGCTCAAATGTTCCAGGTGCCAGTGCTTCTGATGGGGGAAGCGTCGAGGAACGGGGGTGCTGCGAAAGAATTGGTGGACGCAGGAACGCGATACAGATGGAAACATTTACATCATGAAAATCTTCCAACGTTGCATGTCAGATCTCAGGTTCTTGACCGTGCAGAGCGGGCGAACTGCGGATGCGATGACGAGTGGGCCATGATGAGTTCTGTGGAGATAATCGCTATCGGAGGCTCTCGCTCCATGAATATCGCAAACATCTGTCCGAAATAGTCTGAAGCATGGAACAGTGCACACGAAGCATACAGGACTGGACCACTGCGTCAGCGTTGAACAAACGCGCGAAGGTCCACTGCAGTGCTGCTGCTGCGCAGGTACCCGAGAGATTCCAGAGATACCGGAGTATGCATCGACAACATGCTCTATGGTCTATAATGATACACGCGTGGTTCGTTACGGTCGTACAGACGTGCGAGGAGATTGGGACGAGGAGAATGTGGATGGGAGGTGGGAGGGGAGGGGGGCAGTCGATGAGGGAGAGTGGCACGTTTCTTTGCAATAGAGAGAGATAGGGATCGAGGAGTGCTAAGGTAGAACTGTAGATGAACGAAAATGCCAATGCCAATAGAGAGATGTGAGGCAATTATAACCGGGGGCGGCGCAGTCGTCCGCGTATGATTGGTCTCGTAGAGGACTTTAAAATGGTGCTGTATGCTTAAATAACGTAGGCGGTAGAACCCAAGAGCTCGACCTCGACGTCGTCGGGGTGATGGTGATGGTGGTGGTGGTGGCCGTTCACCTGAGCCTCGCGTCGGGCTTTCTTGACCCACCGAGGCTCCGGTGCGGGGGCGAGGGTAGGCACAATCGAGTTGATCGTCGTGGCACCAAGTTCGGGTGTGGGTGGAACTGAGCCAATCGTCGAAGTGCTCAAGGTGCGACCGTGCTGACCGCTGTAGAACGGGTCCATGGAGCTGTCAACGAGGCCTGGAGTGCTTGCGGGTGTTCCGCCCTCGTAAGCAAATTTGGCAAACGGGTGGCGGGCGGGAAGGGCCGCATAGCTGGAGGTTGGGGACATGTCCGTGGTGGGGAGGCGCTCGAGGCGGTCCGAGTACTCGTCGTGGCTCCAGTGAGACGTGACAGCCATGGCGGACAAGCACGGGTCGACGAGCTGAGGGGACTGCGGGGGCGAAGGGAGGATACGGCGGGGGGTCGTGGAGAAGGATGGGGCCGCGACAACCATGGCGCGGAGCTGCGCGAGGCTGATTCGGTCGGCGGGATTCTGGGCAAACAGTCGGGCCAAAATAGATGTTGACCAGGTCGACAGGGGAAGGATGGATCCGAGCACGGTAGGATCCTCGAGGTATGCGCGGAACGTGTCGTCGTCGGCACATGCCTGCCTCCAGGGGTTTCGTCCGCAGGCGAGGTTGACCAGAATGACACCCAGAGACCACAGATCAGCCTGAGCTGTAGAATATGCGTCCACAGGGTCGAAGAGACCACCCTGGCACTCGGGAGAGAGATAGAATGTCGATCCGCTGGATATTGTCAGCCCCGGCAGCGCGAAAACATGGAAAATTCGGATGAAAAATGCCGAGGACAAATGTCCACACGCCACTTCCCACGATGCCAACACCGCCTTTGTGCAGTAGCACTCACCAGCCAAAGTCGGTGCTCATGCGCTCTGTTGTTGCGAGGCCAAAGTCGGCAACATAGACGCGGGTGCCATTGGCGTTGCAGAGAATGTTCTCGGGCTTGAGGTCACGGTGAAAAATGCCCATAGAGTGGCAGTAGGCAACAGCGTCGATAATCTGAAGGAACACGAGGCGGACAAGCTCGTCGTCGCCGACGTAACGCTGGCGTTCTGTGATCATGGAAAACAAGTCGCCGCCCGGGCAGTAGTCGAGAACAACGAAAATGTACCGGTCCTCCTCGATGACCTTGTGCACGCCAGCAATGCTGGGGTGGCCGGAAGCGAGTTGGTGCAGGGCGATCTCTCGGCGCTGAAAGTGGCGTTGGCGCTGGTCCAGACCCTTCCGGGAGAGACACTTGACAGCGACGTACTGTTGCGGGCCGGCGGGGTTTCGTGCGCGAGCACGAGTGTCAACGCCAAGATACACAACACCGTAGGCCCCGACGCCGAGGATGGAGACCAGCTCCCATCGCCCGTTGTCGATGACCTGACCGACGAGGTCCCGTCCGGTGGTCGTGAAGTTGTCCGGCATAGTGTTGCTTTGGCGAGCAAGCGACGGCTGCAGCAGCGAAGAAATAGTTTGGCCTAGCGAGAGTGAAAAGGTCGGCTCGTGGAGGGTAGCAGGATTGGCAGTGGCGCGTCGTGGAATGTAGTGCAGGGAACGCGGGGTAACGGGGATGTCGCGTTCGGTTCGGTTTCGATAACTAGGGCTCGAGTTACCTCGGAAGAACAGGGCGGTGTAGTCGCTGTGAGACAGTGCGAGTGAAAATGTTGCTGGTTTGAATGCAATGCTCAATGCAAGGAAAATGTGTGGGGATGTCGTGTCTGCTGTATGCGTGGGTGTGTGTGGTGTGTGACTATGTCAAGTAGGACTGCGGCGTGCCTCGGGGTGGAGCGGGTCGAGGCGGGGTTGCGAGATCGAGCAAGATGGGAAGAGGATACAGTGGAGGCGGATAGATCGAGTGGACCAGTGGCAAAGTCGTGAATGTCGCCAGCTGATCAAATGCAATCTGGAGCAGAGCGGAGGTCGTCTCGACGTATCTCTATACCGGCCAGCCGGTATGAAACTCGTGGGTATCCAGCCAGAGTCCCGGGATGTGCGGACAGCAGATGCTGATAGGTATTCGTTCAAGTGATGGTGGTTGGCGCGGCTGGGGGTCGATGGAGATAAAGAACGCGAAAGATTGGAGGTTATATGAATGAGTAGATGCACTTGTAGGAGGTTGGGGTTGTTGTTGTGACGACTGTAAGATACGAATGACTTCCTTTCGGTTCGGGCTCGCTGATACTGGTAGGGGAGCCTTCGAAGGATATGTAGGGAACGTGCTCTTGTGAGCTCGTCCTTATTACTGTTCTCTTCGCACCGAGCCTGAGTCAACGTCTCTGGGCGTAGGGTCACCATTGATGATCCACAATTCGTCGCTCTCCGAGTCAGGGAGGGTACCAAAGGTCTGTTGAACGGCAGAAAGGCAGAAGGACAGGGACCCAAGGCGAGGACAACTCGAGGAATGGCAGAGGCGTGGGCAGAAACCCTCAATCCTGCAACCCGTATGATCCTCCAAAATGATCCCATATTCTGGGGCTGGCACTGCCAAGGTCGGTGGCACAAATCCACCTAAAGGGCACCAAAGCGAGAGCGCCACCGAGCCACTGGCACCCCCGGCGGACCCCTCCCGCAGGAATGCTAAGGTAAGCTGGCCGTGTTCCGAGTTGTAGATGTCGTCCGTTCGATTGCGTGGTAAGAACACGAAGACAAAAAAGGGCAAGGCGAAAAAAAAAAAAAAAAAAAAAAAAAAAAAAAAAAAAAAAAACACAAAAAAC
>Ga0160505_101203_pt1 | contig 12665 bp, 8 predicted proteins | sample DIDeMG_FD_108225 | JGI IMG/M metagenome (GOLD analysis project Ga0160505, IMG submission 108225) | Enriched chicken feces microbial communities from UW Madison campus, WI, USA - DID2874_E49_Stillage MG | ecosystem: Host-associated > Birds > Digestive system > Large intestine > Fecal ... | reverse complement strand
TTTTTTTTTTTTTTTTTTTTTGAGTTCTGAATGACGTATTGGAAGAAAAAAAAAAAAATTTCCATCTTTTTTACAAGACTTAGCTGGACGAGAGATGAAAACTACGTTGGAGTACGCCGAGCCTGGAAGTTTAAGAGTTAGTGGTGAGAAAAAACAAAATGTTAAAGAGTTTGTTTAGAATTTACAACTATTTCATTACAAGTTAGAGGTACTTGATGAGTACGCTAAACCCAGGGGTACTGTACCAACGAACCCAAGTTAAAATGAAAAAGAAATATTCTTTTTTTTTTTTTGTTTCTTCATATTGCCCAGAAGGTCAAGAACACTGGAGTTCCTCCGGGTTTAATATTTAACAGACGGCGGATGTGAGATCTAAGCACTCAACTACACCAAGCGTGTCATTGTGTCGAACAGATTCAGGCGGCTGTAACAATTCAGTGACCATTGGCTCATCAGAACCATTTGCATGGATTACTTTTTCTCATGCTGAGTGAGATTTTTTTTTTTTTGTTTTGTTTCTACAGAGGTCCCTTGCTGGTGACCCTGCTGCCAGGGACCGAATGTCTATAAAGGGTTCAGGTTTAAAACCCTGGTATCAGAAACTCCCTGTATCACTGAACACTGGGCTTTCTTGACAAGATGCAACATAATTGAGCACTATTTTACTATTATCAGTTAGTACAAATATATCAGTGGCCACTGCTTTATTTGGGAATATAGTGCGCAGAATGGCTCCCGAGTTCTTAAAAAACCGGGGCTCAACTTTTTGTCGGTCGCAGCGATAAGAAAATTGTAATGAGATAGTCAATTTTACATGACTATCAATCATCACTTGCGCCAATTGATTGTTCGACTGAGACAAGTTCTTATTTTTACTTAAAGAATAGAGGTGCACAAATCAAATTAGTTAGTTTCTTCCCCGCCATTAGTCCCTCTCTTACTACTGATAGAACCCTCTAACTTTGAATAACTGCTTTTTTTTTGTCAATACACTAGCTGTGTAATAGAGATAAGGCACGCATTCACACTGCAGAGCCCCTTTCTTTTTATTGGAAATGATTCATAGAAATTGACTATTTTGTTGACAGCTGCTATCAACCTGCCCCTGTATAGCACCCAAGTGTGCCGAATACACATGTCAAACCTACATTTATTTCATTTAATTCTATGCAATATCACCGTTAAAGACCAGCTTATTTTGTACTCTCTTTCTCTTGTGTTATTGGTGATTTTGTTGCTCTCTTTGTTCTCATTAGAACAGCTATCTCTGCCGTAATCCTATAGTTTTTATCCTCATATGTTGCTTAACCTTATATTTTTTGTCAATTGAAGCAAAAAATTAAAAAAAAAAAGAATGTGGAGCAAGATTTATTGTTCGCAGATATTGGTTGCCATGAACCACAGGTAAAAGATAACAACAAAATTCTTTGGCTTGACAAAGATATGCTTACATTGATAGCTATCACACATAAATTTAGTTGCCATTCAATACAGTCTTGGAGACGATTAGGATAAAAACTTGAAATTTACAATTCTAGTGGAGGTTAAAAAGCAAAAGCCATCCCAAGTTGAGTAAACCTACGCACAGACATGAGAAAAGTTTATGTTTCTTGTTTGAGAGTTTGCTTCTTGATTACTTGATTACTTGGTAAGGCAGCATGGTAGGTGTCAACAAAGAGCACCCTATATATACGCATATCACTAAAACTGAGTAATCCTGCTTCTACGCTGCAATTTAGTTCACTGTTTTTCATCTACGAACCAACGGAAATTGGATAATAACCACCATACGCGATATAAAAATGAAATCTGGCCGTTTTTTCTTTCTGTGATATGAAACAACCAGCCAGACCAAACGATCAACACGCAAAAAAGAAAACGTAGACGGCTATAATTAAGATATATGATTGTTATCTAATCAAATGAATTTTGATGACTAACCAGTTTACATTTTATAACATTTTCCTCTTTTGGGCAAACGTATCCACGCCTCACACTACCCGCTGCTGAACAAAATCTTATGTAACTTGGGTCGATAAAAAAATATACCAGAATCAACACCCATATTGTTGCTGCTGCTGCTGCAGCTTGTAGCATTTAGAAAGAAAGGCAGCTAAAGCTTAAAACGCGGCCTTTTCCAATTCAATCTTCATTCGGAAGGATATAATAAGGGAGCATATCAAAAAAATATGGACTTATGTTAACACAATTGGGTATTATTATTATCCTTTTTTTTAAAAAAATCTACTGTAGCTTAGCTCGTGTCTATTTTCCAGAAATAAGAATAGTATGCTTCCCTATTCTAAATTAGCCACCCGCCACAATCTCTATTGATCTTAATAAATGCTAATCGTCTTTGTGCTATTCTTTAAAGCTTGTTGCTTTTAAAAAAAAAAAAAGACTTTTGCTTTGGAAAAAAACCCTGTTTCAACAAGAAAAGTTCAGTTCACATGACTGACTTTTATGCATGATGACGTCAATATCAAACCCTCCTCCGCCAGCCAGTCCACCCACTCTGTACAATTGGAGCCTTTTAAAAAAAGAAAAACAGGGATGGTGCCGACGTTGCCCAATTTAGGAAAGCTGCCGAATAAAGTCTTTTCCGTTAATTCCACTAACAGACAATATATGCACCATGACGTCTTTTGTAGAGTTTGTGTTTCAATACAATTGCAAGTAGTATAAATAGTTGTCACAAATTAACCAGTATAAAATTGGTAGTAAAAAAATTTTTACTTGTACATATTCTTCACCTAATTGGTTTAAAAAAAATCATTTGGAAACGGGTTGGTCTATTTGGGAAAGTAATGCTGAATCCGGAAATAAAATCAAGTTATCCGTGGCAACGCTTTGAAACTTTGCTCCATTTACTGGTACTGTAGGTAAGCATTGCTTTAGCATTTTAACACAAATATTAATACTCTGTATACTCTTTATTCTTGTTGGCCTAAAGTTTACGTTGGAGATCCAGAGCTGTTATTTTCTGGAGATGCCGTTTGTTTTATTGGTCCCGCATAGTGTAATCTGATCAGTTTGGTTTCAATGAACCCATGGGAATAAGAAGTAGCAGGGTGCCTGGAGAAAAACGAAAAATAAGCAATAACCAAAATAAATACATGCCAGTTGAGCCAACCACTAGTTTTAGTTTGTCGGTTTCTGGATGTGAGAGTTTAAAAAAGGGGAAATTGCATTTCCGAGCGCCCTGACGAAGTAGGAAGTACACGTACTAGCAAGCAGGGGCCTTGATTCGGATGGGACGACAATGGCATGGATGTAAACAGTCCTAGCATTTTATGAAGACAAGCTACATTCTGTCATTACTCCAATTTCTCATTTCTACGCAGTCTCAGTTGGATAATTGGGGATAAAGACTTGTAGTTAGTTTCTTCATGTATCTTACCTGTGCTTGTTGGTGAGCTACGTACCAATTGTTTTCAACTATCCTGGCCTCTTTCCATGATTCGTTTTGGGAGCAGACGACGAGTGAAATTTTTCACAGGTAGCTACTAAACGAGCTAAGTTCAAGTAGTCGTTAACACCCTTTTTGACAAATTGTGTCTTGTGACCTGTTGAACAGAAAATCAGTCTATTGTCCAGATATGTAGAAGTTACCTAAAAAAATTTTAAAAAAAAATTAGCAAAAGGATATAAAAAATAAACCATATGGATCTATAACTTATTTCAATGAGGCTGACAAAGTGGCACACTGAGCGCCTGTAATATGTCTCAGGATTCAATGCCACCGAATTCTGAATAGATTGATATTTGTTTTCATTGTATTTTTAATAAAAGAAAATTGTTTCCCTTAGTGGTAATTCACGTACTGTTTTGGGTTCAAGTTTTTTTGTTTTTTTTGAACTATATGATCCGCCACACAGATTCTCTGAGACATTTTACTTTAGTTTTGTTGGATTCTTTTCTAGAAATCATTAGAAAGCCGTTGTAAAGCATGGAAATTGACTAGTTTAGGTAGTCAGTTATGCTAAACCAATAATGATAAATACAATAGGACGAATTGCACTAAGGCAGCTGTCATAAACACGGAAAAAAGAATTGAAGATCCATTATCCATTCTACGTTAAATGGGTAAACTTCCATTACCGTTTTTCTGTTAGAGCTCAAACCTTGGACGTTTGGATTAACTACTGAAACCCAATCCTGCAAACAACGGCAGTAATAACAGCAGCCGGAGATGGTGCCATGATTTCTGCGTACATGTACTGTTGCTTGTACGACCTTGCCTTCCCAGAGGAAACGCTACACTAAGCCTAGTCATGGGCAAATTCACCATTTTTATTACCTAAAAGATCAAACCAAAAAAATTTTATAGTAATAAAAAAAACCCTATTGAGAGGTCTAAGTTCGTTTTAAGGATGAAGAGTAGAAGTAGTATATATGTTTTTGTGGTGTTGTTTTTTTTAATAATGGAAAAGTTTATGGTCAACAATTGTACCAAGCTTGTTAGGTACCTAAGATTTCACAAGTTAACAAGAAAAAAAGTACAAGCCTCAAGAAAAAGTCAAATGTGACCCGGCTGGTTGACTGACGGCTAAGAGACCTAAGTTCCATCCTAAGCGGATAATTGTACCATGACCAACATCAGCCCATCTTCCCTAGACTCAAAAACGCTGGTGCGTCGGAGCCTCAGTTCCTAATAACAGTACGGTAGCTTTACGCAACAAATTTACAAGGCGTATACAAGTTATTACAGACCAGAAAAAAAAATCTTGAATAGAAACAGTATCATAAACTATTTGATTAATAGCAGTTGTCATCAGATCCTGAGGCCAACCAAATACATTATAATAAATTATATGCTTAAAACCGAACTACCAGCAGAGTCCCGAACTCCGCAATTAGCATCTCCATTGCCATCGACAAAAGATACAGCTTTAATGAAAAAAAGAAAAAATGTGTTTTAACCAGATTTCAAAGAAACATATAGAATGATGATTTCCTCTTCAGCACACGAAGTTTTTTTTGCGTTGAAGTTGCATGCCAAAATTCCAAATTAATTAAAACGAGTTTGCTATAGGCATATTTTTGAATTCATCAAGGTATAGAAAAAAACACAGGTGAATCTTCGATAATGCCAATGGATATATTATGAAATAAAAAATAACATAAAACCCACGATCATTTCTACTGCTGTACAAATGTAGAGCGTAGAAACGTATATGAATGAAAGAGATAAAAAAAAAAAAAAAATTGTATTAGAAGGGAGAAAGTACATGAGTTTACATGCAAATGGGATAATAAAAAAAAATAAGACCCCCCGTGAAGCCTATGATCCAAAAGATCACGGGCTATCGTTGGCCAAGTCGTTCCATCAACAATAACCAAGTCTAACTTGGCCTTGCTGGCGGAACTTGACCCGGGAGAGAGTTTCATAATGTAAAGAGAAAGAAAGAAAGAAAAAATAAGAGTGATGGGAGTTTAAAAAAAAAACTTTTTATACCTTACTTATTTTGCTGAAACAAAAAAGCCCTAATGTTACCCTTCTTTTAGGGCTTTTACATAAAAGTTTTCCACTTTCTGGTTTAAATCCCAACTCTTTTGCATTTACTGTGAGGAACATGCGGTGGCAGTTTTCTAACCATATAACCCAAGTTCAAATGCTTTAATGGTACACATGTCACTAAAGTTTCAAATGTCGGGCAGTCCAAAAAGAGGTTTACATTTTCGTCACCTCTACAACTCTTGTTTTCTTTAAATTTAGTGCCTATAGTAAAAGCAATGTATTACAATATTAATCAAAGAATTTGGAAGTAGCCCTATTGTATAATAGAAGTCATGAGCCTTGAAGTCAAAGAGCAGGCAGTTTTAGTTTCCACTAATTTCTCATGGAATTTATTTTTCATTTTGATACACAAAGACAGCACAAGAAGATGGTTAGGGTAGAAACCGCCAGTAATAACTATCCACTTATCAGCATGTACTATTGAACCAAACGCTATCAATACTATATAGATACTACAGTTTTTGGACAAAAGTCTACATAATTTCTAGCAAGCACAAAAAATATGGGCAGCTCGAACTAGCATACTCTCGCGCAAAACAGTCAAATATTGTGACTATTTTTATTAAACGTTTGATCATGTAACAGCTAAATAACACATGAATCATAGTGAATAGATAGATAATCAATTTATTGTTCTTACGCCAAATAGTTAACAAAATTATAAAACAATATGGGATACAATAAAGACATGAATTTTAAAAATATTTGTCTCTATGAGACTGGCAAGGTCGCGGTGTCAGCGCACGTTATAAGTTCAGACGTTCGATGGCGCCGAATTCTTCAGGAATAACTTCATGGGTCAAGGGAAACTTGCGATAAACAGCACCCAGTAGATCAAAACCAGAGATTAACATTCAGTAAAACCTTGACAAGCTGCTTAATCAAGCGATACATCAGCCAATTAGTTGCAGTAATGAGTCTAAGAACTTGACTACTGCTCCAAGGCCCTTATTGGTATCAATAAGAATCCTAGGATTCAGCTCCGGGGAAGCTTTTCTCAAAAGGTCTCACTCTGCAAGATGCAGAAGACACTCCTTGGAAACGTGCTCAGCTGTTTCCAGTTGACCACATTAACAATAATGGTCTCGCTCATTGATGCACATGAATAATAGTAGATAAATGGATAGATAATCAGTTTATTGTCCTTACATCAAATGGTTACATATAAATTACAAAACAAAACGATATACAAAGAAGACATGAAATTTCAAAACATTTGTCTCTATGAGACTGGCAAAGTAGCTTGAATAGTAGTATATATATGCTATTTAATACTGTGTATATCTTTAACTCTATAACTGCATCCACAAGACGTTCCATAAATCTTATTAAGAAGTCAAAATCACTTCCCTAGATTCTCCCATGTATTCTCAATCACATTATAAGGGCCCCTCTTTTCAAATAGCTTTTAATTTCGTCAAACGATTAGAGGACCATACCGTTACGGTCTTTAGTCTTGGCAATGGTTAATAGTATTCGAATCCGATACCTATGGAAGGGACCAGTCAACAAAAGGGATGCTATTCTTACCAAAACCAAATTTCTATTAGTAAATTTTCTGTATGGTCATGAACCAAGACTGCTCAAATCACAATTGAGATTCCGTTAGTTCTTGTATAAGATAGAATATACTTAGTTTTCATATTTCGTAATGGTAATTGAGGCCATCATTCCCATTGATTTCTTTTTTGGCAAGTGAAAGAGCATTTATGACTCCAAATAATCTTGCTCATATGCCTAATACCTGCACGCATGTGCCTATTGATGGTATAGTTTAGTTACTTCCTCCGTTAATTAAGGGGTATTTTCTATTTTTGCGCTTTCCAATGCCCATACCAAGATTTTATCAGCACATGTGCGACAGCACATGCAAAGCCAAATTACCGGGTTGCCTCAACGCTTTGCCGCTCATGGGAGAATTACGGCCTTGCCAAATTTCTGCACCTACGGATGTACAGGCGCACTACAAATTGACCCAGACCCAGGAAAACCTAGTGTCTTCTCAGTATATACTTACATAAACCCCCTAAATAAACAAGATGTTACTATTACGACAGTACAAGCGGAAATAGGCAGGGCGAAATCAATACCCGTTGACTATTAGCCCTTTTCCTGGGTTGCAAGGTATCAATCAACTATCGTTTTTTTTCGTTGGAATGTGTTTTAATTTCTGTCTACTAATTTTATTGAAACTGATATGCCGTAAAGGTGGTGCCAGGTATGACTTGGATGGTTTTAAAGAAGTGGTACAGTATTATGCCGCACGTTCAGGAACCGCCTAGATTTTTCTCATGTAACTGTATTTATACCAACTTAAGACCCCCAACCGCCAGTTCCAATTCTTGACTGCCTTGATAGTATATAAATTGTGAACAAACAAATAGATAGTTGATCCGGTTCCTGCGCTAATAACTAGAAGTTACATAATAAAAAGAAAAAAAAAAAAGAAGACATATAGCTCTAACACAGCAATCTCTGGTCTTGATGCTGGGTGTTATGTATCGCGGGTTTCCCTTAACCAATGAAATTATTAACGGAGAATTCGGCGCCATCGAACACTTAAACTGATAATACGCTCTTAGACCGCTACCTTCCCTGTTTCATAGAGATAAATGTTTTTTCAAATTCACGTCTTTGTTGTATGCCATTTGGTTTTATATTTTTGTTTGTAACTATTTGACTTAAAGGCAATAATCTGATTATCTCGCTATAACACTTATCGGAATGATACAAATGAAGAAAGGCTCTCAGCGCGTGTAGGGGGTTGGTATTTGATAACACCAAATTCTCCATGGAAAGCTCCATGGTGTGAGGGAGATCTGAGATATGTAACACCTGGTAGGTTAATACCAGAGATTAAAACCAAGATCTCAACAAGTTCTTTCAATTCAAGTCATATACTTGCTTTTATAGTTTCTTGCCAGATCTTGCGTTGATGAAGCTTAGATTAGGTTTTATAGGACAGATTCTTGACGATTTGGGTTGGGCCACGCAGAGCCACATTCTTTGAAGAGGCTATATGAGAACAATAAAAAGAGACCTACTGTTATATAAACCTCTTGTTAAAGACCAAAATAAACGCAAACCAATTAAAAAAACAACAACAACGAGGGTTTGCATATTGCATTGACTGAATACAAAAGACAGACTAGTAATTGAAAAAAAAAAAAAAAAAACGCAAACAAGAAACACAAATTAAAAAACAGACAAAAAAAAAGAAAAAAAATAAAAAAAAAAAAAAAAAAGAAGGTTTGCAAATTGAATTGACTAAAAAAAAAAGACAAACTAGAAATTGAAAAAAAAAAAAAAAGAACGCAAACAAGAAACGCAAATTAAAGTCCGGCCTTAGAATGGGCTGTTGCGGTCCAAGCCTTTAGAAATCATTCGCTTGTTTCAAGCCATTATATATGGATTAAAAAGGATAAAAAACAAAGAGACAAGTATTTGAGAAAGTGAACGCGTATGCCCTAGCTATATTAGGTGGTTGTCCAGTCCTATCCGGTGTTCATATCCGAAGGAAGTTCTCTAGCCCACCAGACAGGTCGTGTTCCAACTTCTGACTCCAACCATGGATTTAAAATGGATTCAAATAAATTTATATCCTACTTTCATCTTTCACTCAAGATAGCTTAGCAAGCTTTTTATTTCTAAAATTTATTTTTCCTTTTTACAGCGTGTTAATAACACAGTATTTTATTTGGCCAAGCCTAAACTTCCGAAAAAAAAAAACTTTTTTTTTTCGGATCCCAGAGGAGGGAGATCGGTAACAGGCCTGTCGCCTATACCTTTTTCATGATCTGAGTGAATAATGCGTCGCGTTGACATGTAATGACCGTTACCATTCTGTAACAACTCAGGCCAATAAGTCACCCCCTTTTTTTATTTTTTTTTTTATAACTTGTAAAGGCAATCCAAAGAAACTATTCAACAAATGCTTTTCAAAAAAAAAAAAAAGTAGCGCATTGTGGTAACTAGTTTTGTCATCTACATGTTCATATTAATATTTCCTCTGCTTGATAATCACTACAAAACATATAAATTTTTTAAAAAACAACAACAACAACAAAAAAAGAATACTTTAACAGCCAACCTAGCCTTTAGTTTGTTTACTTATAAGACTACTCTTCTTACAAAAGGGGTGCGGATTTTTGCTTTTTGGGAAGCCTGGGGGGATCGTACCTTAGATAGGAAATGAGACAGATCGTCATGACAAGAATGCTCACCAGTAAACAAATAAAAAATAAAAACAAAAACGCGTGTGTGCTATATTATATGTACTGTGTTTCTCTAAAAAGAATAATCAAAACAAAGGCTCTAGAAAACCTACAAAAATAAAAATAATAAAAAATAATAAAATAAAAAAACATTTAGTAAAATTTACCACCAAAAAGGAAAAAAACAAGATGCTCTTTTCTTTTTTATTATGAAAATTGTACTAGCACCATTCGGTTAAAAGTTAGCAGCAGCATTTGGCCTGGGTGCGTGGTACTGGTCAATGTTGGCACGGAACGCGTCTGAGTTCTCGTCGAGGGGCTTGTCGATACGACTGCCACGGCCACTGGAAATGCCACTACGGCGGCCCCAGATGCGCCAGCAAACAAATGCGACACCAAGCAGAAGCAAAAAGCCACCAACACCAACAACGACACCAATAATAATGTTGCGGTTCTTGGTCGAGAGACCGCCACTGCTGTTCTTGTCAGAATTGTCGGCTTCGGCAGAGGAAGTGGAGGAGGACGATCCAGAGGTAGCTGATGCTTCTTCAGATGTTGCTGAGCTGGCGCTAGTCGACGTCGAGTCTTCGGCCGTAGTGGTGAAGGTACTGGTGATGTCGACAGTGGTAATAAACGAAGTAGGAATATCGCTAGTAGGAGCTGAGGTCACGTCACTAGTGGACGATGCTTCGTCGGAGGTGGTGGTTGTAGAGTCTGCACTAGACTGTTCTACAGTAGAAGAGGGTTCAGAGGACGTGGTTGACTCTGCTGCCGATGTTTCAGAAGAGGAGGCAGCCTCTGTGGTAGATTGCGATTCCGATGAAGAGGAAGCATCTGTCGAGATATCAGACGATGTGTCAAGAGTAGTAGACGGCAGTAGCGATGATGACGACAGTGTGGAAGAAATCGAGCTTGTGGAACTAATAAGAGTTGTGTTTCCGGCGTCCTGTCTAGCAACGAGCGCAACAAACGAGGGAGCGGCAGTCTTGGTGGCGACAAAGTTGGGCTCCTCCTGTAGTAAGTAGAGACCCTCACGTTTTTGAACGATGACGGTGGAGGTGACAGTGGCGGTGGTGTCAGCAGCAACCAATAAGAGCGACGCAGCGGCAAGCGACAGCGCCAGGGACATGAGATTTGTCTTCATGGCTAGAATGAGAGGGTATATATATCTATATATATGGTTTGATGGGTGTTGGCGAGCAAGCGTCAGCAAGTTGAAACTGAAATCAAAAAGACCGGACTGGTGGAATGAAAAACGAAAAGGAGTGGGTATTGGAAGATGAACGAGAGTCGGGAAGAGAAAGATGATGATGTAGTTTGTTAACGAAGGTAAATAAATAAAACCATGAAATTGAGAGTTTAAGAGAGAAAAAAGGAAAAGAAAAGAAACAGTTGAAAATGTTTGTAGTTTTTTTGTCATAAAAATTTTATTTATTTATTTTATTTATTTAAATTTTTTTTTTTTTTGGTAATTTTTTGTATTTAAAACGGTCCGATTCTCATAACAAAATAGATACCACTGAAGGTACCAATATTTCATTTTAACAACTCAGAATGGCAGTGCTTGAGACCGTTTGGCTCTGCTCAAACGCCAGTTCAATCCCTTTCGAACGGACCAACTCGATGTCTCTGCTTAATTGCTAAAAATAGCGCCCTGCAGGGTGAGTCCTACTTTTACGGTAAATCATGGAATAACCACCGTAGATATAAGCACGGCTGCCTTTTTTACCCGTTTCCACAGGAACTCCCTTTGCTCGGATTCCATCGGCAGCAGCCATGATGATTATCAAGCATGTTACTACCAAGAACTACCAAAGGCTACGGCATTGGGTAGTCGGTACAAGTCTTTGTCAGCGCCTTTGGTTGCTTTTCTCCTGTAACTTCTGATTGTCACGGGTCTTGTGATTTTAGACAAGCAACCAAACACATCTCGTTGCTGTTGAGTGTTTTTTTTTCTTGGGCGCAGGTTTACAGTGTTAGGGCTTATAGATCTATCATTTGACCTTGGTGGTCTTGGGTTTGACGGGTTTGGCAGTGCTGATCTCTACCAAAACCATAGAGACGGTTTCAGTGTCTAATGCCTACATGGGCATGACAGATTGAAATAATAGCCGAATTGCCTTTGCCAGGAACACAACTAGCGTGATAGCTTAACTTTGTTCAGCCCTTTCGTGTCTCAGTCAGTGCATACAGGACATGGAGGCACTATGTCGATAGTGTTGTGACACCAAGTTGGGTTTAGGTTTGTGCTTTAACTACGAGGAATTTAAAATTTATATTACAACAATGATAATAGTAATGATAATAGTAATGATAATAGTAATGATAATAGTGATAATAATAAAAATAAAGATAAAAATAAAGATAAAAATAAAGATAAAAATAATAATAATAATAAGAGTAATGACAACACGCAGTTTTTCTCTGTAATAGGCTTGTTAGAGCTCTGTTCGGGGTAACCCATCCCCAAGCTTTAAATCCCCAGAGAAATCGTTCAGACAGATGATCTTGACTTATTTCCTAACCAACCTATATGAAGATTCAATAGTGGATGGAGGGAAATAAGCACAGTTAGAGGAGCTTGGTGGAGCCGTAAAATAAAACATGGTAACAAGTAATCTCATATTTATACAGCACTTGAGAAATAAGACTTGGAGCTATGTGTATAAAAAGAGATAAATTCAAATGTGACATGTGTGTGTTGTGGTGTCATTACGTATTAGTGTATATGCAAAAGTAGAATTCTTTAAACCAGTGCTGGTTATCCACATCAGTTTTTTCTACTGCCCACAACCACAACTACAACCACAACAACAACAACAACAACAACAACAACAACAACAACAACAACAACAACAACAACAACAACAACAACAACAACAACAACAACAACAACAACAACAACAACAACAACAACAACAACAACAACA
>Ga0160505_101202_pt1 | contig 12671 bp, 11 predicted proteins | sample DIDeMG_FD_108225 | JGI IMG/M metagenome (GOLD analysis project Ga0160505, IMG submission 108225) | Enriched chicken feces microbial communities from UW Madison campus, WI, USA - DID2874_E49_Stillage MG | ecosystem: Host-associated > Birds > Digestive system > Large intestine > Fecal ... | reverse complement strand
ATAAGAAGGGGTAAACCTTGAAAATTAAAAAAAAACAAACCAAGGTTTTTTTAAAAATAAGTAAAAAAATGAATTTTTTCAAGAAACCCTGTAAAATAAATTAAAAAAAAAAAAAAAAAAAAAAGGTGCGACGGCAGGGTATTTGGAGAAACTGGGGCACCAAGACACTAGATAAATACCTGGGAGAAAGCCTTAACATGCTGGATAGTCTAATTGACTGATTGGAGTATGTCACCAAACGCCTGAGCTAGTCGAGGCATAGGCAAATCGCTTCTTGCTCGTGTGCGCTGGAAAGCTTGACCCCAGCCCGTTAGAAGAAAAAAAAAAAGGATATATCGTTTCTATTAAGTGTCTCCCACTAGCCCCACCGCTGGACCCAATGGTACAGCGTACGAAGGAATTGAGACGAAGTTAGACAGAAGATGTAGGTCTGCCAGCTCACGGGTATGATCTGGCAAAAAGAACCCTGCTTGAAGGTGTGTGCTTGTACGGCTAGAATATAACTTTCGATAAGTGCGACCTTCGGCGAGGACAAATACCAGAATGTTGTTGGTAGGAAGGATATCGCAGGAGATCTTGCTGAGACCATGCAAGACGAAAATGTTACTGGGCTCGAGTGTATTGGCGCCAATGGGTGCCAGATGTATCCTTCTATTCATATTGAAAAGCAAGGGGTCATTTACAGGGTGCTCTGGTTTGACGGTAGCTAACATGTAACACCGAGTAAGATGATTGGAACCTCACCAAATGTCTCGGTATCTGATATACTAGCCAACCAATGACTTGCTCAGTTTATCAAGGCTACTGTTACCTACGGTCGTATGAAGAGGGACGAGAAGCGTATGCTAATCTTTGATTGCCACGACGCGCACCTTGCCCACGTTTTTTTATTTAATTTTTTACAAAAGTGCAAAGACAACAGTATTTTACACCTTGGTTGTTTTTTTCTTTTTTCTTTAGCGCATTCGACATATATTTTATCTGCCCCTCGATGGCAAACCGTTTCTGAGCTACAAGCAGTACTTCCGAAACCTGAAGAATGAGATATTTTACTGGGCAGACAAGCCTATGGGGAAGGGCGAATTTCTACGGGTGTTCGGACCCGTACAATCAAAAGCCGTTAACCAGCGAATTATTCGTGAAACTTTCAAAGAATACGGTATCTACTCAGTTGACGGTAATAAGGGTCAAAGTGGGATATATGGCGGGGTATGATATAATATATCCGAACTCATTGCGCTTTATCTTTGCTACTACAGATTACACACACTATTACTAGTAGCAAATCTTTCATCACCCCGCCTCGAAAATTCACCTCCAAAATTGACTGAAACTTTCCAGAAGAACCAGCCAGAGCCACCAAAAGGTACAAACCTCATGATACCGAAGTTTCAGCAAGGTATCGAGTATATTTCGTATCGTAATCGGATTGCTACTGATCACCTTGCCATGGCCAATAACAGGATCACGCGAAATAGGGCTATACAACAACATATTAACCGTCCCAAGACTGAGGGGCAGATAAAATAGGTTAGTCACGGTGATATATTAGCCATACGTGATGCAAATCGCTCAATTGCGACCAGGGAGGCTACAGGAGATACAGCCAAGGAGAAGTAGTTTGCAAAGGAGTGTAAGAAGAGGGATGATTGTGAGTCACCACAGCTAGCACCAGCAGGAAACTGGGGCTTCAATTGATCCAGCAAGGGTTGCACGAGAAAACAGCGAGGTATTTTTTCTTATATCCTACGTCCACACGTTGCTAGAATGTGTATATAGCACGAATTTGGTCGAATTCGGGGTTACGGTGTGGCGCGCCCATACCGGGGTGGGCGGGCAAGAAAGGTACAGATAGTTGTATCAAGAAGGTTAGAATAATCTCCGCAATTGTTGAATCGTTCTGGGTTCTAATTTTAAAAATACCTGGGCATCCGTTTTCAAACCTTTAAATTTTTTTTTGGATTTCTATATTTCCTTTGGAAATTGTACCAGTAAGACCCCAGAATTCCAAGTTGTGGTTGCTGCTCCTCCCCCGGGCGAAATTTCTGTTTTCCCGAAAACTCCGGCCGTTCCAGAAATACACCTCCATTGCCGGTCGGAGTCTCAGAAAAAAAAAGGAAAACAAATAAGGAGGTTCACCAACAAGGTCAGCAGCATTTGCTATAGCTCATTCATTCATCCACTTATTCATTCACATCTCAAGGACCATGGTGATAGGAATATAGAGGGTCGAATGGTGGTATGGTGCTCAAGCTACGAAGAAAAAAGGAGAACTCGTTTCCGAGGCGCTGTGGAAAAGGATCGTGTTCAAGTCACACGATAAGCAAAGCACTTGACCTTGGGCCCTGGTATGCGTTATCGTTGCGGTCTTGATCTCATGACAACCATCGCAATGCTACCGTCTCGTTGGTTATTCTCGGATAGCTTTCGCTATTGATAACCTCGCATTATCTCCAAAATGCCTTTTTGCCTTAGTTCCGTTAAATTTTTTTTTCTCGTTGTAATTTGATGTGAAGTCTGTTTATTTTATCCTGACAAAGACCCCACAAAAACCCTGTTGCTATAGTTGGATTTGGTTTCTCAGGGATTGTTTTTTTATTCTTTTATTTTTTTTTTTTTTTTGGCTTTTAATGCTATTTCGTGCCAGGTTTATTGAAATGTTTGATGTTTTTTATATACTTGGCATTTCTCCCCCCGCCCCCACATATGTTCGTTGGACAAAGAGGAAAAGTTTCCTGATGTGCACAACTTGATCAGTCGACCTCTGTAGTTGCACTGTACCCCTCCATGCAACAACAGCCGTATATACGCCTCCGGAGTTTTTATCCGTAGCATTAATCCAAATCAAAACACGAAAACAGCACAACAACAATAACAACAGTTGCAGTGCAAGTAGGAATCATGGGTACAAAATAACGCCTATGGCTAACGAAGGACTCTTGATGTTGCCTCCCCTTTTGAGCCGTTTTCAGTTCTTGTTCTTTTCTTTCTTTTTTTTCTGCAAAACGTCCTTGAGGTATAAATACTGGAGTTAAGTAGTCCTTTTGAAAATTTTCATTGAAATATCATTATCCAAATCCTATTTTTCTGTTTACCATCTATCAAGCACTATAGTGAAAAACTCCTTGAGATCTCTGTACTTGAACCCCACGCATATCAAACGCCTCTTCTTCCAGATCTCATCGGTAGCCAGCTAGAACCGAAGAAAACAAACACCGCAAAGCCTAGATACTAGAAACAAGAAACCTACCAAAATGCCCTCAAATGAAATTAACTCACCAGTCCCCCAACTGCAAAACCTCTTCTCCCTTGAGGGTAAAGCTGTAGTTATTACAGGCGCCAGTGGTGGCATGGCCTCTACCGTTTCGCGCTACTTGCTTAGTGCTGGTGCCACCTTTTTGGCTCTTCTGGACATGGACGTCAGCGCCCTTGAGCGCACCCAGAAACAACTCCAAGCCGAGTTCCCCGGAGCGCGGCTCGCACACTGGGTCTGCAACGTGAGCGATGAGCCCACGGTGCGTGAGGTTCTCACACAGGTACGCGCGGCGGCCGGACAGCAACTTAATGTGCTTATCAATACCGCTGGCTACTGCGAAAATGTCTCGGCGCTTGACTACGGTGCCGACCGCGTCAACCGACTCTTGCATGTTAACCTCACTGGCTCGATGATTATGGCAACTGAGTTTGCGCGTACAGTTCTCGCGGATCTGGGTATTGACCGCAGCCAGCCCCAGCCTGACGCCGAGGAGCTTGCCCGCGCCCATAACCAGCCCCTGCGCACCACAGCCTCGATTATCCTTATTGCATCCATGTCTGGCCACATTATTAATCACCCCCAACCACAAACCCCCTACAATATTTCCAAGGCCGGCGTGATCCACCTGGCCAAATCCTTGGCCTCGGAGTGGGCCCAATATGGCATTCGCGTTAACTCGCTTTCGCCAGGATATATTTTGACGCCTCTTACCCGTGCCATTTTGGAGCGGGACCCGGCCCTCAAGGCCAACTGGGAGTCTGGCGTGCCCGCCCTGCGCATGGCTGAAGCGGATGAGTTTGCTGGCCCTATTATCTTTATGTCTGCAGATGCGTCCTCCTACATGACGGGCGCAGACCTTGTTGTGGACGGTGGCTACACTATCCGTTAGAAGCCTGCAAACCGACTCGAGTTTGCTACTTGTTTAGTAGGCTGAGTTTTTTTTGTTTTGAACAGTCATGGTCATTGTGCGTAATCTTTTAAAGTCTGGTGAATACTTATTATCACTGACAGACGTTTAAGAAAAAAAAAAAAAATAGAAAAAATAAAAAAGGATTTCACGTCCCCCCGCATATCTGGCAGTCCCCGGCTCTCGGGATGCAAGTGAGGGAGACATGGAAATCATGCCTTGTCCAGTACCTTAGAAGTTGTAATAATATAGGAGTTTTAATTTTGTTTTAATATAGAAATTTGTGTGTGTATGTGTTTTTTTTTTTTTAAAAAAAAAAAAGATTTTAATTAATTTTATTAATTTTATTATTTTTATTATTCATATTAATTTTATTGTTTTTTTTGATACATGAGGAATTCACTTGTGACTATAGACTATTGTAGAGACTTATATTCTCAATACATTTATTGCCAGACAAATTCCCTTTTTTTTTTATTATATCTGTTCCCTTCTGAAATCTCGCAGAAGGGTTTCGTTTGGCCGTTTTTCAATAAACCATTTTGGGTGATTCTTCTTTTTTCCCCACGTCAACGTGTCGAGAAAAGATCAATACCATGTTGTTGTTGTTGTTGTTTTGTTAATATGCTTAGTAGATCTTCTTCTTCTCGTCGATACTGAGAGCACCGGCACCAGTGTTGACGACCAGCAACAAACCACCAATGATGCTCAGGATTTGAAAGTGCTCATATCTCAAAAAGTCACGGACGGGGTTTTCGTACTCAAAGGCCCAGTATTGGTTAGTGGTAAAGTTTCTGTAGGAAAGGATGAGGACAAGAATGGCTGCAGAAAGACGCGCTTTGTAGCCAATGACGACCATCACGCAAGCGGTCAAGCCAATTAGCACACCAAAGAGGCCCCAGAAAGTAATATGCTCAGTTGCAATGTATGCTAAAAAGAGAAAGATCATGAGCACACGGCCAGCAAGCATAAAGTACTTGCTACGATCCTTATCCTCCATCATGGGCAGACCCGCCATGGAAAGCGATCTGCGATCATTCACAAACGCATCAGACATAACAACTAGCAGACCTCCAATTACTGAAAGGTTTCTGAAAAAGAAGGAGAAATTAAACAGGAGACCGTAAACCAGCGATTGTGAAATGACAACAAAGAGCAGAACACCCACAGCCTGTAGCAGATGTCTCCGCCACATAATAAGGGCCGATCCGCCATACATGAAAATCACGTTGAGCGCAAGGTAAATGATTGTGAGGAAACGAGGAAGGCCTCGGAAACTCCAAATGTAGCTAACCTGGGCGTTCCACTGTGACATAATTCTAAAGCCATCCTCAAAAAACGTGGCCACAATCAAAAACCGGCCAATATGTGGGAGGTAAGGCTTCAAGGGAGCGCCAATTTTACCCAAAAACGTGTCGACCTTTTCAGAGTAGTTATGGACCTTGGCCAGGATACCATCCTGATCCGCAAAAAAGTTATTAGCGGCATTGTTAAAGTTCCAGTTCAGAGGAGCACCGCCTGCTGGCTGGAAATTGGAGTTGCCGTAAGGGAAGGCCGCATTGGGGTTAACAGAATAGCCCTGAGGACCACCAATGGGCGCTGCTGGTGCACCAAACTGCGCAGCGTAATCAAGACCAGGAGATCCTGCACCGGAGGCGTAGTTGGGCTGGGGCTGCGCGTACTGTTGCTGGCCTGGCTCTAAAGGCACGGGCGATGGTTGATATCTGTTGGGTCCTCGAATTGACATGCTTGCAAAAGGTCTAGAGGGAGTAAATAAATAGCGTGAAAAGTATGGGGAGAAGGAGAGGAGTTGCAGAGAAGAAGGAGAAAAAGAAAGGGAAGAAAAAAGAGATGGAAATAAAGAAATAAAAAAATTCTATATTCTTAATTCAAAATTGTTTGATACCTATATAATATAATATCTTTTTTGTCTGGTTTTGACAGTGGAAAAAAATTTGTATGTGATCTGGACAACGAAGCGATTTAGGAAGTGAAAACAAGTTTACAAAACCCTCCCAATTAAGAAAAAATTCCAAACGCCAGGAGCAGATTTGATAGAACACCGGGCCTCCCCCTCGCCCTTTTCCCCCTTTTTAGGCATCATTTGGACCTAATTGAGAAGAAGGGTAGTTCTGAAGATGACCAAATCGAGGAATTCTTGGATGGCGACCGAACCAAGGAGCGTTGGAAGCTGGGACAGCAAGGCCTCTTTTTTTATTTTTGATTTGTGATGACGGAGGTGGTCTAGATGAAGGAGGACGGGGAACGGAATGATCTCAAATAAGGATGTTTCTTTGGCATTTGCATGCATCTCAGAATTAAACCTATAAGCAGTGAGAAACTACGTAGTATTGATACAGTTTGTTTTAAATTTATTTATATTCTATTTATACTGCACCATTGGCATTTTGGTCTTATGGCATTGGTTTTACAAGTTTAAAAAGTTTTGCAGGTGCGAAAGGTTGAAAAGTTCAGAAGCCCACAAACTGTTTCAGGCCGCATGGCTCAGCCTTAGAAAATCATCAAACAAACCAGCATGTTCTTTAATCTTGAATATTCCAAACAGTTCAGTTCTACCTTGACAGTTTTACTTGTTTTTAAGAGAAAAGAAATTATCCAGTGCATGGCAAAAAAAAAAAAAAGTTGAGCGTACATGCACATATATATGGTACATATATGAGTATATACTACACATACAAAATTATATTGATAAAAAGGTTGAGCCTTAGAGCAGGCATATCACGTTGGAAACTGCGGTATAGACACGTGTAATTATATCACGTGATGAAAGCGTTGAGAAAACTGAGAAATTTTGAATGTCCCGTGTCTTTTTCATTTCGTTGCATCGGGTCCCAGATCTGGCTCTTGAACCAATCGTTTATCTTTTACCCTAACCTGTACTAACCGATTTAGGCATCTCGACGCTTTTCTCAATTTTGCTTCCCCTTTTTTTCTTGTTCGCGAAGTTCTCTCTCTTTTAATTCAACACTCGTTTTTCACAACACACAATACCATCAGATACCACCATGTCCACTCCTAAGGAAAAGTTCGAAGCCCAATTCCCCTCTATTGTTGAGGAACTTGAGAATGTTCTCAAGGCCACCAAGATTGCCCCCGAGGCCATCGAGTGGTACAAGAAGGTATGAAACTTTCAAAGCGATATGGACAATGTATCTGCAAATTTCCACTCGGGTGTTTTTCACTGGCTAACGCGCATTTTCACTAGAGTTTGGTCTACAACAGTGTCGGCGGCAAGGCTAACAGAGGTCTCTCTGTTATTGACACTTACAGACTTCTTAAGAACAAGTCTCTTGATGAGCTCTCCGAAGAAGAGTACAAGAAGGCTGCCCTCCTTGGATGGTGTGTCGAGCTTTTGCAGGCCTACTTCCTGGTAGCTGACGATATTATGGACAGCTCCATCACCCGCAGAGGTCAGCCTTGCTGGTACAAGAACCCCAAGGTTGGTATGATTGCCATCAACGACGCCTTTATGCTCGAGGCTGCCATCTACATTCTCCTCAAGAACCACTTCAAGAAGGAGGCCTACTACATTGATCTTGTTGAGCTCTTCCACGAGGTTACTTTCCAGACTGAGCTTGGTCAGCTTCTTGATCTTCTCACTGCCCCCGAAGACGAGGTTGACCTTTCCAAGTTTTCGCTTGAGAAGCACTCTTACATTGTCACTTACAAGACTGCTTTCTACTCTTTCTACCTTCCTGTTGCCCTCGCCATGTACATGGCTGGCATCACCTCTCCCGAGGACCTCAAGCAGGCTGAAGACATCCTCCTTCCTCTCGGTGAGTACTTCCAGGTTCAGGATGACTACCTTGACTGCTACGGTGACCCCGCTGTCATTGGCAAGATCGGTACCGATATTCAGGACAACAAGTGCGGCTGGGTCATCAACAAGGCCCTCCAGAAGGCCAACCCTGAGCAGCGCAAGATTCTTGACGAGAACTACGGTGTCAAGAGCTCCGAGACTGAGGCCAAGGTCAAGGCTGTTTTTGATGAGCTTAACATTGCCCAAGACTTTTTGGATTATGAAGAGAAGATTGCTGCTGATCTTAGAGCGAGAATTGCCAAGGTCGATGAGTCTAGAGGCTTCAAGGGTGAAGTCCTTGAGATCTTCCTTAACAAGATTTACAAACGCCAAAAGTAGAGGGAAAAAAAACCCTAGAGTATCTAGAGTCTTAGACGCATAATCTTTTTTTGCCATATAAAACATAATAAGGGGTAGTGTAAATAAATCCGGTCATAATGTGTAATAAGAAAAAGAATTACATAAAGCCCACAGCTGCTGAGTTCCAGGCCTTTATGAAGTTATCAATTGAGTTGTCAAAGGCCTTACTTTTGATGGGCGCTTGTTCGTTGACTTCATGAAATGGGTTGCACACGTATGAGATGTAAGCCTTGTGTATCGAGCGGAAGGTCTAAAAATTGTCAGTTAGTAACAAAGCGATATAAAAGAGAAGGGAAACTACAATTTCTTTCCCCGGGGAGATAAAAGTAATACATACCGTTCGCAGATCAAATCTCACGCCTTCCTGAGCGTCGGTTCCAATGAGAATCTTAATGTTGGTGTTTGTCAGACTACCATACACGGCCATGCCATCATGCACCAGCAGGAGCGCATAGTCCTTGGTCGTCTCCGTTTGTGATAACTGTGTCAGTACATAGTCAAGGGCCATGTGTGAAAGAAAATGATAGCGTAACAGGTCTTTCTGTTGCTGAGAATCAAATGACTTGATATAAAGCGGCGAGTTCTGGGTCAAAGACGGGTGCTGTTAGTAAAAGTAGCGTGCGCGCATGCTTGAGAATCCAAGATTGAAAAGAACAAAAAATGAAGAAAACAGAATTTACTTACATTACTGCTGACAAGAGCAACGAAACGTATTGACACTGGCATTGGGAACCGGTAGAATCTGTAGTGAGGTATGAGCGTGGGCCAAAGTAATTAAACGAGGGATGTGTTGTAGATTATCTCTCAAAAAGTGGTAGAGCAAAAAAACACAGAAAAAAATAAAATAAACAGCCCAACTGTCAACATCCCATTACCGCTAATATATCAATACACTCAAGGCTTAATCCCAACCCCAGTTCTTTTTTTTTTTTTTTCACTGCGTTTAATATCAACCAATGCATCGCTAATTAATAGATTAATATATTCAGCATGTTCAAATCACAGACTGGTCTGTTTCTTGACATCTACTGCCCCGGCCTGCGTAAAACCGGCCAGTGTCTACTGCCCAATTGCATTTTCTCGCACACCTTGCCCCAGCAAGCTGTTAGTACCGGGAAGCGAGAACCCGATAGTGTTGAAAAACCGGTGTCAGAGGGGCCAGAGCTCAAACGCGCCAAATCCAATAACATTAACGGTGGTATTGGTGATCATTCAACAACTCCTCAAGTGACTACCCCAGCTGTGAGGCCGGCACTTAAACAGAACTCAGTCATTAGCAAGCTCTACACCCAACAGCAGAGCAGGTCAAAACCAGTCGTCGATCCTCCAGCAAAGAGACCCGACTCAGCAGTAAAGCCAGTAGCGGCATTACCAGAAGCATCAAGAAAATCAGCAGTATCATCTTCTGGTGCATCAGCATCCTTTCCGGCTAACAAACCCTCGGTAGCACCCGCTCAAAGCCCTGCCAAGGTCGAGCGCACCGATGCTAAAACCCTAGTTGCGCAGCCCGTGACTCCCTATGCCCCTGCAACGCACCAACAGCGTATGGACTATCTCCGAACAATTTGCAAAGAACTCGAGCTCAAAAAGGTCCGTTTCCCCCGGCGCGTGGCCATGAAACTTGAACACAATATCGCCAAATCAAGCAGTAAAGTGGTTTATCCGAAAAACATTCGCAAACTTGTTGCTGACATCCGTGCCGACAAATTCAGCAAAGCAAGCCAGGAAAAGGCTAAGCAGGAGGCTTTGCAGAAGGAAGCGGCCGTGAAAGCACGGTATAAGGAAGAGCTTGAGAAGTTGATTATCCCTACCAACCTCCTGGAGAGTAACAACTACGCAGTTGGACTTGTGGTGCCCAATCCTGTTGGTGACGACTATGTTGCCAGTTGTGAGCGCTGTGGAACCAAATTCCAGCCAAGTAATAGCAAAACGCACTCAACTTGTGTCTACCATTGGGCCCGGATACCCTATGATCTTGAGACCAAGAAGCGGTCCAATGTGTATCCATGCTGCTCCCAGCGCGTTGGTGAGTCCTCTGGCTGTACTCGGCTTGACAAGCATGTTTACAAGTTGACAGAGCCGCAAAATCTAGCCGCTGTTATTCCCTTTGTTATGGCTCCGGATACCAGCCCCGATAGAAATACCACTCTTTTTGCAGCAGGAATTGACTGTGAGATGGCCTATACAACATATGGAACCGAACTGATCCGCGTTACCGTTGTTGATTGGGATACTGGCCGCACTGTGCTGGATCGCATGGTTTTCCCTCTTGGCGAGATCGTGGACCTTAACACCCATTTCAGCGGTATTGCTGATATAAACGCCGGCGTCGTCATGGACGGTACCCACTATCCAACGGTTTCGTTTGACGAGGCCCGCAACCTTCTTTTTCAATTTGTTTCAGCGCAGACCATTCTCATTGGCCATGGACTCGAAAATGATCTCAATACCCTGCGGTTGCTTCACACGCAGGTGGTTGACACGGCCATTCGGTACCCAACGCTCAATGAGAAGCGTAAGCACTCGCTCAAAAGCCTGGCGCACACATACTTGGGCCGCACGATCCAGACCGGCGAGCATGACAGTGCCGAGGATGCTCTGGCAGCAATGGATATTGTCAAGGCTAACATTAAAAAGACCATTGGGCATACCTGATAGCTTAAACTTGGCAGCACCCTTGTAATTCTACTGATCACCGCGCATTTGCTTATTCATACCCCACTATACTTATTTATAAAATGCTTCAGTATTGATTCCAATCACATTCAGCTTTTATGTTTTATCATTGCCTGAACAGGTTCACATTTCATTTATTGATCTTTATAGGCTGATTTTTCATTGTAATCGTTTCCTGATAAATAATAGAGCGTATCCGGTTCTCTATATTGTTTGCTTATTTACTTTTTCACAACAAGAGCTAATAACTTTTTGTTGTCCTCTTGAAGTAGCTGGATTTGTTTGGCCTGAAGTTCCATTTGTTCCTGCATTTTCTTAAATTTGCGTAAATAATCCAACTGAATCTGTTTGATTTCACATTCGAGCTCAAGAATGGCGGATGCTTCTGATGTTGCATCACCTACTGAAAAAAGCTGTTTATCGGCCAAAGAGTCGGGGTCCCTTTCATCTGTCATTGATTTAGTTGGCCTTTTTGATGCAAGCACGCCAGCTGTCGATAGTGGTAGTTTGGACTTTAGCGGAGTCTCTTCATTGTCCGAGTCACTAATTACCATTTCATCTATGGGGATATGAGTTGTGAGGTTAAATGATGCCGTAGGAGTTGCTGGCTTGTCCAAGGGATCCAGAAATGTAACCACTTTACGTCGTTTCATTATATCATCGTGCCGGGTTCGGTTGTGATGGGCTGTGATCGGTTCAAATCCAAACTTATTCCCAGATGAGGGCAAACGTGGTGAAAATACGGGGCCCTGTAGAGAGGAGTTTGAGTGTGTACGTTTGTGGCTACCAGGGAGGCTACGCGGCGCCGAGTCTAGCGGTCGTCCTAGTCGCCGCTCATTGCGGAGTGGCTTGCGCTCTGACATGGATATACCTGGTCGTGATGGCCGCTCGCGCAGATTACGCGTCGTCAATTGCACGCGTCGTGGCGAGCTAAGGATCTGGCTACTGCTGGTAACAGTGCTTCCATTAGTGATTTTACTAGCGTCAGATTGAAATCTGCTGCTGTTGTTGTTGTTTCTTTGGCTCAGATATGAAGACCTGTATCGTGACATGGGCGTGTTCTCCGCTCGTAGCGACCCTGGTGTTTTTGTACGAGTTGTTGATGACGATGAGAAAGCTGACCCCGACGACTTCGTCGCAGGGAATGATATTGACGGAAGGTCAAGATTTTTAGTTGAAAATTTGTGTTTTGACATATCAATATGTTTAAACGGCTATCACAATCGAATTAGTTAGTACTTTTTTTGCTTATCATATTTAATTGAACCAGTAACCTAGTACTTACTGAGCGTTTGTACGCCGAGTTGACCACCGGAGAAGTAATTTCAGGATAAAGCCCCGACATGATTGCAAAATAAAATCTTTGTTCAATGGGATGTGTATTTTTTCTTTTTGATAAATGAAAGATTATCTAAAAAGCTCCTAAACAGCTCAAAAACAAAAAAGATGAAGAAGAGAGAAAGAATGAATATTAATGATAACAATAATAATAACAGGAAAAAAAAAAAAAACACAGTTTTGAGAAAGGATAAACAAAAAAAAAAAAAAAAAAAAAAAAAATTTTTTTATTTCACCTTTTAAAAAATTTTAAAATATTTTTTTTATTTTTTCCTTTCACACCCCCTCATAAAGATATAAATTAGATTTTTTTT
>Ga0160505_101201_pt1 | contig 12675 bp, 11 predicted proteins | sample DIDeMG_FD_108225 | JGI IMG/M metagenome (GOLD analysis project Ga0160505, IMG submission 108225) | Enriched chicken feces microbial communities from UW Madison campus, WI, USA - DID2874_E49_Stillage MG | ecosystem: Host-associated > Birds > Digestive system > Large intestine > Fecal ... | reverse complement strand
CCTTTTGCCACTCGGCGCATGCACAAAGCGGGCGCTTAGCTCCAGGCACAATAAGCTAGTAGCCGCCAGATCTGGCCAAGCCATCTTTCCTAAATCTATTAGAGACTGAAATTAGAAAACTAACTCTCTAGATAAGAACTTGTGCAAATTTCTAATGATCCGGGAAAGTGTGCTAATGTTCGGGCGGCAAGTTGGCGGCAAGGTGCGGCAAGCACGGGCTGGAACATCGACTGGCACGGAACAAGGCCAGCTATGCCAGCTAGCAGCTAGATTACCAGGCAGGCGCCCGTCCTCGTCATCGGATATGCCCATCTCTCTCCCTCTTTTGTCTGTCTCAGCGTTGCCGAAGCAAGCCGCAAGCCACGCTTATCGGACAAACTTGTGCTTGCATGCATAGCCCAGAACCAGCTTCGATGATCGACATGGTTCGTTTTCATGTACATGCCGTCGCTATCAGCCGCGCTTCTTGCTCCTTGATCGATCGCCTGCTGGGCGTTAACGGCCGCCAGTCGCCGATGTGGAGTCACAGGCACGGGAGCCCCAGGCATGTTCTGGAGCTTCTGGACATGACCCGACCCGTGCAATGTGCAGCGCGCCGCCCGTGCCCCCCCCGTGCCTCGTGACCGTTATCTGCCTTGAGCCTGGTCTCCTATTCTCGTTGCTCCTGTTTGGGCGGAGAAACTGTGCATCATGGGAGCGAAACACACCGACACCATCGGAGATGAGCGACTGTCCATACAATAGGCCATCCATGCACAATAGTCGAGCGCCAGCCACTGCACGAGGGACAGTACCCAGCTAACCGCGGCGACGGATCCTAGGGCCGCCTGCAGGTAGCTTACCGACCTCGCACCAGGTAAGCACCGTGCATAGCCTGCTCGCGTTCCGGCGAATCGATGCCCGCGATGGATACAATGGAATGGGAACAATGCATGCCGTCGGCATCGGACACGCCGAGATTGGGAACAGGGAGGGGCACGCTAGAGCGCCTGCCTCGGCGCCTGCTCGCACCCACCTCCACTGGCGCAGCGGGGAGGCTTATCGGCCGTACATACCGTGCCTCAGCGGGACTAAGGAATGACCGGTGTGGTATGCGTGCGCGTCATGTTGTTCGAAGTCTTGGGAGGTGGAGATGCATTGTGGCATGGGATCTGAGCATCCGTCCACAGAGGATCGTCATCTGTCAACCCGCGCCGACGATATAAGACCTAATTTATCAATGCATTCCGACACGTGTCGCTTTGTAGCGGCTGCTGCGTCGTCGAACCACACACGCGCATAGTCTCGTTACTCACACGCCAAAAGTGGCGAGCATACAGTACAAGTCGCTGGAGGTGTAATTAATAGGTCGTGTGAAGCCTGTGTCGTGTCACGAGCAGGCATCGTCTGTGCGACCCGTGCGGCAACGAAGACCATCCCAGTGAGAAGAGAACTGGTATATAATGTACAGTACTATTACCCAACTAACTCGACGTTGTGACTGTGTCTTGTCATTCTGATCACAGAAATGAGTGGCCCTCAGCGGGGCTCTACGAGGTCATCAAGAATGCAGGTCTTCACGCGAGGCAAGCAAGAAAAGAAGAGTGTGTGTCATGTATCGCTCCAGTACAACATGAGTTCTCGCGGCGCTCAGCACACGCACACGGTTGTCCCGACCACCTCTGAACCGAAACCCATTCCACCACGACAGATATCTCTGGATACCGCAGTATCGGAATGAGCACTCACGTCGCGTCGAGCTTTTGTCCCTCGATGTATGCCATCACTTCAAGCAGGTCGTGCCCCCACCTGCCTCCCGTCGTTCCCCATCGCGACCCCCTGGCGTGCTTCTCCGCCACGGCCGAGATCTCTCTGTGGCGCTCTTGGGCTTACCTGTAAATGTGCTGCTAAACCCCGACATTGCAGCCAACAGTCTTGCAGAAGTGGTGGTGCAGGGAAAGTGCAGAGGGAAACTCGGGCGGCGCCAGACTGGACCGCAGATGCCGGAAATGGAGACAGAGTTGGTGTAGACGAAGTATGTGACCATTGCCGGACACGTTCATATGCGAGTTGAGTTGCACAAGATACAGTACCAGAGTTGTAAATCAAGTGTCGCTGACATGCGGGATGCAACCACAGAGCCCTCGTTTGTTGTCGAGTAGGCGTCAAGCGCACGAGGCGTAACAGACATGTTCAGGCTCGGCAAGTTTGTGCATGTTGGGAAGCGCTTCCGTCCGCGTTCTGCAGCCGGTAAAACTGCCCAGACACCCACGCGAGGCGCTCTGCGCGTCAACAGAGGACCCGAGGACGCGAGAAACAAGTCGCAAGTCTGTCACCAGCTCGGAGGACGTGCTGCCGTTTACGTGTATGCAATCTCCGTGTTCCGGAAGACATGGTCGTCTTGTCTCCGTCTGCGTCTCTGCGCTGAGCGGCTACCCGCCTCTGGCGATTCGGGCACTGCGCGTGGACGGCCAGTTTGCAAGGTGGCGGTGGCGAGCAATGTCGGGCATGACGTCACAGCACAGCATTCTTATCGCTCCGATGGAACGACACGAATTGTTCCAGATAGGGATACTCCGACAGAAGCACTATTGTCTTTTTAACATGCTTGTGTTTGTGTTGCAGAGAAACGAGCTGCGCTTTCTGATGGTTCGTGGCGGCACCGAGCACCGTTTGAGGGGGGCACCACGCCTGTGGTGCCCAAGGGTGACCTGTGTATTTGCCGCAACATCTAGATCTAGATCCCTTCCACGAAATACGTAAGGTAGGCATGTTCAACGCAGTCCTACACAAGGCCAACATAGAGGGGTCACATACGCAAACGCTCAGTTGCACCGTGAGTTGTGTGCGGCAGACTGATATTTTGGCAGATGCCACGCAGCACATTTTCCCGGCCGCACGGCCGCACGGCCGCAGCGCGCCAAGACCGCCAAGCCTTTGTCCTGGTTGTGCGGGGTTGTTCCAGGCTCCAAGCTGCATTATGGTGAGAACGCGATCGCGGACGCGGCTGTGGCCTCCACAGATACGGAATTCAGCAAGACCGCTACCGCGCTCCCACCCGTCACTTATCACAACAGCAATGACATTTGTTCGTGTATTGTCACTAACACTGGGGGATATCCTAGAAACTAATGCTCATCCAACTTTGCCGTGCGCCATCAACACTGCTGTCAGTTCACGGTCGTGTTGTCGTTATCACAGTGTCCGGTGGTAGCTTTCATCTGCTCCGGTGTATCGGAGAGGTGCACCCAGATCCAGCACTAAGGAAAGTACTCACTGTTTTGCCGTCGGTTGGGTCCACACGCGGTCGGACACACAACACACAGTTTCGACACACGCGTCGATCACGCCGCACACACACGCCATACATACGCCACACACACACACACACACGCCACGCACACGCACCGCTTCTTAGCACATCTACATCTTCCCGACATCCATCTCTGGCCCGGAAAGACGTAAAGGATGCTTGTGCCGCCACGGACATCAATTTCTGGTCCAGAAATCATGCAGAGCATGCTAAATCGCCGCTAAAAACGGCCGGCCTAGAAATCGCCGCCTCCGAAATCTCCGCCGTCAAATCCTCCGGAGTCGTCGCCCATGCCGTCCTGGTACCCGTCCTGATAGGCGTCCATCTGTTGCTTTAAAGTGTTAGACAAGGTCAGAAAAGGGCTCCCTGACGATTCGCGGGGGTCCGGGAGGGTCCCGTCATCGTCGAGGAAGGGTCAACTCACATCTGCCATCATATTGCCGAGCATCATACCTCCGAGGAGACCTCCACCGACACCGAGCATGGCCTGAGTGTTAGCTCGTGTTTCTTCTGATTGCTGATAGACTTACACCAGTACCGGCGCTCATACCAGGGCGCTGGGGGCGGCCCTGCTGGACAATCATGGGCTGCTGGCCGTAGCCGCCACCGTACATCGGCTGCTGGGGGTATCCGCCGTACATTTGCTGCTGGGGGTATCCCTGCTGGGGGTAGTATCCCTGGGGCTGCTGGTAGTACTGCTGGGGCGGAGGCTGCTGGTACTGCTGCTGCTGGTTGTGCTTGCCGGTGAGCTTGGAGAAGAGGCCGCCGCGCTGCTTCTGCTCAGTAGCCGAGGTGGGTGTGCTGGGCGACGAGCCTTGGTTCGGAGGAGGCGGGCCAGAGGGGGCGGCAAACTGCTGCTGCTGCTGCTGGTTCTGCTGCGGTGAGTCGTCGGCGGGGCTGCTGTCAGTATACGAGTCGTCAGAGGGACAGTGCGGAGTGCGGCATGGACATCTCCGGCCGGTACCGGTAGACGACGGGTACACCAAGCGTTTCAGTTGTTCAGCACCCGCGTCCACTTGGACCGCCCAGTCGATTCCATGCACGTTTGCCACCGATACTCACTGGGTCCACTGCGACTTGGGGCCGCCGGGCGCCTTGGTGTTCACTGTCCGTCAGCTGCAGCTTCCGAGCTTCCATAAGCCACGATCAGGGCGTACCGTAAAACCAGGTCTTGTGCTGCTCGTTAAACCTGCAGACGTGTCAGCGTGAGGATGGATGGATGGATGGCACCGCGGCGTCGGCGTCGGCCTCGGCGGCAAGGTGGGCATACCGCCGCGGGCTTGGCACTCACTGGGCGACCCAGCCGTCGGGGAGGGGTCGTGTATCGGGGTTCGAGGCCATGATGTGTGTTCGTGCTCGGTGGCAACAGTGATGATGAGGACGTTAGAGGGATGTGAGTTTGAGCTCGATGGTTCTGAACGTCGAGTGGGTGGAGTGAGGAGTGAGAAGTGGGATGGGGGCGTGATGGAATCTCAGCGACGAGATGGACCCACTGGTGAGACTAAGGCTCGGGCCAAGGTAACGGACATGGAAGCACACAACCGCCAAGCGATAGTGACATCACGTGATATGAACAGTTACGTCAGCCTCTCAGCCCTGTGATGTGTTGACCTCATCGGATGAGCCCATGGGCCTGGAGCGCTGGAGCGAATGAGAACGATTGCGGGGGATCGTCGGCCGCCGACAAGCCGCAATGTGCCCGGATGCACGGATGCATGGATGCACCGCATTGCGTACTTGCGCACTTAAGTGTGGTACCTTATCACGCATGAGCTCCACGCGAGTGACAAGTGAACGCCGCGGGAGTGGGCGGAAGCAAATGCCTAGAGAGCGGGTATGCCCAGATCTCCGCGTCACGTGGTTCCAAACCTCCACCCGCGAATTTCCTGACGACTGTTCGTTGCGGTTTTGTGTCCACAACGACTAGTTCTTCTTATCTTGTGCTTCCTGCTCATCACACTCCAACACCAGCGACGAAGCGACGACCACAATGCCGGACATTAAGCTTCGCAATCAGCCGTTTGACCTTGCGTTCCACCCCACGCAGCCGCTCGTGTACGCGTCCCTGCTCACGGGCGAGGTCAAGAGCTGGCGGTACGACCAGGAGACGGGCGAGACGACCAAGGCGTGGAGCGTGCGCCCGACGAAGCGGACCGCGCGCGCGATCGCGATTGAGGGCGAGGGGAAGGGGTTGTGGATGGGTGGAAAGAGCGGTATTGTTTGGTGAGTCGTGGTTCTGGATGACGTTAAGGGGAGGAGTGCGGTGCTGCGATGATGATGATGGTCCGAGGGAGAGGTGGGATTGAGATGATGGACATGTGGCCGCCACCGACGGTGGTGAATGCTCTAGGGAGCAGTGGAGATGACAAGAATTAGTGCTAGGGGGATAGGGCCGGCAGGGGAGATGGGACTGTTCTGTTTCCTTGACAGGAAGCACGGGGTACGTCTTGGGTGGTTTCGTTGTAGTCCAAACCAATCAATACGGCAAGGCCGGCAGGAAGAATGAAACGTCCGACGCACTTGTCTTCTATGCCTGCTTCTCCGTTCATACACGGACTGCCCATCTCACAGTTGGAGCACGCCCTTCTTCTGCTGCCGCCCCCGCGCGTCTTCGGCTTCCTCTGGCGTTGCCTTGGGTTGCAACAGGGGCTCCGTCTGTTTATCACTCTTTGTCTTCCTTGTGCCCAGGAGGATGGCATCACCTATATCCCCAACGCTCCAAACCTCCAAAGAACCAGCTGACCATTCATAGCTGTCTGGACGCCGAGACCGGCACTGTGCTTCGTGAACACGACCAGGGACACGAGTGAGTGATCTGCTGCCTCTCGTGTGATGCCATTGTGGCGCACACGCCGAGGACCCCAACTCTGCCCTTGAGATGTATCAAGGTCGGATATGGCTTTCAAATGTACTGACACCTACAGCTCGCCCGTTAACCGCGTGTCGTGTGTCAATGAGCAGCTTGTGGCGACGGGCGACGACGAGGGTGTCATCAAGGTGCGTACACTTGAGATTTCATGGTTCCCAGTGAAAGGCCCAATTGCTGTAGGACGATGGCGGAGGGCCAGAGACGGAGAGGAAGCTCATCGCCTGGTCCGCTTCCCCCTGTCCTTGGTGACGGGCGACCGGTATGCGGGTGGAGCTAGTAGATGAGGGGCCATGGGTTTGAGGCACATTGCGAAGTGCAGTCAATTGCCAGGATTCCTACGAAGAAGCAGATGGGGTCAAGCGCACGCACGCTGAGGGAATACCTTGTCTTCACGTCAGAGGACCTGGACAGAAATCCCTCAGTTTTGGGCTTTACAGCCGTCACTCCCTATCTTGCCATTCTCCTCTCCACAGGCGCACCATCTCCACGCCGTTCACCTCGACTGACACCGCAGTTCTGGGACCCGCGGAAGAAGGGCGACGCTGTGCGGTCGTACACCCAGCACTGGGACTACATCTCGGATTTCCTCTACTTTGAGGACAAGCGACAGCTGGTCACGACCTCGGGCGACGGCCACCTGAGCGTGATTGACGTGCGGTCAAACAAGGCCGAGCCGATGGCCACGTCTGCGGATCAGGAGGACGAGCTGCTGTCCATTGTGCCCATCAAGGGAGGCACAAAGTGCGTTGTCGGCACTGGGCTCGGCGCGCTGAGTATCTGGAACCGCAAGCTCGGGTGGGAGGACAGCGTCGACCGCTTTATTGGCCACCCGGCCTCGGTCGACGCCCTCGTCCCGCTTACGGACGATGTGGTCGCCACGGGATCCGAGGACGGCATGGTCCGCGTCATCAACATTCTTCCCAACCGTTTCCGTGAGTCGAAAATGCTGTAGCGGGAGCTAACGTGTCTAGTGGGCGTGATCGCCACGCACGAAGAGTACCCCATTGAACGCCTCGCGCTCGACCACAGCGGAAAGTGGCTTGGATCAGTCTCGCACGACCTGTGCGTCAAGCTCACGGACGTCGAGGGCCTGCTGGAGGACGACGGGGAGGAGGACGAGGAGATGGACAGCGATGCCGAGAGCGGCGAGGAGGCCGAAGGCGGCGAGCAGGAGGAGGAGGAGGAGGAGGAGGAAGACTCTGACGACGAGGACATGGAGGGTGCCGAGGGTGAAGCCGCGCCGGCCGAGGACTGGGGATCGGACTCGGACTCGGACGTCGAGATGGAGGCCAAGTCGAAGAAGAAGGACCGCGGACCCAAGATCAAGGCGTCCAAGGACAAGAGCAAGGCGCAGCAGCAGGCCGGCGGTGGGTTCTTTGACGACCTCTAGGTCGTGGCTATGATGCCGTCGCGGCAGGTTTGGGTAGACGGCCTTTGGGTTCTGTGTTGATAGATGCTAATAATGTATAAGTAAGCCTAATGATGCGCTGGAAACAGCAGCGGGTGTCGTTCAAAAGCGGACCTCCCTCCTTTGTTGACCACGGTTGGTGTCGTCTGCATCAGGGGCCCACCTGTAGGCAACACTTGCGTCCTCGGTGCAAGGTTTGTTGCACCCCGTCACTCAAACATCTGATATAGTCCTTGCGATGTTGCCGGCGGCCGAGTGGCGTGGCGAGGCGACCAGCGCGCTTCCCAGGTCGTTGCCACTTTTTCCATCAATAGCGTTCCGAGAACGCGGAAGAGGTACATGTCAGAGCAGAACTGTTGACTCGATACATCTTTCTGCTAGACATCTTTGTGTACATGCTCAGGCAAGCGTTTCCTTCCATGGCCTGGTAAACCAACTTTTGACCGCCAGCCACTTGTTCCACCATCCCACCCCATCCTTTCACGACTGCTCTACACCTCTACCAGACGTATAGCGCATGATAGCCGATGCTTTCACCCCTTAAGCCATGGTATATAAGCCATGGTATACATGTAGGTGCTGTTGCTGACGCCCAAGGCTAGAAGTGTGGCCACCATCACACACCTACAGTAGCAACCCCGCTCCCTTCCGCCGCTGGACATGTCACGTGACCCCACATCTTGGAGAGATTTTGAACGACAACTCAGAGCGCAGTCGCGTATGCAGACGTCGACACTCGGAGAACCAGCGACGGCGTCGTGTAATGCCTCAGTAGAGCCACTGCACCTCCTCATCGTCCGCGACGTGGACAATGTTGCGCACATCACCATGAAAATCGCGCGCTATTAATATTTAATAGAGCACCAGTAACGCGTCCATCCACCCTCTCCGCTGGTCGCTAGGGCGGCGTTCTCCACCCAAAATTTCGGCAACCAACCAAACGACAGCCCGAGTCGATAATGTAATGACGCTCCAAGGCAACTCCCAGCTTCCAGGCCGTAAATAATGCAACAGCACACTTCCACTTCCGACCGACTCGCGCTCGCCTGGACCATCCCACACTTCGGCTACACCGCGCCTGCTTGCGCCATAAAGTAGAAACATCTGATCCTACAGGCCGCTAGCGCGCCCAGAAGCAGCAAGACGCCCACCTCCCACCTGGCGTCCACCCGCATTGCGAGATTTGACGAGCTGTGATTTGTCCGATTCCAGCGATTCCAGGATAGGATATATTTATTACGCCTGCGTCCCGGCCGAGTCGATAATCTTCGCCGGAGGGGACGACGGAGGCGTTGTGGGTACCGTATTATTTGTTTTTGTGCCCCCTACCAACTTGCTTCTCTTTCTCTCTCTTCCCCTCTTCCTCCTTTCTTTTACTTCAGTCGCTCAGCGACCACGACACAATACCCATGACGCTCGGCATTCTGGCTCGCGGCGCCTCGCGCGCGGTGCGCTCCGCCCGTATCGCCTCGGCGGTGGCGCGCACCCCGGCCCCGGCGGCGCGGTATCATACGCGCCTGCACCAGATTGAGCAGGAGGCCAACATGGGCGACAGCGACTCTGTAAGACATGCTCTCAATAGAAGTATCCTGACAAGACAGGAATTCGTGCTCTCAATCCTGCAGGCGTCGCCGTCGGTGCGCGATGCGCGCGGGTACTTGACGTCCTTTGCGCCGCCTACGGAAGCGGAGGCGGACGCGGCGCTCGCGCCCGCGGCCGACGCCGAGGGGGACGACTCTGCCGCTCCGAATCCGATCGTCGAGACGATGCTGAACCCCATTGTGCGCCGCCCGGCGCTCGTCAAGATCCAGGGGCCGTTTACCGATTTCCAGCTCCAGAGCATCGCCAAAGGCATTCACCACCTGCAAAAACTCGGCCTCGTGTCCGTCGTCGTGCTTGACCGCGACGATATCCCGCCGTGCGAGAGCAGCGACTCGGTGGCGGCCGAGGCGCAGCGCACGCTCATGCTCCGCGATACGGAGCGCGTTGTGCATTTCCTCACTAAATCGCGCGCACCCGCCCGCCCGATCCTGTCGACCGTCGCGCGCCTCGGTGGCAATGGCGACGTGTACGTCGAGGCCGAGGGGCTCGACCACGTCCGCCGCGCGGTGGAGGAAGGAGAGATCCCCGTGCTGACTCCCGACGCGCTCGACGAGGGGTGCCGCTCCCGCCGTATCTCGGCCAATGCGGTTCTCTGCGCCCTGTCCGAGGCCATGGCGAACGGCACGAGCAGCAGCAGCGTCATGGGAACCGGAACCGCGGCAGGAGCTGAAACGGAGAACGGAGGAGCCGAGGTCGTGCCCAACAAGGGGCGCATGGACCTCACGCCCGTCCGCCTCCTCATCATCAACCGCGAGGGCGGCATTCCGTCGTATGCGCGAAACGGTCTTCCGCACCTGAGCATCAACCTCGCTTCCGAGCTCGACTATATCAACAGCACATGGCTGCCAAAGTGGCGCCAGACCCACCCTACGGCTTTGTCCAACCTCGCGCTCGCCGACGAGTGCCTCAGCCACATGCCGCGCGGAGCCTCTGCGCTCATCGTCTCGCACCGCTCCCCCGCGGCCCTCATCTCCAACCTCATCACCAACAAGCCCGCGCACTCGGCCTCGCTCCCGCACGCGCTGCTCACCCAGTCCGAGGGCCGCGTGACCCCCGACACGCCCACGCTCGTCCGCCGCGGTCTCCCAGTCCGCATCATCCGCAACGTCGACGAGATCGACAAGGAAAAGCTCACCCACCTCCTCGAGACGAGCTTCAAGCGCAAACTCAACCAGGAAGCATACTGGAAGCGTCTGGAAAAGGACCTCGATTTCGTCATTGTCGTAGGCGACTATGCCGGCGCGGCAGTAACGACCATTGAAGGCCGCGACGTGGGGCAGAACATTTGCTACCTGGACAAATTCGCCGTGCTGCCCAGCCACCAGGGCGACGGCACCGTCGACTTTCTTTGGGTCGGCCTCCGCGACGAGACGTACGGTCTCGGCCTGCTCGACGCCGCGAACCCGTCCGAGGGCTCGCTGAGCGGTGTCGGCCGCGGCCGCGACCTCATCTGGCGCTCGCGCGTCGACAACGGCGTCAACAAGTGGTACTTTGAGCGCAGCAACGGGTTCGTCGTGTCGGAAGACGGCAAGTGGAAGATGTTCTGGTGCGATGCCGAGCAGCGCATACGCGAGCTCGCGCAGGAAAACGGCGGCGTCATGCGCGTCGTCGAGCCGTCCGAGGCGGGCCGGCTGCAGCAGTGGGCGCCCGTCATCGAGGGCATCAAGTCGGCGTGGAGCGATTAGGAGGTGTGAGTGCGTGTGCGTGGGTGCATAGATTTGTAGATGTTTGTTTTGTGTGTTTGTAAGTTGCGGCTGCATGCAAAGGCATTGTGCATATCACCATGTAGCTGTGCAAAGAAGGGCCGTAAGCTGCGTCGCGATGGAGGGGTTCGGACCCGATCGTTGCCTCGCCATCGGCGTTGGCTGCTGAGCGAGCCATCAACAGTTGCCCCTCTCTCCAATTACCAGGGCTCTCATAGCAGTCATACGTTCGTGAGCACGTCGCAACCATCTGCTTCCTGCTGTTGAGTATCCGCAGCCGGACCAAGTGCGCCGCTCCTACGGAGTTGCAGTCTTGTGCTCGTGCTCAAAGTAAAGCTGCAACGTTACAGCATCTTCTAGAAGCGGGCGACAAGGCATGATTTGTTGGAGTTTGATGGCTCCGAGGGTGGGTACCTCCAATGCCTGTGGCGCCACACCTCCACCGCCACATTCTCCCCATCCTCGTTCGACTTCCAACACGATACAACACCTGAACCACCACAGCACGCACGCAACCACAACCACGGCCAGGATCTATCATGAATGCATAGTGCGGAATCTGCCGCCACACAGTAGTAGTAATGGAGAGGATCGTTGCTGGTAGAAACTTTTAAAAGTGGCAGTTGGAGAAGCAAAATGTTCGGTTCTTCTGCACGTTTTTTTCGCCTTACTCGATGCAGAGCGACGCGCGGGCCATGGCGAGCACGCCCTCGTACGTCTCGTTCCCGCCGATAAATCCACTCGCATGACAGAAGACACAGCCTCTGCGTTAGCCACGCTGCGGGGTTTATTGAAGGAGACCCAACTCACCAGGGATACCAGTAACCTTCGAGAGCTCGTGGTCACGGACGCCGCGCCACGCCTCGGGGAGCGAGCGGCGGTTCTCAAAGCTGTCGGGGCTCTTGGGGACACACTGGATGCGCCACTTGGAGTGGGGGTTGGCCGAGTCCTCGGGGTAGAGGACGTAGAGGATGGGGTTGGCGTCCTGGTCGAGGGTGGCCTCGATGGTGAACAGGTGGTCCTTCCAGGGTGCCGACTGCAAGTTAGCTTTTGCTTACTTGTCGGGCCTAGCCCACCTCATTTACCTGCTTGAACACGACAATCTTGCCCGAGGGATCGACATTGTACCTGTCCTCGATGGCCTTTTGCACAATCTCGCGCGCGGGGAGCCACGCGTGGGCAAAGTAGTCGAGCTGCGAGAGGAACTCCTCGCCGGTGATCTTGGACGCGATCTCAAACTTGGCCTAAATGTCAGCTTAGGGATCCATATTTGGTAGCTTACGTCGTAGATGTCGTCCGTGGCAGGCTCGTTCCAGCGCGGGTTGAGGCGGCGGACGCGCGAGCTCAGGTCCGTGCGCTGGTTGTACGCGAGCGCACCGTCGGTCAGGTTGATGCCGTTGTCGATGGCGTCAATGCTCTCAATGAGCTCGAGGTACAGCTGCAGCCAGAGGATTTCGACCTTTTCGTCGTCCTTGGGCAGACCGAGGACGGTAGCGATAATCTCCTTGCCAAAGTGCTTGTACACCAGGCCAGCCGACGAGAGCTTGGTCTTGGTGAAGCCAGCCTCGCCAAACACCTCGGTGAACCCGCGCTGGTGGTGGTCGTACCGGTGCTTGGCGGGGTCGTACACGCCCCCGACGTCGACGACAATGTCGAGCGGCTCAACTGTGAGAGTGTTAGTGCAGAACAGTCTAGATTTGGTGGTGTTACGCACGCTTCGCGGGGTCACGGGTACGAACGAGGTCTAGCGTGAGTACAGTAAGCAGCAACATGACCCACCGGCATCCTTGAACTCGTCAGT
>Ga0160505_101200_pt1 | contig 12680 bp, 4 predicted proteins | sample DIDeMG_FD_108225 | JGI IMG/M metagenome (GOLD analysis project Ga0160505, IMG submission 108225) | Enriched chicken feces microbial communities from UW Madison campus, WI, USA - DID2874_E49_Stillage MG | ecosystem: Host-associated > Birds > Digestive system > Large intestine > Fecal ... | reverse complement strand
GGGTTAAGGGGGTTCGGGTTCTCAGGACCGTTCGTGATAGCTTCGACGGCGTACGCGTGGCCGGCCTTGAGGGTCCCGTTGACCTGGGACGCGTCGTGAGTGCCGATAATGATGGGGCTCTTGGCACGCACGCTCTCCGTGACGGCCTTCGTCCACATTCGATGCGACCATTTGTACGTGCCAAGCGAGTTGGTGGGGTAGCCGGTCAGCAGGGACAAGTAGTCCGCGCCGTAGTTCTTGTTCCTCGCCTCGACGGCGGCCTGGTCGTAGGCTTGGATCCACCAGGTCCCGCAGCCCGACGCGTCACCGCGGTGCACCGGGACTTCAAGCGGTGGGATGGCCCCGTTGTCAGAGCTAAACGCGACAGTGGCCTTGTCGACGTCCACACCGCCTGTCGTAGTGAGGATACGCGCCAGGGGCCAGTTGTGGTTGGACATCTCGAGAGCGATGAGTGCCGCGTCGAGGAAGGGACCGCTCTTGCGGGGCGGAGCACTGTAAAAGTCCTCTAGGTCGATACCGTCCTCGCCGGTCAGGGGCACATCGTTGTCGCCGCTGTCGAAGTTGGTCACGAACCTCAGGCGGCCACTGTTCTCGCGAATGACCTGGTTGCCAGTCTTGTCGTCCTGGTAGGAGGGGGCGGCGAGGGCGCCGGTGATCAGGGTGAGGAGGATGGTGGTAAGCATTGTGGGGCTTAGTGTCGTTGGATGTTGGGGGAAAGAGGTCGATGGGGAGGTCTTGAAGGACTCGACGTGGCCCTCTTTATATGCTTTTGACGACCCTCTCAACAGTACGAGTCGACGTTAGTGGATATGATGTTATTGTCGTCGGTGTTTGACCACTCTCCTACTCCAACGCTCTAGACCTGTCTCGTCAACATATGTTGATGCTCCGGGCCGGCGACGCTAACGTCAAGTTGACGAGTCCGAGAACGCCGGCGAGGACCCCAAGGTTATCGCGAAGGTACACTCTTGGCGATCTCGCAACCCCTTTCAGCCTCCTTTCATACCCTGTCAACGTAGACTAAACGCAGAATGCTCAACAACGCCTAGAGTAGATGTCAGTAGCTGACGAGTTCATGTGGAGATCCGACACGACGCGCGACGCGACAAGCTGCCATGATTGTGTTGTTGACACCCCATGATGTCATCCACATCATGGCTGTGTTGTTGGATCGAGATAAGATGTTCCTGGAATTGCTTGGACATGGCGACACCCGTGTCGACGTTGGCCCGCTGCATCCGAGAGACGGTGTCCCAACACCACGGCCGAGGTTGCCGAGGTTGTTTTGGTAGCAGTCGTGTCCAATACTTTAATCTTCAAGCGCGCGGTCCGACTGCCGTGCTGTGCTCCTCCATTGTTTGCTTCTGTTTGTTGGCCAATGTTTGCAGCGCTTTCAAGCTTATAATCAGATGATCAGATGCAGGCACGGCCGTCGTCAACGTGCCACAAATGATCGAGTCATCATCTCAGCTTACGGCGACCATTGAAGCAGACGGCGACGCGTCCTTCAAGTAGATCTCCGCATCCGGTCCGGTCCGTCCATGCCGCCGACCCGAGATCTGGAGCTGGGTCAGACTAGAGGCACCAAGATCACATTCCCATTCGCTTCCGGTCCGAAACAGAGCGGCGGCGATGGATATAGTATCTCCAAGGCTGCAAGGTACTGACTGAACTCCTGGTGGAGATCCTCGCGTGCCTGCGGCCTTTGTTTGCCCCATAACCGTCCTGGCTACGACCCAGGACACTCCAGCAAGGGACCTTAATAACAACACCGCCGCGCGGGCCGTCCCGCACGCAAAGTGCATAGCACAGCCGATAGCTCTGGGATAGACTTGGCAACAAAAGCGGTATCATGAGAATGGGAACTCTCGCCAAGGTCTATGCATGGCGTTCGAACTCGTCACCATTCCAAAACATCCGACCTCGGGGCCTATTGTCCCGGTCGGATGCCGTATCAGCCGTGGACGTGACGAGGGACGAGGATCTCAATCTCGATCCAAGGCACGATCAACAAGATCCCAGACCCCATCGAGATCGAGCGAGCTGGTAAACAGACGACCATGATGATCGCTGCTGGGGAATGCTTTGCGACCCCATGGCGCACAGGTGTCTCCTGATACTCTCTCGTCAATGGTATCGTTACTTCAACATTCGTTATTGTCGCTTCAATCGTCGTATTCTCGTTCGCTCCATCAACATAAACATGACTCCAGGATTCGGCCAAGCGTCTTCAAGAGTCGACCGCTAAGAATACGAGTGCAACGGATTGGCCACCAGCCAGTCTTGATGCCGGTGAGCGCGTTGATGGTTTCGCCAAGTACAGCTCAACCTCGTTGTCACCTCCACGGTCGCCATGGCCATCCCGCATGCTGACACCTAGACCACATGGGCTTGCTTAAGCTCCAGGTCTCTCGGCTACGAATCAGTCGACGTCGCCCCTCATTGACCGGTATTGTTTCTTATTGACCGGTGATCCTTCACATTGACCGGTACCCCCTCTCGTTTACCGGTATCCTCAAGGTCCCCGTGACGCCAAGGTCGACGAGATGAAGACTGAGATGAAGTAAGTGTTTGAGAAGATACCGCTGCCGAAGAGACTCCAAGAAACGCCCTTGTCGGTTCTCCACTCCAGTTGAGCCCACCCTTGTCTAAGCATGGGATTGCATTGAGTGTGGAGCTGCATTGACAGTGGTGTGGAATGTGGCGTGGATCGGGATGGGCAACACTGGCGGCCTCATGAGGTAGGTCTCGCAGTGGTGGCATTGGTTCCCGACATTCCACGGGTTCGTTGCTCTGCACACAGCGAAGAGACATGGGTAGACCAACCCGATTGTCTGTGCTCTGCGGTTGATAGTAGCGGTATGGTGACGGTGGGAGTGGGCTCTGGCTAATCTGCAAAACATTGCAGTCCGACGCCGAGTAGCATGTCCCCAAGCTCCCAGCGCGTTTACCTTGATACTTGCGAACGAGACTGACCACAGCAGCACCCAAGCTGATATGCTCATGCCAGTGATCCTCACGCCAACGAGGTCCGAGCCGTCCACCTTTCAAACTGGCGTCGCTGTCGAGGCAATGGCAGCATGAGCTGTGATGACATCCTGCATCCGCCTGACTCTTTGCTGAATTGGACTGGAACACGAGCTCATAATCCTTCAGCAAGTAACCGTATGGCTCTTGTGGTGTAGTCGTATCATGCTCCCTTCGGGTGAGTCCCCTCGTGGACGAAAGGAGTCCCCTTCGCGTCGAAGCTGGGAGTGGTCCTCGGTTCAAATCCGGGCAAGGGCCTTTTTGGATGATGGACACGGACGGCGAGGACACTGCAGATGGCGAAGGCCATCGTGACGGTGAATGTCCCAACGTGAGAGCCTAGAGGCGAAGGGGACACGACAGGAGCCGGTCCGGCATGATATCATGATCAACAGCACGTTGTGCTTCTTGTCAGTCAGCTTCTGTCATTCACACCACTCTGCTTCGCGCCTTGCTCAGTACAATCACAGCGTTACACTGGTGTCCCGGGTTGATTCCCACAGGGCGAGGTTGAAACAAGGTGAGTAGGAAGTCAGTGAACATCAGTAAGGTAAGAGACGCCCACGGTCGGGCAAGGGCATAAAAGGGGAGGAAATGGCATAAGCAGTGAGCAGCTCGGCTGCTGGCAAAACATCTAATAGATACAGTGAAAAGGGTCTAGACGAAACGCAAGATGGAGCGTCTCGGAGAGTGAAAATGAGGGAGAAAGGAGATATGGAGAAACGCGAGGTACGACGCGTGTCAAGGGGGGAACTGTCGCTGACAGGTGCCCCCAAACGTTGACCCCCGAAGGTCCGAGCTCAACGTCGACCAACCCAAAACGCATCCCTGGTTTAGACGCCGGCGTCCTTGCGCGCAACGTGCATCATCGCTGTGAAGGTCTGGCCCTCGGGGCTCTTGACCCAGTCTGCGACGTTGAAGCCGTTGCTGGTGCCTTCGGGGTTGACAACCTCGGTAAGCCACCCCTCGTCGTTGAGCTTGTTGACGACGCCGTTGTATGCACGGTTGGCGTCATCTTTCATGGGTGCGGCGAGTCCCTGGTTGAGGGCGTAGAAGCGGTAGTAGGCGGCGACGACCATGGCAGTGCCTGCACTGTCGGCCTTCGAGCGCTCCCAGTCGCCGTTCTTCATGTAGTTGGGAAGTCGACCGTCGTCGCCGAGCTGTTGGAACAAAGTTTTGAAGACGTCGGCGGCAGTCTTCTCGGCGGCGGCGATGTCGTTGCTAAAGCGGTCCTCGAAGCCGGCGGCGCGAATAGAGGCGAGGACGCGCATCAGACCCGCAAGCATCCAGCCGTTGCCAGTCGCCCAGTAGCCGTGGTCGAAGGTGGTGGTGTGGAAGTAGAGGCCGTTCTCCAGGAGCATGTCGGATGTGAGAGTCCATTGCTGAAGGGCCTGTTCCAGCAGGTCGGGGTTCTTGGTGGCGAGCCCGAGGAAGGCCATGAAGGGCGGAATCATGTATCCCTGGTCGGACCAGAACGCAACTTCGTCTTCGCGGTGCGAGATGCAGCCGCGTGCGTCCATCATCTTAGTCTCGCGAAGATGCCTGAGCTGGTTGGCCGCTGCCCAAGCAAGCTGGTCCTTGTTGTGGCCGAGCTGGGGCAGCTTGTCCGCGAACATTGCAAGAAGCCAAGTGGCAGGGCCGACGGCGGCGGGGTCGCCAAGCGAGCCATCACCGCCAATGAGGGCTTTGTTGTCGATGGGGGTTGGGGGGTTGTCGGACAGGTACTGTGTGATGTCGGAAGCGCTGGACTGAACGGGGCCGAAGTCGTATCCGTTGAGAATGTTGCTCGAGTAAATGTCGACAAGCTTGGATGGAACCTCCGCGCCCTCCGGTTTCCAGCCGAACGGCGTGAGCTGGGGTGCCTCAACTTCAAGCAAAGCCTCGAAGAGTGCGCCGAACTCCCACGAGTGCTTGGTGGAGGTGACGGCGTTGTTGAGAACCGCGGGGACCTTGGCTGCGAGACTCGAGAGGTCCGGGACAGCAGCTTTGCCGACGAAGGTCTTAGCCGTGGACTCGAAGTCGAGAGTGTTGGGGACAGGCGCTGCCGAGACCAGCTGCAGCAGCGCAGTGAAAGAAGAAATGACAATCATGGTGGGGGTCGTAAAGGAAAACGAAAACAAAGGCGTGTTGGTCGTTGCCTCAACAAGTTGAGGGCGTTTTACAAGCACGAGAGAGTCGGAATGAAAGAAGAGGGGAGGGTGGGGAGAAAAGAAGATGAACAATCGAGGGGATGGCCTTTTGTACCCGTCCCAGACATGCGGGATGCAGGACGGGTGTGACAGCGGGAACAGTCCTTTTGTCATCTAGCACCCTGTGCTACATTTTGTTGCCGCCAATGTCTCGTCAGCTGGAATGGAGGCGCGTCGACTGCACAATTAGTGTAGGCTTGGCGCCTGCAGGTTGGAATGCAATAAGGATTAATGTCTTGGGTCCCGCTTATGGAAATTCCTCTGCTCCTTGCTCCCCTGCTCCCTCGCTGTGGGCATGTGCCTCGCGTAACGTGCCTTTTTCATTGTCTCCTCGGGTTCCAAGACAAACTCTCTCCTCTTTCGCAGATCTGTTCCCCCGTCCATTCAGACAAAAAGGAGATCATGATCTGAAGCCTGCGGTGAGATGGAGCACCGCAGCAGCGCATGGAAATCTTGGAACACTTTAACGGACCGAACTGCAGTGGCGTTGGCGCATTGGTGGCCCATGCGCAACACACAACATGCTTTGGGAACGGCCAAATATGGTTCAAGGTTGGGTGGGTTCTTCGCGGCGCTCCAGTGCCGCTCGTGAATCGACCGGGTGTGCTTGCACCCGCTTCCGTTCGACGTGTGTGTCACTACCTCCATGGTATGAGCAAGATCATGCATTGTTCTGTCGTCACTGTTCCACTTGCTTTGTATCGTCTCGCAAACAAAAGCGACAACAAAGATAGCGCGCGAAGCACCCTAGGTTTAATGTCAGGACATTGACCATTCAATATCGTGTTGGTTAGTCCCAGTTAGTGCCAGGTGGCAGGGTTTACATTACATTCTGTGTGTGCTAGGAGACCTGATATCCGACGCAATCCCTGGCAATGTCGTGTCCGACACACACAATGGTTACTCATCGACGACTGCGCACCAGTCACAGTGACTGACCACACTTACAAAGTTGTGTGGTGGTGGACAAAGTTGGGTTCCCAGCTGTTGTGCCTGAACGCGATTGCACAGGAACCACTACCACGTAGCAGGAACAAAACTCTCCTTGTGTGCTGTGCCTCACGGCCTGGCCGTCATTTTCCACGCGGCTCATGCATTCCACATAACCCGTCACGGGACATGAAGAGATTGTGTGCATGGTTGCTGTGTGCCTCGGCGTAGCAAGTTTCGATAGCATTGGTCGTGTTGAGAACAGCACTGGTACCCGATTGACTTTGACATAGTCTGCCTTCTGTGCGATCGTTGTAATGGTGTCGGCGTTCGGTGACAAACGGAGCCGCTCAGCGTGCACAGCAGGCCGATTTCGGCTAGGGGTGTCATCTTAGCCCTGCGAGAAGGAATAGGAATGACATCAGTCGGCACAGGCTCAAGTCTCCATCCAGCTCCGTCCAACCACTGCCGGACTGAAGAGCTGTACGTCTCGGCATCCTTGTCAACAATGTCAGCACCCACGGAGCATTTCTCGGCTTCCAATGTGTCCGATGTCTTGATTAACGTCCGGACCATCCGAGCTGTGAGTCAGAGCTAGTCAGTGCTAGTCGAGCTACGAACACGAAGACGTCATCTGACTGGTGAGACACCCTCGTGTTTCAGCTTGTCGAGAGCTGTTCATCTCCACGATCCGGTTATCTGGAACGTTCGGCGTCCTGCGATCCTGTGCGTTCGGCATCTTGGCCTGTGCATGCAGCACAGACTCTGGGGCGCTGACCCGGGATCTCGTCCTGCGCTGGGACTAGTGGGCATTATCTCCGGAATCGTGGAGTCGTCCAGCGGTGGATTTCCGGCAACTTTGACCACCCGAAACCACCTACCCCTCAGAGGCACTGCATACACGGGGCTTTTACTGCCAAGCCGAACAGCGTTTAGGAGACTACTGGTGGCAATGCCTCTTGGCGTACGAAGTGTTGGAAGCTGCCTGTATCACGTACCGAAGGTAAATTTACTTGCAGTACGATACTTCGAAGGTCTTGGGAAAAGTCAGACGAAGAGGGGTGTCCTGGCTGTCAAGCTTGCATTGAGCAGCCACGAACACAGATTCCGCAGAATCGGCCAGTAGTACCCAGAGATATACAGAGTTTCAGCCCTGCAGAGAAACCGGGTGGTACCTCAATCAACTTCGACCTGCGACAATATATTGACGGGGCTTACTAGTAACTCAGCTTGAGTGTCCGGACAATGTGCCTCATCACCATTGAGTGTTGAGTACGCGTGACAGGTTCAAAGTTAGAGCCCACATGTCTACTGCGCGAGTTAGATACAGTGAAACGGGGCCATGATAGTGTGGCCTCACGTCTTCACAGTCAAGTTCATGTGGAACGTCAAACACTAAGGAAACGACTGGTAATGAGTCACAGATGTCGTGACAATCTGACACGCAAGGCATGTGCGCACCAGCAAGCGTGACAACCATGAATGTATTCACTCCATGCGATGCACTCGTTCTTCCCACAGCTGGATCTAAGGCCCACGAAGAAACTGAGCCGCAAAGTCCGCCTCAAAGACGTCGACCCAGTCCCAGTGCCGGATAAACTCCCCGAGCGACAGGAACTGCACGGTATCCTGGCGCGCGGCTAGGCTGCGAGCCTCTCCGTCACGGCACCCCCTCGAGTGGAAGTATTTAGTCAGGGGAGTGAACCTGTGATGCTTGCGCCGCGCAAAGTGGTGGTCGAGTCGGGCACGGAAGATCTCCTCCTTCGCGAACTGGGGCAGGGGGTGCTCGCTCGTGGCGTCGATCCATGCCGAGTTGACCACAGTAAGGTTACACGTCGGCGGCACGAGGGCGATAAACTCTGCAAGAGCGTCGGCCAACATCTTCCACGCACGCTTGCTGTCGGAAACACATTCGCTGGGGAGCGGGGCACGTGGATCGACAGGGAAGATGATAACGAGATCGAGGAGCTTGGCGGCGCGTAACGGCGTGAGACCGCCAATACCGCCCATAAACTCCTTGTTCCTCTTGTCATCCGAGAGCGCTTCCGTCCACGATCCGATATTCGTCGCGTCGATGACGTAAACGTGTGTCGCCGCGGCATCGAGAACCGCTTCTGGGATACTGGGTTCTTCCAGCACGCGTGGGAAGATCACCGTGGAGTGATGAACGACGAGTTTGCGCGGCCGCAGCGTGGTAACGAACCCGCAGTGGAGATCGTGGCTGAGGTCGTGGTGGATACTGTGCCAGATACCGCCTCTTAGGGTACAGAAGCTACGCACGACGAGCGCGTCGATATGTCGGACGTTTCCGAGCTCGCGATCATGGTGTGCCTGGCAGTCTTTGGTCGAGTGATCCGACAAGACCACACAGCGCGTATAGTCTCGGATGTGCTGTCTCCGAGCGACATTAAGTGCCCGACGTTGGATGACATCAGGTCGAAAGAGTGTGCGTACCTCGTACTTGCTCGCGATGGCGTAGAAGAAAGAGTTGACGAGCTTTAGGGACGAGAACGTGGCGGATGTCGGACCTTCAACTGGTGCGTTTGTTACCGGGTCGCGCGATATCCACTCGGACAACTCGGTTGTGTAGAGGAACGAAAAGATGAGCGAGAGAACATCTTCTGGGAACGGCGCGATGTGCCCCTCAGGTGATGATTTCGCAACCTTACGCTGTTAACGCTTAGAGCAAGCATCAACTCACCATGTCAAGCCTGGTGCAAGCGATGAACCGTAGATGGTGAGGAGAATAAACATGAGGGCCATCCCGGCAATGCTAGCTATTTATATGACTCGCAGGAGATAACGGGGCGCAAGCCATTGTGGAGTGGCGTCACAGGTCCAGGTCGGTGAGGGTCTGATACGGCTTGGCTGATTCTTGAGTGCAGCCGATTACTCGCCCTGGATTGATAAGCTGTGGCTTTGGCGCTGCGGCAAACAAGCCCCACCGGTCGTCGATGATGATGATGACATGGAAACAAAAGGAATCTGAAGCGGATCACCCTGTGTGCAAGGCCGCATCATGGGAAAGATGGCCGACATGCCCGCTCGTCCGAACCCGAATCTGAATTCAAACCCGTGGCGCAGATCAATATGTGGCGCGCTTACGCAGCCCCTCATCAATTCCATCGCCCCGTCCGCTTTGACCGCGAACTCGTTCGACACGATAAATCACAATGCCCACCGGATACTTCACTCTTGGCGTACCCTGTGACTCACCGTTGCAAACCCTACTGGAAGACCATCGGCAATACAATACAGCCTCCTCCACCTTTCTAGATCCGAAAGATACGGTGCCAGGTCATCACGGAGCAACATCGTCGTTTACAACCACAACCTACAACCTACAACTTACGTACCTACATACCTGCGGAGCCACCCACAATATACAATGCTCTGCATGCTTCTGATGCGAGCAAACGCCGGTCACGGCCTGCACAGCATGCATACCAAGCCGTAAGGGCCGGAAAACAAAAGATTAAGCCAAGACGGGGCTCGAACCCGCGACCGTCGGATGTTTCTTCTTCGAAGACCGACGCGCTACCACTGCGCCACTTGGCCCTGATCCGCTACCAACCCACCGAAAGGGGCGCTGGCCGTGATGTTAACCACTTTGCTATAGCAGCTTGTCAAAATCCTTTTTTCCGTACTCTGATTACGTGACGAATGCGCGTCCTCGATTCTGTAGGCTTTCCTCAGCGGTTCCACACCTTTGCAAGCTGTTGTTATACAGACTATGGTCAAATCAATCCATTGGGATACGAATAGACCTCTCCGACACACTGTCTCCGCCGTGCAAGTTGAACAGCAAGTGTGGCACCCGTCTGCCACATTCCGCATCTGATCTGCAGACGTCGCGTGTTTCGTCTCTACCTCATGAAGTTGCCTTGTGGAGGAGATAACGCCATCTTCCTGCCATTCAGACGCAGACAGGCCTTTTGCCATAGCGTGGTTGCACTCCATACCAGTTGTCAATGGGGTTTTCATCTAGTGTAGCTTGCAGCAGGCGTGAATGACACCACAAGCCCCAACTTTGACGACGTCGACCTCGGGCTTATCGGCCCTCTCGACTCTTCTTCCTTACAGCTCCAAAAAGGTCTCGCATCGTCTCCCGACGGCGCTAGACGCTCTCCCAACCCTGATTCGAACAGGGGACCTGCGGATGATAGGGTAACCATTACAGTCCGACGCTCTACCAACTGAGCTATTGAGAGGCCACGTGGGACCTTCCTGCCACCCATTCGCGCGCGCTGAGGCATCTAACGGGACAAGTACTTAATATTTGCCTTAGTCATGAGTTATAGAGGACGGTCAGAGGCGTAGGCCATGGCGGCGGCTTTTGCGCTGGTCCCGGGTGGCAGTTCAGCAAGTCGTAGTTTGCGGTTTGGAGGTTGCCTCGTATCTTTGCTGATCTTTTTTTCGATATCACCCAAGCTATGCCACACGCAACCACGCGTTCCCAGCTGTGCATATTGTGAATAAATTAGATTATATCGGAGTAGGTGACAATGGACAACGACTGCTTCAGGTAGATGGACGGCATAGGAGATAACGAATTGTGGCGGACAGACAGACTTTGGCGCTGAATCCAAATACAGGGTCGGCGTGTTTGAGACAGATTAACACATTCACATAGTGACCATAGATTTGTCAAAGTGGTGCATTGCTGTGGAAGACCAAAAACGAGGAAGATGGAAATAGTAATAAGATGTATCCGGAGGAAGTTTAATCAACTGGGTATTTGCGTTTCTAAAGAATGAAAACCGACAGATTTGGGCCGGATATTGGTCGAGTGTCGATTTCGCACTATGTGTTGAGGACGCTGGTGTAGTTTGGAGGGCTGGTGGCTGCGGGGTGAATATCACAGGGTGCAGTTAAAAATGACGGGCTTGTCCTCCTGTACCGGGATGATCTCCACGTCGCCCTTGATCGAGACGTCGGGGGGAGGGCCAACACGGGACCTCTTCGTGGCGACCTGGATGGGGGCGGTGTCGGTGAAACGACGTTTGCAGGTTCCGCCGGGAATGAGAATGTCGCCAAGCTGCCACTGCAGGGTAGCGTACGAGTGGAAGATCTGGTCCCAGCTGCTAACAATGGTGCCGATACCGCCAGGGATAACCTTATCCGCAAGGGCGACGATAACGACGTTGGCCATGTTCTCCTGTGGGGAGAACCTTTCAGAGGCACTATCAATAACCGCGACGTCCCGGTTGTACTCCCGCGTCCAAAGCTCGCTCTTAGAGAAAGGGGTTTTTTACGGTTTTGGGCAGTGAAACCTCCACCGAAAGCATGTTGGTCGAGGAGGTGGCCGATTTCGTGGATGAAGTAGTTGATATTGAGCTTTCCACGCATGAAAATGTCCGAACCCATGGCCCAGCAGGTGCTACCTCCAGGGAAGGGCGGATTCATGGCGGGGTTTTATTGGCAGCCGGAACAGCGACGAAAGTGTTGAAGAGCATGTTCGCAAGGGAGTGACGAGGGCGAGAGAGGTGCTCGTTGAGGTAAGCGTGCTGTCGGTGATAGAGGTTCGAGCAACACAGACGCCTGGCTTTTATATCTTTTGCGAAGACCATCCACGTCACATTGTGGCAGCTGTTGGGGTTGCAAAGTAGACCGTGCACATCAATCATCCGCTGGTGTGTACCGACTGATTCCCAGGTGACGCAAAGTTGATCCCGTGTCCAGTATCTCCCTCGTCCCTGAAATCGTGTTCCCTCGACTGTCATTGTACGAAAGGCTAGTATCGCACCCCACATGGGTCTTCTTCTTCTTCTGTCCCAGTTTCAAACTCGAAGGACAGGAGCCACAGTCTTCGTCGGGTTGGCCGGTACGTTTCGGCGCCACCTCGTAGGTTTCCGTTGTGGGGGACGGCATTGGCTAAATAGTTTCGGCAAGCAGCTGTGTTCGGGAGTACAGCACAGATGCCACTAGAGGTGGCCATCCAGCCCACATCTGCACGGCACTTGATATATCAGGCTTGTGACAAAGATGGTAGAAGAAAGAGGAGACACTGCGGCCCGAACCTGACACAACGTAATAGATAAGGGACCGCAAAGAATATGCGCCATTCCACCACTCGGACTCTTCAGGGCCTGTCACCTACATAGTGGCGGTTTGGTCTCCAAGTCTTTTCGCCAACGCCGGTCCGAAACAAGCTCCACAGGTGAGAGGGGATGGTCAGTACCTGTGGAGCAAGGCTAGTAGAGGGACAAGCGGTGAACGGGGAGGTCAGTGTGGCGGCAAGCGAGTGAGCTTCAAGACGGAGGAGCACCCATGGTTTCTACCACCTTGAAATGGTGGGTTTTCATAAGCGACACCAGAAGTGACCAGCTCTCAAGAGCATTCCACTTCTCGCTTTCACTTGGCCCTCATGCATGGTACGTGGCTCTCTCGCCGCGATACGGATCTACCATAGTCTCGAGATCAACCTGCCACGCCCCAACCTCGGCCTCGTACGCCGCGGGATCTACGAACTTTACGTTGCGCATGTATTCGGCCGGCTCCGTGGTTCCCAAAAACTGCGAGAATGTGGCGGCG
>Ga0160505_101199_pt1 | contig 12680 bp, 7 predicted proteins | sample DIDeMG_FD_108225 | JGI IMG/M metagenome (GOLD analysis project Ga0160505, IMG submission 108225) | Enriched chicken feces microbial communities from UW Madison campus, WI, USA - DID2874_E49_Stillage MG | ecosystem: Host-associated > Birds > Digestive system > Large intestine > Fecal ... | reverse complement strand
TGTCAAACGGAAAAACCGGGAGCAACATTTCTGAAGCTCCACGGTGGTTAGTGGAAATGGACGATAATGTTGAGTAGGTTTTGTAGAAACACTGGAGATGGTCGCAGGCGAATTACCCAGCATAATTTGTGAGTATAATAAGTAGACAAACGCCTTGTCGAAAAGATGGCCTCGAGTCCACGAAAAAGGTACCTTTTGGCCCTTGTGGTCTACAACCACGTCAATATACCAAAATGGTTCTGGTGTGAAGCGTCTGACACGAACGTAGCGGTCTACCACAAAGCTGAGGGTTGGAAACTGACATGTTCCATACGAGACAACCTCCTTATCGCCTACCATGTTCTTGCTCTTATAGACATTAGTTAGAAACCTAGTGAAGGACGTTCCAACTCGCAAATCAAATTCTTTTCGACATTCCACAGCCTCCACCAACTTCATGTCGAGTGCCTGTGGGCTTCTAGCCGCCGACACCACGTGTGAAGGCTCCAAGTGGGAAAACTGAGCTCTCCACGTATTACCCAAAGTGATGTTCCGATTCTTCAGCTGAGCTACGTGCAAGATCTCCCAACCTATGTACTCACCCTCACGATCACAATCTGTCCATATCATCAATCTATCCGCGTTACGTGCCTCCTTAACGATGTTGTCGTGAATTTTCTGACTTCGTTTATCTTTGTCTTTGGATACTGAGGTAATGAACGGTGCATCAAATAGTCGACCTGGAAAACACTTTCCCCACGCGTATTCGGGTCCAAAGTCCGTTCCTAGAATGTGTCCTGATACGGCTGTCATAGTGACGTCGCAGTTTCCGAGTCCAGGAAAGTTGTAAGTGAAGTCATAGTTCTTGACGAACTTATACGTGGAGTCTCTAGGACGAGAACGTCCTCCGGAGAGCACATTCGCCACTTCCTTGGCAATTGAGTTTTTTTCAGCCACACAGAGAATTCTCATGTGGAGAAGTGGTGTGTGTTTAGGTGGATTTTTGTTGTCTTTAATGTAACCTGGTGTTTGATCTCGCGATAGTGTATGTTAGAAAGTATGGAGAAGTGGTTGAGATTGGGGTTGAGTGTTAGAAATGTGAAATTATGAAATTGTAAAAGAAATTTAAATCATTTCTCGTTAAATGTAAAGGTTATTCTGATTTTTGCACTTGTCTCCTCTTTCTAATAATCATTGTCTCTGTTTCTTATCTATAGGCGATGCCCATCTCTTCCTGTATTGTTGAACTAGTACCTTATTAAGTCTCATCGATTTCATACAGATCTACATCCACAATTTATACAGATCTGGTTCCACATACAGACCTTTTACCACTGTCTATACTGATCTATATAGCACTGACTTCCCATGCTCAACATTAACGAACGTGTGGATAGCCTTATCCAGTGGATCAACAATGCCCACAATGCATCACTCAAGCTGTCCAATGCCTCATACATTTCACCAAAACTTATAGTCAAGCATTCCGACGACTCTGGTCGTGGTCTTTACGCTGCAGACTCCATTGGTGCCAATGAGCGCCTAGTGAGGATCCCTCCGCTGTTTCTAATGAACTTTACCACTGTTCTTGCACACATCACAAAGCATAATCCAGAGATTACTCTCACCGAGCCATATTATGCAAATATCTATGTGCCTCCAACCGTGGATGACTCCGTTGGCAAATTATACTCGAAATTGAATCTTTCGTCACTTTTGGAACTTCTGTCCTTCCAGCTTCTTGCCATGTTTCTCGTTCTCGAACGTTCCAGAGGCACCCTGTCTTACTGGAAACCATTCATCGATATGCAACCAGAAATCAGCGAGTTGGGGTTGGCTCCCGTCATTTGGAAGGTGTTAGATGTGGCCAATTGTGACCTTTTGTGGCGGATGCTTCCGCGGTCTGCCCGGAAACATGCTGAAGCTGTGGTTGCGAGGTTTGACAAAGACTACTTGACGATTCAACAAAAGCTTCCACTGGTGGGACAGCAAATATCTAGAAATAACTTTCTTTGGGCGTGGATGTGTATTAATTCTCGTTGTTTATATATGGAGATCCCTCAGGCCAAGGATGCAAGTGATAATTTCACGTTGGCACCCTACGTGGATTTCCTTAACCATCTGAATGACGACCAATGCGGAATCAAAATTGACACACTCGGCTTTCATGTGATGACCTCGTGCAAGTATCTTCCAGGGGAGGAACTTTACTTCAGCTATGGCCCTCACTCCAACGAATTCTTGCTCTGTGAATACGGTTTCATGTTGCCTGAGAATAAGTGGAACTATATTGACATCACAGATTTCATCATACCTATGCTTCGGCCAGCACACGTGGAATTTCTTAAGATCTGGGGTTACTATGGCGAGTACACTGTCAACAAATCTGGGATGTCATTTCGAACAGAGATTGCGTTGGCGACGCTCCAGGAGACTTCACCCCAGGATTCTCGAAGACTCAAGGTATTTATAGACGGAATTTCAGATGGTCAAGTTTATTCTCATAGACTGAGGGACTTGCTCCGCAAAATATTGCAGAAGCTTATTAATGATAGCGAAAGGAAGCTAAGCAGCCAAGGCGAGTACGACGAAGAAACATTGAGAAGAATTACTGCTGTCCAATCTTTATTCAAAGATATCCAGGAAATTTCACTGATTGCTTTGTCGGAATAATGATGTCAATACCTTCTCACTAGCTTTGTACGAATAAACTTGCCACTAGAAGACAGATTTTTCGAGTGCCAAGCTCTCACGACTTCTCTCAATTGAAAGCTTCGTAGTCACCAAATTCACCAATGTCTTGTTCATGGGAGTGGGAATTCGGTGTTTGTATCCCAAACCAACAATATATCCATTGATCCAGTCGATTTCAGTAGTATTGAGGCTACGCAAGTCTTCTCTCATGGAAGAACTATTCTGGCTAGTAAGCTTGCATATTTCCAATACTGTGGCTAGAAGACGGTCGTAGTCCAAATATGTGCTGGAAGTTGGAATATCATCTAACTGTGGGTATTCTTCTCGGAAACAGTCCACACATTCTTTGACCACTCTCTTCATCATTTGAACGATATGTTTCCCATTGAGCAACTCTCCATTGAAACAATCTAGCACTGCCGTTAGAGGGTTTATGCATGCGTTGACCACCAATTTTTCCATTTGAATCAAGAGAAACTCGTCGTATGGTTTATATGTAGCATTTAGAGCTGAAGCATCCAACACAGCCTGGATAAGCTGCGGGTGTTCAGTAGCCGATATTTCTGGACTTGATGAGTCTGGTATATGCGAAATCGCTAGAGATCCAAGCCCAACATGATGTATACTGGTCGGTGTCAGTTTATATGCTCCGTGGGTTGAAATTGCCTGGTAAATGTTGGGCACATGGTGTGGCTGAGACCAAAACCGTTTCCTCAATGCGGAAACCATTCCCATTCCATTTTGGAGAATGAGAACATTCGTATCTTTGGAAATATTAGCAAGGTATGGCTGAAGAGCATGGAATGTTGCATAAGTCTTTGTGGAGATAATTAAGTTGTCGATATGTCCAATTTTGCCGTCCTTGCCCACTGGAGGGCCCACAAGTGCATTAAGCTTCACTTTGCTGCTCACAGATTCCGATCCCAGAGGTCTGACTACCGAAATTGTAGAATTTTCGTTGTGAAAAGCTTCCAAACGCCTTCTCGACTTGAGGAGAAGTGTTGGTACCAATTTTCCACCGAGAGCTAACTCGTGTGCTACTAGGGAGCCCATGGCACCCGCTCCTAGCACATATACAGACATGAGTACGAATCTGGAGAAGATTGAGGTTGAGAGAGAGAGATGTAGGTCAGTTTGATGCAGGATCAATGGTGCTGATACACTAGGAAACAATTGGAACAAAGAGATCTTAAGTGAGAAATGTAGACAATGTCATGTATCATGAAATGGAAATCAATAACTCATTATCAAACTGATCTATTATCACTCTGACTAAGGGTATGTAAGTCATGACTTATCTAAGGTCCATCCAAACTGCATACAGGTCCTCCAACTTACCAATCTCCACTATTATCAATTCATCTACATCTCTCATCATGCTTGTTATCGGACTCACCGGAGGAATTGCCAGTGGCAAATCCACTGTCTCCAAGGACTTCAGAAATCTCGGCTTGCCGGTAGTGGATGCTGACGTCATTGCTAGAGAAGTAGTAGAACCAGGCAAGAAAGCCTACAAACAAGTTGTGGAGGCGTTCCAGAATGACGTTCCTGACTTGGTTCATGAAGACAAGACTTTGAACAGGCCAGCATTAGGGCGTGCTGTTTTCGGTAAGAAGGACAAATTGGCCATTTTGAACAAGATTGTCCATGGGGCAGTAAAGAAGGAGATTGCAAGACAGTTGTTGACCTTGTACGCAAAAGGTCATGGCCTGGTGGTGCTCGACGTACCGCTCTTGTATGAGTCGGGTCTCCACTACATCTGTGGAGCGACAGTGACTGTTTCATGTCTGAAAGACCTCCAATTAAAGAGACTATTGGAAAGAAACCCAGAATTATCTGAGGACGATTGCAGAAAACGAATTGACAGCCAGCTCTCCTCAGAAGAGCGCAACATCCGTGCTGATATCGTCATTGAGAACATCGGCACACTAGAAGAATTACATAGAAGGGTTACTGAGGTCACCAAAGAATGTATTCCTTCCAAATTTTGGGTGGTTGCAGACTTGTTCCCTCCATTTGGAGCCGCAAATGCAGTGCTCACCATCGCATATCGTGCCTTCCAAGACTATCGTCGTGTTTCGCAATTCAAAAAGTCAAAATAAGTTATGCTCTCCAGTACTGAGCCAAACTATGAAGTGCGTCAATAACTACAGGTAAGAACGCATTCACGGAATCGCTGATGAGATTCTGGAAATGCAAGATGGCTTCTTCTTCAGTCATCTCGAGAGCAAATTTGTCTTCGACCTTCTCAACGGCTCGCTTTTGGTCGATCTGGATATCAGGAATATTCGCGTTCAACATCAACTGGAATAAATTAAGAATCAAATTGCTGTTTCTGCGGAGCGTCGTGTAGGTAATGAAGCAGTAGCTCTTGAAAATATTAAAATTTTCGTGATCCATGCCGCCCATACCGTCGATGACTTGAATTGGAAGTTTCATCAAAGGTGGGAAGGGCTTGGGGTCCCTACCGAGTATGTAACCAAAGTCAGCGTGCCAGAACTTTCCGTTGGGAGAAAGGAGCAAATTATCGAGGTGTCGATCTCCCACTCCCAAGATATATGTAATCACACAATAGCCGGCACATGATTTCACGTAGTTGTCCATGACAATAGGGGAAACTCCTAAATCGCTAGTAATAGCTTGCTGCTGTTGCTCTGTAGGAACGGAATTCTTCTTTTTTCCAAGAACACTTTCTGCCTCTGGCTCTTCGTGTTGTAGTTTTCGACTGTGTAGCTGGAGATAGCTCAAAATTCCATTGCCAGCCACAGTGCCTGTTGGGGCAGATGCTGAACTTCCCTGTACTTGTCCAACACCAGACACATCAGCATAGGATTTTGAGAGCACTGAGTCCAAGGTCTCATTGGGAACAAACTGGATTAAGCCTGCCACAGGACTCGTGGCAAGAATCTTGTATGGAGTGAGCTTCAAGTTCAAATTCTCGTTCTTCAAAAGTTGGTCCATCAACGTAATGATCTGTATCACCAACTGATCCTGACGAAGATCATCTCCAATCTTAAACATGAGAGCGTATTTTCCGTACTTTTTCTTCTTGGAGCTGAATATCTGTGATGAATGTTGCTGCTGCTCTTGGTAGTTGGTTATGGTCTTGAAGGTGATTTTCAATGGAGAAAGGGAACTTTTAAAAACCGAGGATTCCAATGGGTAGCATCCACAGATCATCACCGATGGATCCAAGGGCAATGGGAATGGATGAGGAAACTTGAGCATCTCATTAGAGTTGTCCGCAAGATAATCTTGAAGAAATTGGACCTTCTTGCTTGTAGCCTCATTTTTCTTGAAGGTTGTCCGGATAAGTTCAACGAGACTTGTGAGCTTCTTAATGAAGTTAATTTGCATCTTCAAGTACTTGTATTCCGGCAGTCTGCTCAATTGACAGTGTTCCTTTAGTTGCTCGATATAAGTGTTGAGAACTGTTTGGTAGATAGAATGGTTGGCACCCTTCTGAGATGGGCCAATAATTGTGCTGCTTTGCGTCTGTGAGCTGCTTAGTTGGTCCTCGTTTTCAACTTTCACGTACCAGTAGAAGAAGTTTCCAAGTTTACCATTCTGAACAGACTTCTCAATCAAAAATTTGGCAAGCGGCGCCTCCTTAAGAGCATCTCCACCTTCTGTCAGCACGCTTTCGTACTTGAGTGCCTGGACTAGCTGGAGCAAATACAAGAGAAGTTCATCGGCATTTGCCTGACGAAGTCTATCCACAGCAAACACTCTGAGTTTTCTGGCATAGGCGTAAATCTTGTTTATCTTCTTTTCTTCGTTCGTGTTGATATCCTTGGCATTGGAGTTGGTCGTGGAGATCATTCTTCGGCGAAGAGATGCAGTAAGAGTATATGGGCTGAAACTGTTACTTAAAAGCTCGAGGGCATCTCCAATATCTATCTTGTCCACGGACCAGTAAGGAAGGATTTCTTTAAAAGCATGATCAAGCTCGTATTCATTCTCCCAATTGAAGCATTTGAGGAATTTGGTTAAAAACTGCTTGGTGGATTGCAGAGGAGCTGCTGCTGGTGTGCCATCATCGGAAAGTGAGTTTTTCGAAAAGTAATAGCGAAATTTCCAAAGGAGACGTTTGTCGTGGTCATTTAGAACAGCACTAGAAGGTTTCTTCAAGATCTTCCAGAGCTCGTCACGCATTTGAGGAGAAGGTTTGACTTCTTTATCAAGGAGGGAGGTATTGTTGACATTCGTGGCTAGTGTTTGGAATTTCTGCTCAATGGGATCCACTTCCAACACGTTTTGACCGGCCACAACACCCTGGAGACCCACCTGACCTGGTTCATTGGCCTCAGTGTTGTTGAAGCTGTCCAATGTCAGTTTATGAAAGCTGGGGTCGTAAATCTTGGCCAATTGCAAGTCCTCACTCTTTGTAGTTGGAATCTCTATTGATCTTATCACCATTCCAGCAGCTAGTGGCCCGGTCTCGTTGGCCACAACCTCATCCATGTAATTTGACAGGGGAACAACTTCAGGCACCCAACAGTTGACATCCAGGTACACTATGGGCAACAGAAAGTTCGGAAGTTCCATGTACAAGTAATATGGTACTTCTTCTGTATCCTCGGAAGTAGCCATTGATGCTCTGAGCTTTTCCACTGCTGGAAGTGATAGGTTATCAAGCCATGAAATCTTCGGGTGTTCCCCATCTTCATAGTCAATGATATGCTTTTCAATAACCGAAGTGCCCTTTATGTCTCCATATACCACCTTATCCTTCTCATCAGCTAATCCCGGTGCGATTGCAACCTTGTAGGAGCCCTTTCTTAGTGTTCCGTTCTCGTGGTTGAAAAGAGACAATGTTCCCGTTCCATAGACAGATGCTGTCGTTTCGACAATTTCCATCACAGTAAATCGAATGTACGCACCGTATCCCACTTGGTGGTAATCCACTGGAAGCCTGACGTATGTATTCCACACCCGTTTATTGCTGGAGAAGACTTTGTATGGCGTTTGAACTTCGGAGGCAATTGGGTTGTGGTTTCCGTCGAGCACTTGAATCCGAACGAATAAGTCGGAGTTGGTGCTGATATCGGACAATTTTTGGAATACTCGGGTGTTCTTGTACTTCTCTGAGCTGGTCACCACCTTATGGGTATTGGAACTGGAGGTCTGAAAGTAGCATAATTTGACAGAAATTGGGATCAGGAGATACTTGGAAAGGCCGAAGTTGGCAGTGTTAGAACTTGACGAGAAGCTGCCTATGTTAGCCACTGATTCCAGAGTTGGCATGTGTGTTTCTTAGCGAGTATAAAGTATAAGTGGTGAACGTAATCGTTATCTTCGTGCACACAAAGGATAGAGAGACAGGAAAGGCTGGAGAGAATGCTATTAGTTAATGTTCACCTTCATTTGAAATTATTCAATTGACAATTATAGTTAAATAAACTTCTATATATGAACTGTTGGCCCGGGGGCATGACTATGTATGATTTCTATGATGAACCTGAGTGTAAACCCGTGATATCACCGGAAATGAAATCGTGATCAACTATTGATCATGGCGTATTTTTTAGTTGAATACGCAATTCTTTCCTGGGTGTATCGCTTCATGCCTCTGTTTTTGTATTCTCTCTCTAACCTCACTTCCCTCCTCTTCCTTTTCTCCCTGTCAAATATTCTGCCCGAACCACCTGTACTTCTGCTCAGTTTCTACTGATTCTTCGTGTTCCTCATCACTTGAGCTTGATCCAGACTCCAAATTGTAGAAAATCGATTGTGTCAGCTTAGTACGGTTATCCTGTAAAACAGAAGGGATGAACTTGACGGAACTACTCCTGCGTCGCCTGATTCCGTGCTCAGAAGAATGAGAATTCTGCGGAGGGCTTTTGGAAGGTATACTTCCACTTGGACTGGTGTCGTTGGCTGATTCGTTGCCAAAGTGGAGAGTAAACTTCTTCTCCTCCTTCTTTTTCTCTGGTCTTTTCTCTCCCTCTTCCTTCTGAATGGCCAACTTCCTTTCCTCGCTTTCGGGAATGATTCCAAACTTGGGCGTTGTTGATTGTGCTCTTCTGCGTTGAAGTGACCGTACTCTGGCAAGTCTCTGAATGACATCGTTCATATTGGCTGTTTCTTGATCGGAGCCTTCGTCCCGTGGAGATCCCAGGCCACCCGATATCGTTCCGGGGCCAAACGACTGGGAACCAAAAAGTGTCGATCTCAATAGATCCAGCGATGAATTGTTGTGAGAATTGGCATTTCTTTGCAACAGCGTCAAACTGGCATGTGAATTGACCTTTGAATTCAAGTATTGGACTGGAATGTCGGATGCCAGAGAATACCGCAATTTGAATGGATGGAAGATCTCCTCATTCAGGCGAAGCTTCACCAAGTCAATGGTAGAGTTCGACCGAGTAGGCTCAGAACCGGGTGATACTTCTGGAGATACGGGATGAGTTGGTGGGTTTGATAAATCAAACGCTCTCTTGAATGCTTCATCATTCATAACTTTTATAGCAAACTCCGACTTCACTCTGAACGATTTCAAACGCCGGGGATCCCAATCTTTCGCACCTGGGCAGAGAGGATTCAGTGTTAGTGGTTTCTGATCTTGCAGTTGAACTTTGAAAGAGGGTCGTGGGTCATTTTCAGGAACGGGCTTAAGACCCCCAAACCCTATGGCAGGATACTGCTGGGTTTCGTCAAAGGCATCCTTTTTAATGAAATTTGTTTTGTAGTACACGATTTCTGTTTCCAAATTGAGTACTCCGTCCAAACCCTCTTTCTCCAAAATTCCAAGACTATCTTTCTTCAAAGTCCACACCCCATCTTCCCTATGGGCGTAATTTAAAGATGCCTCCGGGATTTCCTCAAAAATCGGATGGTTGACAAAATAAGACAATAATGTTGACACAACGTAGCCATGTGAAACAACAATCACCATATCGTTCTGGTGGGAAGGCTTATCATAAGTAGCTAGCAACTTCTCAAAATAATGACGACATCGGGCCTGAAAATCCTTGAACAGTAAATCCGGCTCGTTCCAGGGTCCAAGTTGTGTGGTGGGCCGGAAATTCAGGCACAATTTTTTGTTTTGTAGTAGTCGAACATTCGGGGTGTACATCTGGTAAGCCTCCGTGGAGTCAGAAAACGGAGGCTTATTCTTCATTTTGTCGTGGATCCATTCAGAAAGCGCAAAATCGCCGAGCAATTGAATTTTCACCTTCAAGCCAGACACTTTCGCTATAGCATTTTGCAATGCCGTGGTCAAGATATCAGCTGTTTGACAGCACCTTAAATACGGACTGTAATGGATGTAAATGGTCTTTTTCGGAGACTTTTCAAGATCCACTAACAGAAGAATCTGCTTAGCAACGTCATTCATCATGCCCACCGTTGAAATGGTCACCAGCGGGTCGTAAACCCTATAATCAGGGTAAATGGGAGGATCATTTGTGGCGGCAAAATCAGCCCTGGGGCCGTGTCGAAGAAAAAAAAGGTCGGCCATCACGACATTGAAACGATTGTGGGGTAGCAGTTGGGGGTAATGATTTCTTTGTATTTTCTTGTCGAGCTGGCTCTGGTGAAGGTATAAAATAGACTTATGATGTCATCTGATCAAACCCAGGGCCGATATTAGGTGCAAAGTCACGTGCGTAAGTCCAGTGACGACAATCCCTATTGTTTTACAGGTATATAAAGAGGCAGGAAAGTGAGAAGAATTGAGGGGTGACTTCCACATCCAGTAATGGCTCATGACGTTTAAACTCCTTAAAATGTTCCGTTTGCACCCCGTTTCATTTAGTTTATCACATGCAATCGCAACTTTAACGGTGTGAAAAGATCATCATCTGGTGTACGGATGCGCATCTAGGGTCCTTGTCGGTTCAGATAAAAAAAAATGTCAACAGTATTGTTTATATGCCGTACCATGTCAATACTGTGAGACGGTTGGACTTCAAATGAGATGTACGGGTCTTATTGTTGGCCAACTCGCATATTGGCCTTATCTTGAGATCTTCAACTATTTATTCTGTTTGTCATGTCTGAACTAACTGAAGCACAAATATCACTCCTCAAAGATGAAGCACTAAGAGGTAAGTATAGTCGTCACGTGATTTCTTTCCGAAACTTCAGTGTTGTTCATGTTACTGTTTCTTCGTTCCCTCATGCTAACATCTAGCACGCGAGTCCTCGTACTCTCCCTATTCAAAATTCAGGTATGTCGACTGAACGGATCCTTGTCCAGGTCTTTGCCAGTCTAGTTTTTTCCTCTCTCTGTTTTTCGATTATGCTAACCTCAAAGAGTTGGCGCCGCTGTTCTTACGGTGGATGGTCACGTGATTACTGGAGCCAATGTTGAAAATGCTCTGTATGGTGGAGCCATTTGTGCAGAAAGAACAGCTATCGTACGTTCGGTGGCACTGGGTCATCGCAAATTCCAGGCAATTGCCATTTCAAGTGATCAGGAGGCGCCAATTTCTCCATGTGGAATTTGTAGACAAGTGATTCGGGAATTCTTCGATTTGGGTGCTCCTGTATACATGTACTCTTCCTCTGGAGACAAGTGCATAGTACGGACCCTTGAGGAGCTTTTGCCGCTTAGTTTTGGACCTGAAAACCTTGGCCAGTGATCATTTGAGTGTTCAAGTTTATAAAATTAAGGTTTTGAATGGCTATAAAATTGGTTCCCTTGAGCAGTATCGACTTAAGGCTTGATTTATATACAGTCTCATAATACTCACATCATCATCTAGCGAAAAAACTTAACTAGGTCATTAATCATGTCAGTTTGTAGTGCACCACAGTGTGGTAAAATTACCGAATCGGCTCTTAAGTGCCCTGTGTGTTTGAAGTCAGGCACCCCAGCTGTTTTTTGTGACCAGTCGTGTTTTAGAAAAGGCTGGACAGTCCATAAATCCATCCACCCTGCAGAAGATGGCAAGCCTTTTGACCCATTTCCAAACTTCGATTACTCGGGAGACTTGAGACCCGCATACCCATTGAGTCCTCGCCGAACTGTGGGCCAGCAAATCAGGAAGCCAGATTATGCTCAGGATGGACGTCCGGTGAGTGAATTGAAGAATGATCGTACAGGTAAGATCACCATCTTGACTGAGGCAGAGATCAAGAAGATCAGGAAGGTGGGACTTACATCCAGAAAAATCTTGGATAAGGTTGCTGCACATGTCAAACCAGGTATCACCACCGACGAACTCGATGCCATCTTGCACAAGGAATGTATTGCCTACAATGCATACCCCTCTCCGCTCAATTACTATAACTTCCCCAAGTCGTTGTGTACTTCTGTGAATGAGGTGATCTGTCACGGAATTCCAGACCAAACCGTTTTGAAGGATGGTGACATCATCAACTTGGATGTGACCATTTACTTGAATGGATTCCACTCGGATCTTAACGAAACCTACTATGTTGGAGACAAGTCTAAATGTGACCCAGATACTGTTCGTTTAGTGGAAACCACACGTGAGTGCTTAGACTTAGCAATCCAGCAAGTAAAGCCTGGTTTGATTTTCCGTAACCTTGGAAATGTCATCGAAGAGCATGCTACGAAAAACGGCTGCTCAGTTGTGCGTACTTATTGTGGACACGGAACCAACTCGTTGTTCCATTGCCAGCCCAACATTCCTCACTATGCCAAGAACAAGGCTATTGGTGTTGCCAAGCCAGGTATGGTGTTCACAATTGAGCCTATGCTCTGTTTGGGAACTTATAAGGACTTGACATGGCCCGATAACTGGACTGCTGCCACCAGGGACGGTAAGTACTCCGCACAGTTCGAGCACATGATGTTGGTTACTGAAGATGGTGTGGAGGTGTTGACAGCTAGACTTCCAGACTCTCCAGGAGGGCCTGTGAAGAGAATTTAAATAGCAAAGAGATATCAAATAGCATTATTAAATAATGGGGTTTTAGAAGGAGATAATGAGTTAACGGCAGAAAAAAAAAGCTGGAAATTGTAAACAATTAAAAAGAATGGACGAGTCCGGAGTCGAACCGGAGACCTTTCGCATGCTAAGCGAACGCGCTAC
>Ga0160505_101198_pt1 | contig 12681 bp, 7 predicted proteins | sample DIDeMG_FD_108225 | JGI IMG/M metagenome (GOLD analysis project Ga0160505, IMG submission 108225) | Enriched chicken feces microbial communities from UW Madison campus, WI, USA - DID2874_E49_Stillage MG | ecosystem: Host-associated > Birds > Digestive system > Large intestine > Fecal ... | reverse complement strand
TTTTTTTTTTTTTTTTTTTTTTTTTTTTTTTTTTTTTTTTTTTTGGACATTTGAGAAGCCTAGCTCATCGCCATAATCGAATGGTGCGGAACCCCAGTCTCTATGCTTTTTTCGTCCCCCAAAGGCCCTTAAAAATATGTTTAATCTTTTAACACTGATATGGAAATATTTTTTAACATAAAGCTGTATTAGAAGACTTTAAATGCATAGATTCCAAAATATTCATAATTATTGAATTTCTAATGTTTTTTCTTTGATAAATCTAGTAATATATTTAATCAATAAGAAGCGTTAGTGGTTTAGCGGTAAAATTCGACGTTGCCATCGTCGAGCCCCCGGTTCGACTCCGGGCTAACGCATATCTTTATTTTTTTACTTCTGTAGATAGATAATCAGTTTATTGTCCTTACATCAAATAGTTAAATACAAAATTACAAAACAGAATGACATACAAAGAAGACATGAAATTTCAAAAACATTTATCTCTATGAGACTGGCAAAGTAGCGGTGTCAGCGCGCGTGATAGGTTCAGACGTTCGATGGCGCCGAATTCTCCATGAAAGTATTTTACTTCTGTAGGTGATTGCTATTATGCATCAAGCCCTTCAAACTTCGATAGGGATTATGTTAAATTTTGAATTCTAAAACCCTCCTAGTACTCTTAACAAGTGTGATCCCATGTGAGGTTGTTTAGCCAAGCTATCTTACTGTTGTTAATTTGAAGAGTTAGAAATAGCTAATTCCCTTCTTTTCGGTGAAATATCCCAGCATAGATTTTATGTACAAGAATAACACCTCGAGGCAGGGCAAGCAAAATACAAAAAAAAGAAAGAAAAAAAAAAAGGGATATCGGTTTACAGTAAAAAATGGTTTTTTTCTTCAATATTTTTGTTTAAAAAAAAACAAATTCACTTGTTTTCTAGTTCTCTTGAAGTGCGAACCTTTTAGCCATCTGCTTAAGCTAGCAAAAAATAGTGATATAAGAGTCCCATCTTTCACGTCTACACAAAAGCTACATAACAAAACGGAAGTGACAGCACCAACAGCAATACCTAGACTTCAACTCCTTGAGACAATTCTTAGACAGTTCTTCTATCGGACATGTATCTGATGATAGCACCCTGACCGGTGATATCGACGGTCTTTTCGAACCAAGTGAGAAGAATTCCTCCATTACCGTTGGCCTGTCCCACAGGGGAGCCCATGCCTTTGTAAATGTACTTGATGAGGATGTCGCGCTGCTCAGTTGAAAGCGATTGAACAGTAGGTGTAATATTGTTCGAGCGGATAGTCGCCAAAACGTCAAGGACAGTCTGCAGGTTGACATTCTATGACCAAACTTAGGTTAGCATACATTAATTGTTTCACAGAGGCGTTATCCAGAAAGTGTTGTTCTTACCTTGATATCTTCGCTACCACCGTAAGGGGGATCGCTCAAACTCACAGCTAAAGCCCTTGAGTAGTCGCCACTAGATAGTAGCGAGCGAACCTCAGTAGCACGAGCTTTAATATCAGCATCTGAGACGGGAGGTAACTCAGGAAGCAAGTCTTGGATAGAAAGATGCTTGGAAGGGTCGTACTGGTCGACATTCAGTTTGCGAAAGTTTCCGTCCATTGTGATATAGTGTTATAACGATAAAAGAAATATGGCTTTATGAAATGAGTGATTGCAATTGAGCAAAAAAAATGATGAAGACTGCTTAGGAGTACTGTTTTCTCGTTTCGAAGCTGATTTTGTAGTAGAGAAGAATTATAATGATAGAAATTCAAGCAACAGGTGGGAAGTTTGTTGGAGATGTGCTGGTGTTTTCAAGTCGCTTAGTCAGACACTTTTGCAAAAGTGTGTTAAGTTACAAGTCATTTAGTCACGTAGCCAGATGGCTTTTGATTCCTAATAATTGAGCTCAATGTTTTACATACTGGTCGATAAAAAAAAGTTAAAAGATATAAAAATAAAAACAAAAACTTCGGTTACGGAAAGGACTTTGAAACATGAAATATGTTGTGTTAAAAAGGGTAGGAATATTTACATATGTATATAGCATTGGCACTGCAAAAAAATATATCATCAGTCAAGCCCAACTCTATAATATATTTTCTGTAACCAACGTGAGAGTGCTAAACCCAGCATTTAGAACAACTTTTTAAACGCACAATTCGAAAAAATACATATATATGTATGAATAACAATCTGAAATTGACAGTCAAAAAGTAAGTGAATAAATAAATAAAATAGTTACCGGAAATCTTTCACAGTAAGGGAGGGTTTTTGTAATATCTATGTTCAATCGACTATTTAAAAAAAAAAAAGGCTTATTTTTAAAAACATGAATTAGTTGGATAGCAAGTTATTGAAATCAGTAAAGTTGGGTTGTCGTAAAGTTGTCGTAGTCTTCATAAAGGTTCCATAAGGCTTAATTCAAGAGTTTCCGTTGTAATAATTGATTACCGTGGAAATGTATTGATCTTGATAATGTGTTAACGTGTAACTACATTTTGATGAATTCACCTTTTTGCAAAAGATTGTAATTTGAGCTTGAACTGGCTCTCTTTGACCCGAAATGCAAGTTCCTGGTTTTGAAGCTTCAATGTTTGGTTTTCTTCTTCAAGTTTTCGAAGTTTTTTCTCAAGTTCCTCATTAAGATCAATAGTCTGTTTGAATTTAACATTCTTTAGATCGCGAGAACGCTTGGCATAAATTCTGTTTCGACGTTTGCGCTCTTCTTCCCTTTTGACAGAGTTTGAAGTGTTGGGTGTGCAATTTGAGGGAATGTTGGCCGAAGTGCGCATGTATTCAACGATGGTTTTCGGTATCTCCGGGCTAGTTTTCTTTTCTTTAATGTATGAAGACTGAGTGGAGTTTAATTGTTCTTCCTCAAAAAACTCAGAAAACTCCTGAAAAAGAGTGCAATCTAAATCTAATAACTCGTTATTATTTTTAATAGTTGATTTACTATTAGATTCCTTAATTTTTGAAAAGAATTCAACCTCAGCAATATCTAAAAGTTGAGACAACTCACCATTCAAAGAACTTTTGTTCACAGAGATATTATTAAGATCTTGAAAAAATGTAACCTTGGCAGATCCTGGCGATGATGCAGATTTAACAGAGAAGTTATTTTCTAGAAGAGAAACCTGGTTTTGAGGAGTAGGAATGGCTTGGTACTTTTCTTCTTCTTCGTCGTCTGCTTCATCCTCCAATCCTGAATCCAAAGGAGGAGGGGTATTGTCTTGACTGTCATAAAAAAATGGCCTAGTTGGTATATTGTTATTTCTAGGAAAAGGAAAAGAGTTAGAAGAACTCATCTTGATAAAATGCACAGACCGGCACGAATTTTAAAGAATCAAATTTTTGGTAAGCGAGCTTTTAAGGAAAGAAAAAATAATGGAATTTTATGTCCAAAGTGAAGTATTTAAATGACGAGGAAAAGAATGATGACAACATGAATCACGTCTGGAAAGATCCGAAGCTCGTACCGACGAATTCCATTTAAAATGGAATCATAAAAACGTGCTGATTATCTTGTATTTTTTACATGCTTTTGTCCCATCTCTGTTAAAAGATTTGCAATAGAGTTCTTTGTTCGCATGCTGTTTGGAGATTTATATAGAATTAAAACCTGTTGTGTAATAACTATCCAGAAGACCTTGAAGTTTGACATTTTAAAAATATAGATATCTTTTGTGGATGAAAGCAACCACTTCTTTTTATTCCGGCACTCTAGATCTTGGCTTTTTTATAACAACAAGGTATTATATTTTTAATAACTAATAGTTGTAGTATAGACCAAAATAAAAGTGCCAGACATATCGTTGTATGCTCGTTGTTGGTTGTAAACAGTTCTATATATTAACTTCTTTTCGAACTTTTTTTAACCTTAAACCCGGAGATGTATCCTTGGTGTTTGGTACTTCTAACGTCAGCCTTCTCTTTCCTTTCGGATCGAACTCGATCCAGGTTTTGTTGCCTTTACGGTAAGTTTTAAAGCCGCATTTTAGATATCTCATTATAGTAACTAGTCACAGCCATACTTGAAACGTGAAATCATTACTAGGTCTTACAATATATCAATGAATATAAGTCTTGTATTTCGGGCTTTATTAAAAATCAGGAAATTTTCTATTTAATTAAATATATGTAGTAGTATATTTGTGAATAATTAATTTTTTTTTTTTAATTTATAATGCTCAATCAAATTTTGTGAATGTTTATAGATATACCCGGACCCATCAGGTCCTGATGTCGATTGGTTACTTCCAATTCAAATGTCTATTAAAAATGACTTCAACAATGGGGTAGAGCCAACTGTGCTCATGAGATCCATTTGGTGAACATTAGCAGCAATTCGTCGTTTACTGTAATCCTCTCTTCCTGAAAGAGTTCTGACAATTGCGGCTCCGGTTCCACCTTTAGAAGTTCTTACTCGGCTATCATCCTTGGCTCGCAGGCCTTTGCGACCGCAAACTCCGGTAACGTTCACAACACCGTTGGCTTCTAGTGCAGCAATGACATCCAAAAAATCAGGATAAGTGAGAGGTGCAAGCACCTTGTCCCTACCGCATGCTTGAATGTACCTGTCAAACAAGTTTGAGATCATAAGTTTGGCACCGTGTTTCTCACCAACTACCAGTACACAAAGCACTGCCTTTTGTTGCAAATTTAAGGAACGGACACGGGCAGCCATAGTACCACCGAATGCAATTGAACAAACCTTAGCCATATGAGTGATAGTCACCCTTGGGGCATCATCGAGAGTAAGAGCAGATGTGTTTCCCAAGCCACCAGCAATAAGCGCCTTTTTCCACCCTTGACCAGGACCTGCAGTGTCGCCAGTATGCTTTCTACGGACTTCTTCCTCTACCGTTTCAATCGCCCTTCTACAAAGATCAAAAGACTTTCTTAAATCGCCAGTGTTTGATGCAGTTTTTCTTGCACATAATTGAATAGCTGCAGGATGCATAAGAGGGATCGTATCACTTTCCTCCTTGACACCTCCAACCAGAGACCAAAGTCGATCCTCAATGATCTTTGCGATTTGGTCCGCCGTGTATGGCTTAAATGCGAGGAGTTGCGGTGTCAAACTATTGGACCTTAATCTGGGAAGAAATCTGTCAGTCAGGTCTAATGCGTTGGCAATGCCAAAAAGTACAAGAGTAGAATTAGAAGCGAACGCCCATTGAAATATTCTGAAAAGAACTTCCTGGTCTTTAGTCATAATATGGTCAAGTTCATCCAATACAATAACATGACGAGTTGTACTGTTTGTAGGTTGTTTCAAAATACGTCGTTCCAAGTCTTCAATAATCAGTCGTTTTGCTCTATCCGTCGTTAGTCGCTCACCATCACCAGAAATCATTTCTTCTTCTGCTACATCATTTTGATATTGTTCCTGTTGCAACAGAATTTCTTCTTCGGCCTCAAGATCCTCTCCTTGAGAAATTTCTTCGTGGATTTTCATGAAAATATCACTGGCGTTTTCAACAGTCATACAATTGATACTAGCAACCTTTACCACCAGGTCAGTACTCTGATAGTACTTGACTCGCTTTTCTATCACTTCAGATAGTAATGCAGATTTTCCTGTTCCTGGAAGGCCACTGAGGTATAAAGCGCCTTTTCCTCTGGTTTCAAGTCGTTTGTTCAAAAACTGCTCAATTGTATTTCGTTCTTCATTCCTGCCAACTACATGAGTTGAATACGAGCCTCTCTGAAACAATGCCTTAGCCATTGAGTAAACTGTAGGAGTTCCAGGAGTCGTATTTCCATTTACTGGTGCCGAAAAGTAAGGATTTAACAATCTTGGAGATCTATGGGTGGGCGTCCGTCGAATAAACTTAGGAAAGTAATTATCTGCTGAAATCACTCGTGCACTCTGTGGAGTTCGGGGTTTAAACTTCTTGTTCTTTCGAGGAGTTTGAGGAGTATTGTCGACATTGGCTTCATGGGCTGTTCGTTTACTCTCGCTTGGTTGAGGTTTTTTGATCTCAGGATCATCAGCTTCTTGAGTTTCGCTTGGTAGTTCGGGCGATACTAATTTCACAGGCTCTGGTTCAACCGATTTTAATTTCGAGTCATCTACTGTCTTCACAAAGGAGTTATCAGCTTTAAATGAAGTGGTGGATGGTGAAATTTCAGGGAAAAGATTCGAAAGAGAAGGCTTGGCCTTGGTTGGAGCTTGTGATAGGTCGGTGGAGTTCGGGGTAATAGGACGCAAAGGATCTTTGCGTGCAATCTTTCTTTTGATACCTGTTAATTAAATTGTTAATAATAATGAACATACTATCTGGTCGGTTTAATTGTTACTTGCCACCGCGACCCGATGCTCTAACTAACACCATGGTTTTTAAAATATAAGTTGTATGACAGCAAAAGAAGTGTTATATGTTTTCAGGGTGACTGAAAAAAAGTAACGAGGCGTAAAATTTTTTGGGTTTCTACTCTTAGTTAGATGGTGGTTAGGGGAAACTCGACGCGTAGGCGTAAAGAAAGCAAGTAGAAGAAGGCAATATTAATATGATTTATAGGTTTATCATTGTAACAATATTCCATCTTTCGTATCTATTTCCATCTTTCTTCTATTATCAAATTAGAAATAATTATCAAAATGGTATGACCATACAGGAGACAGGTATTTAAGGAAGATTACTAATGAACTGCCTAGGCAGTGTCGGTAGATATCACATTGAAGTTTCGTTACCAGAAGACATTGGTCCTGCTGACTGCAAAGAAATCTGACACTGTTAAAAAACTAAAAAAACAGCTAGTGGAAGCTCTCAACGAAACCAATGTATTAAGAAACAGTTCTTTAGAGGGTGCTACTCTTTTAGAAGATCATGAGATTGATATTCCCAAGCCCAGTTTTGAGGTAGAGGATATTCCGATTCCCAAGCCAAGCTTTGAGACGGGGGGCGAGAGCAGCAATGATGAAAAGAAGGAAGAGAAGACAGAAGAGACTCGTCAATTAAAGGAGGAGGATATCAAGATTGCGCTCCCTGGAGATTCTGAATTTACGAGCTTTAAGGAACTTAAAGATTCGGACGTCCTGGGCACATTGAAGGATAATGACGTTGTTGCTTTCACTCCTTCACAAGAAGATGAGTTTGAAATCGAGATCATCAGAGATGAAGAAGGAGAGGATTATCAATAAAATTCCAATTTCAGCTAATTTAATTTATTTCACTTGTATTACTTTTTTCTTCTACTAAGTCCTCTCGAGACATGGTTTTCTTCATGGAAAGTTCAGTGCCATCCTATACTAAGGCTTTTAATATGGATTGACAAGATTGTTTATTTAGACTACTTGCTGGAAATGGGGGGTTTACTCGAATGGCTTTGTTGATTTATATGGTTATCTTTGTATAAGTTTCAATTAAATGTTTGAGAAAGTAAAGATTTACTCCCATCAAGAGTGAAGATAGAATTAAACCCCAACTTTCATTTTGTTTCTTGACAAACCAACAAACCACCTTGATTTGGGACGTCTAAAATTTTCTTTCACCAACCTTCATAAATAATCACCATCAAGCTTACTCATTATGAAACGAGTCCATTTCAAATTTCTCTCGTCACATAAGAAGCCTGTGCTACACCTATACAAACGATTGCTTAAATATACATATCATTTGCCATTATCGTTCAGTCACCAAGTATATCTTCGAAATGAAATAACTAAGCGATTCAAAGATGACAAGAAGATCATGGCCCCCTCTGATTCCAAAAAGCGAATAATTGCTGGACAAACATGGGAAAAAAATTTACGAAATACAATATTGTACGAATTAGGCCTCTATGATAAAATCACCGCTAAAGACCATTTGTCAGAGCCAGGAACCAACGTTTACAAAGGTTGGGTTGAACGACAGATTGGCTTTTACATGAAAACTCAGCAAGACAACCACATTAAAAAACAAAACGAAAAATTGGAGTGGAACCCTCAAAAAGTTGGAGTTGAACTTGAGATATTTCGGGTTAAAAGCAGGGTCCAGCTCAAGAGACTGAGGATGCTCAAGTCCTATACCGACCGACAATTGATTTCTTCACGAAAAGATGAAATTGATCCACTCTACATAGATTCGATTCTTCTGCCAGAGGCTTTCAAATCTGATGAAAAGACAAGAAGAGAAAAGAAAAAACAGCTTAATCTTCGGGGCCCACGAAAAACCCATATTCAATATGTTCCGACACCACTGGGCAGAATTTACTTTCTTCAAACAAGAAGGCCTCAGTCGAGACATCTTTCACGCCTAATCCACAATTCAGTTCACACCAAACTAATAGATAAAATCAACCGCTTAGATAATATGGCAAAACTTGCAAGCTTAGAGGCTGAATGGGAAATTAAGCATGATCTAACCGTGACGGACACACCAGAAACAGTCATGGCAGATTGGCTAACTCCAATTCAGACAGCCAAAACCAGATATAACTCTAGGCAACTGAGGTTTAAAGCGGTAACCACATCTTATCATTCAGTAATTTACAATAGAAAACGTCTCCAGGACAAGGTTCTGGTAGGCCGAAACCTCCGACATATCAAATATTGGAAGGAGATTGAACGGAAAGAAAAAAGGAAACCTTTTCTGTATCTACTCCATTCAGATGCACGCCGGCTCGTGTAGCCTTGTAAATAGTATTAGCATATAAAAAGTACTTTATAAAAAGTCAAAAAAACGAATATTTACCTAATGTTGATAGGAACTGCGATTAATATATTTATGTATTAGGCACAGTCTGTAACAATTTCATGGAATTCACATTTCAATTTTTAAAGGTGGATTACTAGCCTGGGCAACACTTTTTTTTTTAATCTTCTACCATCACTAAATAGAGATTTATAAATCAACACACAAGAAGAAATGCCATAAAGGTCCCAATGGATTCTCAAAATGACATACAGCCAGTACCTGGAACACCTCCTGAGCCTCGTGCTCCTCTATCAGTCATAACACCTAGTTACAAAGTGTTTCCTCTTCCTCTTCACCTGTCCTCCCCTATCTCGCCAGTTCGGCCCTCTTCACCAGGGTTCATCAACAGGATGATGTCTCGATCCCCATCACAGCGAAAGCGAGCGTTTCACCGGTCTAAAAAGAGTGTTGGGCTGGGCTCCGGTATGAAACAATTTCGACTAAATGCCCCTTTTGCGGCGCCGACTGAGAAAAAAAGAAAAATGACACCGAAAGAACAAGCAGATCTGTACGCAGCTGTTGCGTCGTTGAAGAGTGCTAATGAACGCAATGAACACAAAGCGCAATCTTTACCAGATCTTGATATGTCTCGGCAAGCGAAGAAAGGCGAGGATAAGCACAAAAATCAAACTTCTCCATCTAAAGAAACTGCCCGGCCGTTTACACTCTGGCGGTACCTGCTTCTTGAGCTAGCAACAAAAAAGACAGAGGTATTTACAGAGGAGAAAACTGAACATCTTCTCAATTTTGCTAGAGTCCCATACAATTTGGAAAAAACCATTACTTTTGGTATTATGACCTGCCTGGATTCCTTTTTGCATTTTTTCACCATTCTTCCTCTGCGATTCTTTTATGCCATATTTTTGTCTTTTAAAAATATTCTACTTGGTGTCAACGAAAGGATACCAAGGTCACGAAAAACAGATATCATCAAGGGGTTCATGTTTATTGTTCTTGTTTTACTACTAATGCAGTTAGACACTAGTAAGATCTATCACAACATCAGAGGCCAATCTGCTCTGAAACTGTATTTTATGTTCAATGTGCTTGAAATTGCTGACAAGCTACTTTCAGCTATTGGACAAGGTATTTTAGAATCCTTATTCTCACACGAGACTCTGAGCAGGCACTATAACAAAAGCGCGTTCATGTACTACAGACCTCTTTTTTACGCATTTATGGCTATTCTCTACTCTGCACTGCATTCTGTTGTTATTTTATATCAACTGATCACATTGAACGTGGCGGTAAATTCCTATTCGAATGCACTGTTAACACTACTTCTCAGTAATCAGTTCAGTGAGATCAAGTCTGCAGTGTTCAAGAAGTTTGAGCGCGAGAACCTTTTTCAGATGACGTGCGCTGATATTACTGAAAGATTCCAGTTAACGACAATGCTATTTATCATTGGACTGAGAAATGTTGTTGAAGTCAGCAATACAGGTATCGTCCCGCGATCTTGGTCTGGCTGGAACCGCTGGCTAGGCGCTCTGGTGGGCCCCATGATTGTAGTTGTTGGTAGTGAGATTTGTGTTGACTGGCTTAAACATGCCTACATTGCAAAATTCAATAATATTCGGCCTCGAGTTTATAAAAAGTTTCTGGATGTTCTAACCTTTGACTACTCACGAAATTCTTTCTCCGATGATACTCTAATAAAGAGAATTGGCATCCCCATATTCCCGTTGGCATCAGTATTTTTCAGAATGCTACTACAATCTTATGCTATGCTTGCAGAACAACAAGCTTCGTTATCTGACTTTGCATCGCCGGCAATTGCAAAAAGTGTTTTCAGCCCCAATGATTTGACACCAAGCGGAGTTATCCCAGCAGGTTTAAAGTCATTTTCATTTGGTGGAAAGGAATTCACAATTCCCCAGGTTCTTAGATCTGTGTTTGAAATAGGAAAGCTTCAGATTATTTCTTATATTGGCTTATTTCAAACTGATGTGATATACCAGTACCTGCAAATGGCGTTTGTATTTTTATTAGTTTACACTATGCTATTTTTTGTGAAACTGGTACTAGGCCTTATGCTATTAAAGTATTCGTCAAACAGACGACGGGTTATTAGTGAAAGGGGCCGCAATTTCGAAAATGAAATAGAAAAACTGACGGCGATAGATGCCAAGGAAAGAAAAAACAGTGATCAAGATAACCACAAGTTTTTGGATGTCTCACGGTTCAAAATGGTTGCCAAACAGATTTGGTAAAAGTTCTTATGATGATTAAATGATAAAAAAAATAACAACTCCTTTTCATAAATATTTACATGCTTTTTTTTTCTTGCGTAGAAAAAATTTTTTTTTTCAGTCTTCCTTGACAATAGGGTCGACAAACTCGTTGCTTTTAACCCAGCAGAGAATCTTTCTCAAAGGAGATCCGCTGATAGCACCAGGGTCCTTCTCGAAAACACCCAAAAGTAAAGTGAAACCAACAAGAAACAACAAATCATCTCTTTTGTTCAACCCCACAAACTTGTTGTTGAGTTTCCAAAACCTCAGTAGAACGGCACTTCGCACAAAGATGCTTCCAAACGAAGGGACCGATAATACGGCCCATAATCCAGAAATGAAACCTATCAATCTGATTTTGAGAGACTCGCTAAGTCCGCCAAATGATCCGTAGTTGGTGTATTGGAGTAAGCTAAGTGCAGTAAAGGTAGGCAAGACCAGGAAATTGGTTGTCTGGAATGCCATCTTCAGAGCCTTAAGAACTTCCACAGCCTTGAAATGTAATGTAGATCCCTGCTGTTCACCTGCATCGGGTTTCATGCCGGTACTGGCCTTCTCATTCATAGTTGGTCTGGCTGCTTGAGATGAGAAGAAAAGAGCTTTGATCAGGTAGATCAAAAGGACGTACTTGCCAACAGTAGTGTATTTTTTGAGGAACATCTTGATAACAAACTGAAACCACGACGGCTCATACAGATCACCCCCAGCCCAACCAGGTATCTCATCCCCAATATCAATAGGCTTGGTACCAGCGACTACTCTTCTCACAGGAAGAATGTCATCAGAAAGGAAATATAACAGCTTGTTGACAATTGTCCCTGTTTGACTTTTGCGGTCGAATACAAGTGAGTGGAAAAGCTCTGAAAATGCTAGTTGGAACAATGGCCATTTTAACCCCACATTTTTGGGCTTGAGAACTTCCAGATTCACTAGATGCGAATAGAATGCTTCAAGTCCGCGAAGTAACACATATATTGACATGATATCACGGGCATCGCCTTTGGCAAAATGCTTAAATAGAGACCCTGAGCTAATTGCCGAAAGAATGGCGATTATTGTTTGCGTTTTCCACTGAAACTTTTGCTTTGGCCGTAGAGATGGTGATAACTGATCCTCTGGCGCAGGAATTGTAGTCTCGATAAACGTCTTTAATAGAGCCGTGACCAGAGGTTCAAACTCAAGCAGTGCCTTGTAGCATAGTTTGTATGATAGCGAGATGCCCGCAAGCGAGGCAGAAGATTTAGCGGTAGAAGAATCAAAAAAGATCAGATTGTGCTTACCCCCATGCCTTCGCGTGCCAACCAATCGGAGATTTTGTACTGCAATGGCTGCACCGTACAGTTTAAGAAACAGCCGGGTATTAGATCGCACTAGCTTTGGAATACTATGGTGTATGCCGGCGGTCAAAGGTATATCTGAGTCAACTAGCTCTGGATCAGGGAGATTAGCAGTGTCAAAGAAAGTCTGGTTCTTCAAAAAGCTTTGATACTCCTGACGCGAGAGAACCAAACTAGTCAGGTACGCCAGAGGCTTTTCAAGAGAAAAGGATATTGAATTATCATTCGGTGAACTGCTCATGATTGACTGATTTTGATAATGATAGCAAAAATTATAATAAAAATAATAATAATGAACAAAAAAAAGAATTAATTTCAGTCAATGTGAAAGAAAACCAAAAAAAAAAAAAAAAAAAAAAAATCAAAAAAACATATAAATAGAAAAAAACTAATGGGCAAAACCTGCAATAACACAAAAACTATCT
>Ga0160505_101197_pt1 | contig 12682 bp, 16 predicted proteins | sample DIDeMG_FD_108225 | JGI IMG/M metagenome (GOLD analysis project Ga0160505, IMG submission 108225) | Enriched chicken feces microbial communities from UW Madison campus, WI, USA - DID2874_E49_Stillage MG | ecosystem: Host-associated > Birds > Digestive system > Large intestine > Fecal ... | reverse complement strand
GCTCGTGCGCGCCGTGCCCTCCCCATGCCGTTCCAAACTCTCTCCAGCCTTGCAAAGGGCCAAAAAGGAGGAGCTAACACTCCCTAAGCCTCGTATGGGGCTCGAACCCATGACATTTTGATGTCTTCCAAGTAGTAAGAGTCAAACTATCTACCGACTGATATAACGAGGCGTCACGTGATTTGTCTCGAGGGCGTTGTGGCGTGGCCTTTTCGCGGCGTCTGTTCGCGATTTGTCTGAAGCAGAAGATGGGTTAGTGAACGCTTCGTGGTGGCACCAGTGGAACCTGTGATGACTGTCATCGAGGTAGAGTTTTGTCTTCAGTTTGAGAGCAGCAACGGGACGACGCTGAAGAGACGTAGAAGGGCAGAAATCAATAAGGAGAGAGAGGTGAGCGGTCTGGTCTGAGAGAATGGTTCAGGGCAATCAGGAGAGTGGGCAAGAGACGGAAAGACAGAGAGAATGCAACGTGGAACAACCTACTCTGCTCATGGTCATCACGCGTCAAGCACACCCCACTCTCGGTTTCGCATGCGTCCACATGAGACACTGATCCGTGCAGGTAAATTGGTCCCGCCACAAACGATAATCGGGTCGCTTCCGACGTCCGCGCTTGCCACCGCATCGGTCAGTCTCCGTGAACCGGAGGCAACCCCGCAATCCCGATAATGGTGCAATGTTGCTCCAAGGTATCTTCTAACCGCGGCAAACCAACCACGATCGCGTGGTGACGAGTTGAGAGTGGGGCAGTTGGGGTGGGTGGGGCGAACGGTGGTAGACCGGCACAAACTTCGGCAATGAGAGGATGGAGACTCATATTGTCAGCATCCCGAGCTGAGCGAGGTTTGCAACGGCGATCAGAGCGAGGTAGAACCATAACCGTTAAACGACGGACGGCCTAAACAAACGGCTAACACTTTGATACGCACGGACAGGCGGGTTTCGTTTCGCTCGCTTGGAAGTGCCTTTCTCTGGTCCCACTTGATCCCGGACCATGCAGCGGTAAGTGAAACGTGACCGGAGCTACAGCGAACACTGGAGGATAAACGACGTAGCCTCGCTTGCGAAATGAGATACGTTCACAGCTGGCCGGCATCTCGGCGGGCTTGGCGATACATTGTCATGACATGCCGAGTGGTAAGGAATGTAAAATGCTGCTCGGACCCGAGTTCTGTGAGTAAACGATCGAGCCAGCTGGTGCGAGATGTTGGTGAGTTTGTCACCTGTGGGCATTGAGTGGAATGGGGAACAAGCAAACATGGAACGTGGACAAGTCGTTTGTGGAGTTGTGTGGAGCGATGGAGTCCGGGCCCGTGCATGTGACAAGCCGTGGAATATTCGCTCGTCGGCACCATGTATTTGTCGGCAGCAGTCGGGTGTTGTTGGTGGAGAAGTGTCCTTCAAACGGTGCTCCAAAAGCACCAAGCGCCGAGTTGGAGTCGTATTACTAGAGCAACATTCCTCGGCAGAACACTGGAACCGACACTGTAATACTGTAGCAAGCATGTGCGGAGGTGCCCCGTATGCAATTTCACGGTCCAACGTATCTCCGCACTGTGGAGAGTGGAGCAGCCCACCTGACAACTCCGATGTTGTCGATGCTGAAGTCGCTGCGGTCCCCGCCGACCGGAATATCGCCTGGGATCGGCGTGCACGTGCCCACGACAATAACAGCCGCAGCAAGCAAATTAAGCAAATCTGTAAATCGCTCGGGAAGTCTGGATCGAAGTTGATCATGTGCACCGATATGGGGAACGCGGCCGGCGCCGCGGACCGTCCATTACCTCCAGCTATCTCCATCTCGCGTCGTATCGGGGAGTACCGAACATGAAAACCGGGGGCGGCCGGCGCCGCCCGGGATGTCTGTTGATTTCTGTCCGCGGATACACCGACTCTAGCCGGACCCCAACTTAACATTCCGAGGTGGCGGTCGCCGCTCCACGTCTCGCTTCCGAAGCTCCACAACTCCACTATCCCCTCGACACCCGATTTGTTTACAATGTGTTCATGCGTTTGCGTTCGAATTTCGTTCCACTTGGGCCCAGACATGTGACGTAAATCACATGACGGGCTTGTCCACTTTGTTGCAGTTGGCTGACTAAAGGACGTGTCAGATGAGCTTCCGGCCATCAATTGGTGCGAGGTGGCATGTGGCGACTCCGCAATAGTGAATACGCGACCGCGTTCCGATGCGGAGTCGTTCCGCTGCGAGCACACGATGTCTTGAATAGATTGCAATCGATTGTCCGTCCGTATCACCAATTCCACCCCACTCCACACCATCGTTAGCCGTGACATGCTAGCACATGACTGGCTGTCGGACATGGCCACCTTATCAACGTGTGGGCGATGTCGGAGAACGTGTGGGCAATGTCGCGCTTGTCGCGTCGTCGATCTCGGCGGTATCCACCGCCTGGCCATTGACGCGTTGTTCTATTGGAGCATATCTGATATCTCACCCGACAATATGATAACGATGGGCCTAATACGAAATTAAACAGCACCAGCTCCACAATAGCTCGGAACGAGCCTGACCCGTGACTCTCAATGGGCTGGTGGGCATGCTGGCCGGCCGTGTCCACCTGTCTGGTGACTACCAAACAAACGTTTAGCACCGCGCTATTTCTTGCGTTGACCAACTCACATGCAATGATGAGATACACCGCTCATCGCCGCTCGGCACCGTCGGTTCATTATCGCGCATTTGATCGTGGAGCACATGAAATGTTTCCATCCATTCAAATCTGTCTGTCTTGTCGGATGACACTGGGCAAGTCCGATGACTAGGTTAGACTGGAGCCTAGGCTGATACAATGGGTCATGGGTCAGGTGATGCGCTCGCACGTGGTCACGCCATCGTTCTCCCACTATTCGCCACACTCCACACCGCTAGTGAGACACTAGATAGACGAATGCGCACGCTGCCACCGTCGTGATCATGTGCATCGATGGAGCAGGTGACCGACACGACACAAATGTCGAGTCAAGTCGCTCACGCAACTCCGCAGCTCCGCAACACATTCATATCTCCGAACTTGGGTACACGCTACTCTGCTGAAGTGATACAAAAATGCCTCATGGCAAGTGGGCAATGATTGGCCACACACAGATAAGGTGTCGCATCTTGGAAGTGGTGCATATGGTCCAGTTGATGGCGAGCGAGGTCACGAGCCCCGACTTGGATCCATTATCTGCAAACTGTGGTGTTGCGGAGATCGCAAATCATGTCCAGTGGCGTCTCCGTCTCGAAGCAGTGTCTGCCAGACGATGGTGGGTGTAAGAATAGCAAATGATGGTCAGTGGCGCCTCATTGATCATGGACCATATGGTATCACACAATGGAGCGCCGCGCGGTACAGTGAACGGTGGCGCCGAAGCCACTGGCCGTGCTTGATGTGGTTGCGGCAGGTTTATGGCGGGGCACACGTGCTCAACACGAGGTATCGCAAATGTGTCGGGGCTCGCGAGCAGCTCGACTGGACAGCACATGCCCGGATGTAGTGTTCCGTATCCCCTCAGACGCCACGAAACACATTATCGGTATGGTGACATCGCGTAAGTGGCGCGGTGGACGGAGAGGTTGCTGCACAATTGCCGCTGACGGAGTGTGAAGTGCTCGCGTTGTCTATCCACACTACGGTCTATGACTTCTACCACCTACACCACTCTGTCGCACTCATTGTGGCCCTGCAAAATATCTTGCTCGCCCACTGGCAGCGCGCAGATGCGAGCGACGGGGATAGGGAGAGTCCGGTGTGGTGTGCCACGGGATTCTTCGAGAAGAAGAGGCAAGATGGGTGCCAGCACTGACGGGAGTCTTCGAGAAGTGGATGCCCACAAAGGGGAAGTGGCGACCGCCGAAGGCAAAGAGCCGAACAAAGAAGCGATCGAGTGGACGCCGGACCGAGGTCGTGGCTCGGAGGACATGGCTCGGAGGACATCGCAACATGAGGATGTGGTGCACGTGGGCGTGAAGAAACAGCGGAGGACGCTGTTTTGAGACCCAGCGACCACCCCGTCACAGAAGCCAAGAGTGAACGGCAATACCATTGAAAGGCAGGTGTTGGTATATCCGCCCCGGTTATTAACTTGAAATGAACCTCCACCATCGGCAACTTCCAGACCGGCAACCTCATTTGTCTCACTGATATCACGTCGCCTGGAGATGTCAAGCACGACAACGTCGATCATTGATTCCTACGGAATACGTGAGACTACATCCGGCCACTAGCCCAGCGGGCTCTATGACTGTGCACTACGTAGTGCCAGCGTGGCAGGCCCTGTGCGCAAAGCGTGCATGTTCCCGTGGACGGAGCTGAACCTTGACAGGGCTCCGCTTGTTTCTTTTGAGTCACCCGCAGCTCTCTGGCCTTCCCTAGTGCTACAGTAGTTGTGCCATAACACTTTATGCAGAATGCGGATGCCGGTGTGCCCCATCCCTCGCGGACGCCGCTGACACCGATACCGTGCAGCCGTCTCGCGCGTCATCGACAGAACAGATCACGCATGTCTGGCGATGTCAAGTTACACAGCTCCTTAGTTAGTCGCAACGCCCAAACTCTGGCCAGGACGTAGGGGGCGTTGGAAACTCTACAAACGTGCAAAGCGCCACACCGCAATGGCGCACGATCTGGCCGGCGGTGCACTAGATACATTCACCCGCTGAAGGCTGGAAAGACCGTGCCTGTCAGTGCGAAGCTTGGCATGGGACGCGTGACTGCGTTGCGGGCCCTGCGACGCAGCTCCGTGCCGACTGACGATGCCGAGGTCAATGCCGAGGTCTTGGCCGCTTTATGTCCCCGATTGTCGGGTGGCATTTGAGGGGCCTTGGACTTGTGGAAGCAAGGTACGAATGTTTGGGGAAACTGTAGACCGAGATTAGATACCTCATTGTTGTATTATTCGTTTCTCACGCAGGCGCCAACGCGTCCACCATGCTTTTTGCCCACTTCCACCATCCGTCATGTGACTTTGCTAGAGGCTCTTGCAGTGCGGGTACATCCTTGCCGAGGCGCCTCGTGTCAACGGGCGTGTATAACCGGGGTCGGAACTGGATCAGTATTGTCATCCCTTATCGCGTCAACGGCTCAAAGCGCAGCAGTTGAAAGACAACGCCGGTGTCAGCGGCGATCCAAGCTGTGTGGAAGTGTGTGCTGGGGCGTTGTTGTTCAGCACCATGCCTGAGAGCCTGCTTCGTATATATTCAGTTATAGATCAACAGCAGCAGCACGGACACCTCGCAACACCATCGAACACCTCACCAACACTCAGCACATCATGACTGCCCAAACCTCGGAGCCTATCCCCAAGACCCAGAAGGCGGCCGTCAGCGACTCGGCGACATCGGGAACAACCATTAAGGAGGTCCCCGTCGTCCAGCCTGAGCAGCTTGGTCCCGGTGCGTACTTTGGCCTAGGCGCCGCTCGATGCTTTGGCGAATAGAGTAGCTAACAGTTCCAGGCCGCGTTCTCGTCAAGATCCTCTACTCCGGTGTCTGTCACGTATGTATTATATTTCGTCATCATGCGCCTCGCTGACGTACCGCAGTCCGACCTCCACTTGACCGAGGACGACTGGGTGATCAAGGTCCAGCGTCCCTGCATTGCCGGCCACGAGGGCGTTGGCGAGATTGTCGCCATCAACGACCCGGCGTCCAAGCTCAAGCTTGGCGACAAGGGTGAGTGGCATCGCACTGCGCACACTGACCACCAGTCGGCATCAAGTGGATCGCGCACACCTGCAACCAGTGCGACTACTGCATTGAGGCCGAGGAGATGCTCTGCGCGCACTGTGTCTACTCCGGTCTCTCGACCCCTGGTACCTTCCAGCAGTAGTGAGTGTCCGCTGCCACGGACAGCCACAATCTCTCAGGTTGAACGACGCTAACCTACCGCAGCGTCGAGTCGTGGTCATCGTACCTCACCCCGATCCCCGACGGCATCAACCTCGCCGAGGCTGCCCCCATCCTCTGCGCCGGTGTGACCGTGTACAAGGCTCTCAAGACCTCGAACGCCCGCGCCGGCCAATGGGTCGCCATCCCCGGTGCTGGTGGAGGTCTCGGCTCGCTCGCCGTCCAGTACGCCAAGTACATGGGTCTGTCAGTCATTGCTGTCGACACTGGCGCAGCCAAGGAGGCGTACGTCAAGGAGCTCGGTGCCGACCGCTGGATCGACTTCACCAAGGAGAAGGACATTGTCGCTGCGTGAGTGTGTGGCACGTGGTGGCGCTGACAGGGCAGCATCAAGGCGGCTACTCCCGACGGACTTGGCCCGCACGCCTCCATCGTGACTTCGCCCAAGCCCGAGGCATACGAGAGCGCAATGGAGTACATCCGCCCCAACGGCACTGTCGTTGCCGTCGGCCTCCCCCCGGCCGGCGCCGTCATCAAGGCCGACGTCCTCATGAGCGTGCTTGGCAAGAAGAAGCTCATTCCGAGCTACGTCGGCAACCGCGCTGACGCTGTCGAGGCGCTGCGCATCGTGGCTGAGGGTCATGTCAAGAGCAAGGTCCGCGTCGAGCCGTTCAACTACATCCAGAAGGCGTACGATGAGATGAAGAAGGGCCAGCTCAACGGCCGTGTCGTTGTTGACGGTGAGTTCATGCCAGCGATCGCTACTGACGTCAGTCTGGAAGTAACGGCGAGGTTAACCCGAGGTTGGTGGTACGACGAAAAGAGAGAAGATGGGTGTAGGTAGGGTCAGAAGTCAGCAGGATGTAGTAGTGTGCAGTAAACATATCGTGTACCCAGAATAAAAAAAGCGCAGAACCGAGCGTCTAGTATCAGATTGATACTGACCGGGCCTTGGAGGACGACGATCACAGCCTCTGCAGTCGACATGGCACACCTGCACAGTAGCCAACGGTCAGCCGCGGCTGGTGGACATTTGAGCCCCAAGGTCGAACCTCGCCACATATGGGGCAGGAGAGGAAGGCAACGGCCGCACCGGGAGATTCACGGAGCGTTCCCGCCGTGAAGAGGGGAAAAGTCGGCCCCGCTGGCATCGAGAACGTGGCCGATGTTTAGAGCGGCTGAAAGCTGAATGATCAGGCCGATCATGAACCTACGGGATTGACACGACATGTGAACGAGGTTCTCCACGTGCGAAGGAGGAATGTGTATTAGACAGTCGTCAAAAGCGAATTGCCAGATCCCTGCCGGCTGGCAGTCAGCGCTGTCGTTGGCGACTCACTGCACGTCAGCTGCATTTCCAGGACAGTCCAAAGTGTGTCCGATATCGGGACCAGCCGTCCGTTATCTGCAAAAGATGATTCTCATTTGTCCAGATTCCCAAGCGAACCGGATTCCAGTGATGTGGCGGACATGACCGCAACTGATGTTCAGTAGCGCCCGTTCGTTGTCATCACCGGGCATAACATACCATGATGAACAGTTGGCGATACTAGCGCCAAAAGGACCTCATGACCTCAACTAGGCTGGCACCAAATCATAGCCGCGCAGACAACCGCTAGGCTGGTCCAGTGAGCAGATGACCTCGTTTCGACCAAAGCGACACAAGATCCGCGGTCTCCGAAGATGGGAACCCCGCGGCTGTCACCGATACACGGGCTGGGACCCCACCATTCCGAGTGCTGTTCCAAATCTCATGTCATTTTGATAATCTATCACGAGATAACCACTACATTCCACCATTCCCGTTCCGATACGGAGTGGCAGAAGGAATTCGGCAATGTCGTCGTCGGGTTTGATCTTGACTCCACAGTGCTCCACCGATATCACATGGGCGGAGGCGACGTAACCGCGCAGCTAGGACTGAACTATCGGCTAGCCACTCGGCAAGTGGAGGAAGAGAGGGGGGGGTTGGATATTCCACTCGGGGACCGGATTAACGGATACCGATTATCGGGCAGGGAGTGTTGATTTCACAGGCACACAAATTCCGCGCATTCGTTCATGCTCATGCCTCGCAGCATCACGTGTCGTGCTCGGCACACTTCGGCGCCAAGCAGCGTATAACGTAGCTCGGAGCATGTGATGCACCTTGGAGAAATACAGTCATGATGACTGCAAACCTTGGTCACTGTGATGGAATGTGGCAATCCCTGTCTGTAAATCACCATACACATTTGCAAAACTGTAGTGGAGCGAGGTGACTAACTCGACGCGAGTGACTTTCCTTGGCTTGGAGCGAACAGCCATCCGAGTGCTCCGAGTGGGGCCTTGTGATGTTTCATTGAACCATTATTCGGCGCAACGCCGAGCGCTCGGTTCGGACATGTTCGATACGAAAGAGATCGGGCTCTGCGTTTCTTTGTTTGGGGACCGCGGTATGGCCGATGAGAGCCGGCGACCGTGTCAGGTGCTTGTTCTGGATCTGCGGTCGGCACTATCCGCCTCGTGTGAAGCTGCTCGGCTCCGGTCATAGCGCGATGCGATAATTTACGAGGCGGCCGCCGACTTCCGAGCTCATCTCCGAACACCTCCTCGCGCTGTGGAGCGCTCGGTTACGCAAACGCATGTGCCCGATACCGGAGCGGGGGTACTCGGCGTTCCAGATCAGGTGCTCCTCCTGTTCCCTAGCGCTCCACTGTCGGACAGTCACCCGGACACTGAGCTCCAACTCGCAGCTCGGATCAAGTCAATCAAGGTGACGACGGATATCGTCGGCGCCAGCCGCATTGCGAGAAACAACAGAGAGAGCGGGTGTAATCGGTCTATGGGTGAAGATTCCACCGTCATGCGTCCATCATCCGTGTGAGCTCCAACGTCGTAGCCTTATCGGAGTGTTGGTTCCGATATCGATGTCATGGGAATTGTTTTTATTTGCCTCAAGGCGAGATCCGATAGCAAGCTTGTCGGCGCCATCCCACAATGGGAGCGGGCAAACCCGGTTGATGGCTCCATTATCACATGTCTCGAGGTTATCGGGGACTGGGCTCCGATACGGAGGTCATCTGCTCGTCGCGAGGCGAGAATGCGAGATCATGTGCTAGCTGTTAGTGTGCCAGCTGTTAGTGGTAATCGTAGTATGACATCTAGCTATGGAAGCGGGGATATGCGGATGACAAGGCTCTCCGCCATCAATGTCCGGCCATGTGCACTACCATGTCACCAATCCTTATCGGAGGGTGCTCTCCGATATGGACGTCATATCGCTTGCTTTCTTGGGCGGGATCCGCGATCATCCGCAAGCTGTTTGCCCCAGCAGCACAACACCGTCGTGGTCGCGGGGGTACTCGGTTCGACGGATCTCGGCTCCACCGTCATGTGCACTTCATCGTGTGCACCCCAAAGTCAACATTCCTCAGCGGGGCGTTGTCTCCGATATCATATCGCCTGCACATGGCGAGGCGAGATCCGAGATCATGTGCCCGCCGTCGGCACCAGCCGCGCAATGCCAAACGATGGCATGTGCGGGCATAATCGGTCGTCGGGTATCGGTCTCCACCGTCATGGGCGCTCCACTGCTCGAAAGTCCTTATCGGAGGGTCGTCTCCGATCTCGATGTCATATCGCTTGCATACCTAGGCGAGATCCGAGATCATGTGCGAGTCGCTTCTCGCACCAGCACAAAGGTTTTTGTCGAAGTATCGGTCTTCAGCGCCGAGACAAGAAGACACTTGACGGGGCACATGACGCCGCTGACGGGCGTGTTCCGTCGCATGCCGCACTGGCGATTCCAGCCAGCCGAGCAGCCAGCCGAGCGGAGCTAACGAACGCGCCGGTGAAATATCGGTTGCACCTCGCTCCAATGCGCAGTCAGTGCTATTGGCGTTCGTTCTTGTGCATGTGATCTTGGCTCACGTAGGCAATACGGATCATGATCTCCAGCCAGTAACTCCAATTGGGTAGCGATAATTGCTCGTGGACAATGTCGGAACTGCAATTAGGCAGCGATAGTTGAGAGTGGGCCGTCTCGGAACTGCAATCAGGCTGCTCATTGAGCAATCCGCCACGATGTGCCGCACTGGCGGGGGAGTGGAGCGACGAGGCGGAGCGCGGACCACAGTCTGTCCGCCACATTCCGTATCGCACCGACAATGGTCACCTGGTTGCAATTCAATTATCCAGATCGACAACATGGCTGCTGCATTGCAATTCAATGCTGCGAGCAGTAAATGCCCGTCAGTAATGTCAGTCGATATTAGGCAACACCTAGGCGAATCATACCAAATACGCCGCCGCCTGATTTCGATTTCTGCACGTCGGCTGGAATAATCAAGTGCTCCACGTGCGGACGATGCGGAGCAACTGCGACGAGGGCTTCGTCGTCTACAAGCGAAGTGCACGCGTGGAACCAACGAGGCGGGTGACAACGCCACCGGTCGCGGCAGCTTTGAGCGGGTAGTAAGCTGCATATTCCGTCCGTCAACCGGGTTCAGCCTATTGATTTGCTGCAGAAGCGAGGTGGGCGAGGGAAACGCGTGCAAACCATGCGGACCTTGTGTTCGGCGGTTAGAACAGGCAGAACGATTTCCGCAATAGGACCGAGCGGAGTCTCGAGTCCGCTCACACATCTGCTCAGCATGCTGCTGAGTGGTACCTCCAGACACGCAGTGTTAACCCGCATAATTAATTTCCGTGCTGAAGTCAAGCTCCGATGCCGGCGGTTACGCTGCTCGTCTGGAGAATTAATGAAATATCGGCAGCCGTGGCGCCTGTCGTGCACTGTGGCATTCGGGATGAACGGACCTTGCGATCTCCTTCGTAGTCCATGCTTCACTTCGCCCGCTTTGGCGATGGCAACGGCGATATCGGGGCGGGGCGACTCTGCACCGTCCTTGGAAGTGATCGTGATGACGACCAGCCTTGCTCCGATACTCTCATCACGACCTCGTCTATCTTTGCCGAGACCGGTGCGACCCTCCACATCGCCAGCAAGCATTATGCATCGATCGGTTCATCATAGGATTCCGGTTGGATTCCGGTTGGATTCCGGTTGGACTGCTGCCAGCAGCAAACAAAGTTTAGGCGCTACGCATGCTCTTATTTTCCGCTGCGTTTCCGTTGTGTGCTTGGAACGAAATGCGTACTCTGCTGTTAAATTTTGCGTAATGGGACGCGGGGCCCGCACGGTAGTATCGGTCCAGCGGGTTTGGATGAGCAAGTCGGAGGCAGCCGGGCTGGATGTTGCAGAGGCTGTGGTGGTATCCATTGCTACATGAGATTTGACACTCGTGCGCGAGGCATTCTCAAGCGAGGATATCCTGGGCTCCATAGACACTCTCGCGACACTTCGGCACACGTTGGTGAAGCCCAGCAAGTGAAATGTCTCTAACTTTTTTGGACGCGTCTGTCCTCCCATTGGATTACCCCACTCCGATCCGGACCCAGGGGTCGCTATACCTACCGCGACGGCCAGAGCCGCCACGGAGGCGCCACCGAGCTCATGCGATCAGCGATTGGAAGAGGAGCGATCAGCACCGTATGGGCACATGTCCGGTTACCGGCGGTAGATTGGCGGCAAGCGGGGTCAATCGGGTGATGCACACGATCACCCACACAGACAGGCTCTTGGAGGATCATTGCACATTGTGTTAGAAGATCACCGCACATTGGAAGTGGCGCCACTGTTCACACAGGCTATCGGTTACACAGGCTGTCGGATACGCTGAAGAGTGGGGTGGAAATTGATCCGCAAACGAACAAGCGCCGAATGCACGAGTGCAACCAATGCTCCGCGGTGGCGCCGATGGAGCCGCAGTGGGACTGAACTGACCGCACGGTGGAACCCAGCCCGGCGCATTTCCGAGGCACCACATGCGACTGCTAAACTGCTAAACACAATCTTGTGGCGTGGGAGCGGAGGTACTGTGCGCGACAAACGCGGCGGTGTCGCCGACAGTACCGGGACGGACCCGAGTTCACGCGATGGAACGCGTCCGCTCGTTTGCGGCGGTCGCTTGGCACTTGGCGCTCGGTAGAAGACGTGTGACGCGCGGTGGAGCGGTCGGGAACCCACCGTGTGAGCGCATGGGACCTGATCGGCATGAACATGGAACACTCGGCGAGAAGCGAGGCTTGATCTGCAGAATGTGGACGAACATTGTGCCGGTGTGCACATGTGGCACTGGTGGGCGTGGCAGCGGAACACCGTACGATACACGGGAACCGGGCCGATTCCCTCTCTGCGAGCTCCGACCGGTACAGTGCCTTTCTGACGTGCTTCAACTGCCGCAATTATGCAATAATCGGCGTGCGTACACCTCGACATGTTAGCACGGTTTGCCCCGCATGATCCCCAGCGGATCGTCTTGCCGCCGAGGCACTAGTGCATCAACTGCCGCGCCGATCAGGAACCACAAGACGCGAACCTGACAAAGTTGTCTATTTACAACACGGTACACTAAAATTGGATGGGCAAGTGGCCGCTTCGGTATGTCGCGCCGGGCGGCATGCACCGCGCGGGGCTGACCGTGCGGAAGCATGGCGTCGATACGATACGAGATTAGGTGATCGCCGCAGGCGCCGCGGTGGGGTCCGGCGGTGGGGGCCGCCAACGTCAAACGGCGGCTCCTGATTAGTACCTGTTAGTAAGCGACGATAGTCACGATCAATTGGTTGAGGTCGTTACTGGTGCCGATACGACAGGCCATGATTGCGTTTGTGGTGGCTACTATTGCGCTCCAGTACCCCACCCACATGTTCCGTGCTGGGCTCCACATGTTGCAGTGTGCACCATTCGGCGTCTAGATGGTCGCTTGCATGCCACTGCGGCCGGTT
>Ga0160505_101196_pt1 | contig 12692 bp, 9 predicted proteins | sample DIDeMG_FD_108225 | JGI IMG/M metagenome (GOLD analysis project Ga0160505, IMG submission 108225) | Enriched chicken feces microbial communities from UW Madison campus, WI, USA - DID2874_E49_Stillage MG | ecosystem: Host-associated > Birds > Digestive system > Large intestine > Fecal ... | reverse complement strand
AAAATTCGGCGCCATCGAACGTCTGAACTCATTGCGCGCGCTGACACCGCTACTTTGCCAGTCTCATAGAGACAAATGTTTTTGAAATTTCATGTCTTCTTTGTATATCGTTTTGTTTTGTAACTTTTATGTAACTATTTGATGTAAGGACAATAAACTGATTATCTATCTATCTGAGGTCAGCACGTGTTGTAAGTTCAAGGGTTCTTTAGCCATATAGCTGCTTGGAATAGTACACTACCTGTAGTTATAGTATATCAGATATTAGCAATAGAGTGATAGTAATCTGCCACGATTAAAATAAAATGTATTGATAGTGTAGGCAATTCCAAGGCAAATTTATGAGCTATTAGGTAGCCCTAGAATCAAATTTCCAAGGCCAGACCAGTTAATATAGCATTAATGGATTGTTTCAAGGCCATGTGGCAGCAATTAATTTTAATATTGAACATATTGCATCTGTGGTTTTTGAAAGAGAATTTAGAATGTACATGCTGAAGTCCATATTAAAAATGATATCCGCAAGTCTAAAGCATGATTCCAATACAATTGTGTTATTTTCAGTTAGTGGTACTTTCATTTTCATTTTTATTTTGTCAAATATAATAGGTTGTAGAAGTTTGACTCCACTCTGCCCCAGAATCCATGAAATTGACAGCAATCTTTAGTTCTTCACCATATCTCTAAAATGTCAAATCAATATGATGTTGGTACTGAAATGAGCAGAAACCAATCAAGAAACAAATCCCTCTTTCCAGAGGTATGCGCAGCTATTTATGCAGGCGTAGCAGCTAGCCAAAAAGACAATCATTGCACGCTGCTTCAATATTGACCGCAAAATTATCAACCTAACCATAAAATAGTTCTCAGAGTGCCACGTATTTAAACACAGGCCCTATATAGGGATCAAAGGCCCTTGAATGCCCGTAAAGAGCGCAATATAGTTCGATTAGCTAAGAGGCTTCCTAATGTGCAATGGTGGACCCTTGTACAACTGGATGGAGATCATGTGTATGTGAGAACTTCCAGAATAATCCTCCGCAGATATCACATCCAAAAGTAGCGCTCTAAGCGGTATTCGAAGCTTACAGCTATACACGCTGCAAAGAAACGTACATTTGCCGGTTCTAGAAGGGGCTCGAGTTAAAGCTAGTCTCTGGATATAAGCCTTAAAAATTGAAGCTATCGTGATATTAATCCCCCCTCTCTAGAATCTGTTTTCTGATAAGTGCTCAATCCAATAAATTTAAAAATCGCAATAATGGGTCCTCAGAGATGGATATGAGGCCTACCGATGCGACTTGGTCTACCCAACCGTCCAAGAAAGGAGAATCAAGGTTATGATTTGGGCTGCAATTAACGTTGAGATCAAGACACCTTTAGCCTTTATGTTACGAGATGAAGAGAAAAACCATGGATATACTGCCAGGTGATATATATCGGCTCTTGAGAATGGGCTCCTTCCAATAAAACAAACAGGTTAGTCATTCCAGCAGGATAATGCCCATATAAATACTGCAAATATTATTCAAGAGTGGCACGAAGAGCATGGCATTTGGGTGATAGATTGACAACCTTGCAGTCTCGATTTGAATCCTATTAAGTATTTATGGAAGACCTTGAATTATGAAGTCTATTCACTCTATCATAATCTTCATGAGATGAAAGATAATACGGCTAATGCGGAGATTTTCAAACCTCGAATCAAGGAGGCATGGGAATGTATAGATCAGGAACATATACGGAAGCTTGTAGCATCTATCCCTGCACGGCTTAATGTATACCGGGGTGCTGAGGAATAGTATAAAATATACTGATTAGGGGCTCTTCAACTATCGGAGATACTATTTCTTTGGAATGTAGTACTTCTGTTCTTTAGGAAACATGATTTTGAAGTTGTATATTTGATTTCAGGTATTGCATAGTTGTTGGGGAAAAGCAGAATAGGTCAAAACTTTGCTAAACTAATTGTACTTTTACTGTCGATCATCTGGCTGAGCAAAAATATAATATTATCATTTTTATCCAAGTGATAAATTATTGTAGACTATCAAGTCCGTATCCTATAACCGTTATATAATCTTCACTTAGCAGAAGGAAAGGATATATTACATTCAATGCACTAGCAAAGCTTGGTGACTATTTAGAAAAGCCTGAACAGCAATATCAGTGCAAGTATATCCACTGATTTTCTATCTAACATCAGTGGGAACTATGATAAGGAACGGCAAATATCTAAAAAATGATAAGTAAAATAAATAGAAACTCCTGTTTACTGTCTCAATATAGAAAACTTGAGAGAGGAAGAGAAAACTTATGAAACACTACTCTTCTTCTCGCTATGAAGAATTCAGCACCATCGAACGTTTGGACTTATAATACATGCTGACAGTACTATCTTGCCTGTCTTATGGAGACGAATACTTTGAAATTTATCTTCTTTGTATGCCATTCTGTTTTATAATTTTGCTTGTAACTATATAATGCAAGAATCATAAACTGATTATATATCTAGCAGTTACATGCCTGTCCCGGTGGCGGAATCCCTTATAACAGCTCCCGACCTGCAGGCCCCGCTACATTACATTCGGTACACTCGCACCCGGAATCAGTCCAATCACAACGGTGGCTGTAACTGACCCGTTTTCTCCAACTGAAATAAAATGTTGCGTTGGTAGTTCTCCCACATTTGCGAGAGCAGCTCAACGTCCATATTTTCGCGATTGATGACTTCGAGGGTCTTGTTGAGATCAATTACGGATTCATTCAGCTTCTCCTGTTTTACATCCATGCTTTTGTTAGTATTAATTCAGCACCGTTTAGAATATATACATATTTCCGTAGTTCATAAATTGCGTATACGTACGACATTGTTGATAATGCGTGCCAGCAACGCGTTTTGAATTTGCTCATGGGGGTTTTCCATCGTGTTGGAGTGTCAGATAGAGGAAGGAACTAAACAAATGCAAGTTTGCGTATCAAAACAACGGTACAACCCCAACCCACTACCAAATGAAAGGTCAAACAAAAAACACAAGATTCATTCATTATATTTGCAAAGAGCGAATGGTCCATTTAACCGTTTGTTGAATATAGTACAATAAATGCTCAAAATCTATTTGGCTGTAACGGCTGTAACTAATTCGAGAACATTTTGGTTTACTGATTTTCAAAAGTGCACATTCGGTGTTTAGGTACTGTTTCTAGATTGGCAAATCCTATGGAACGTATGCCATTTTTCTGAGCCTATAATTCCTCATGTATTTTTGTGTAAATGCAAAAATAAGACAATCGTAGAAACAACTGTTTTCAAATTCATGCCTTTTTTGTATACCTTTTTAATTGTAACTAACTGATATAGGGACAAAAAGCTGACTATCTATCTATTAAATAAAAAAAGACAGTGAAACCAAACCAACAATATCTACATTGTAACAATATTTGATCTTAGAACCAAAAGATTTTATTTTACAAGTTCAAAGCATTGCTTTGAACATCCCAATATATATTACATTTTAAAGATGTGACTTACAAGTCAATGATCTTAGTACTCACACTATGTGAGCTTTGAATGGTAAGGCTCGCCGCTTTTTGTGCTAGCTCAATGACCCGGGACTTCTCAAGCGGGTTAAGCAACCACTCTTTATTTCTAGCCGTTTCCGAAGTTAGCACACCACAGAAAGTATCACCAGCACCAGTAACGCTGACAATAGACTCAGGGGCGGTAGGAATTGCGGGGAAGTGCTGAATGAGTAGACCAATTCCAGAGCCTGGTTTGCCAGCAAAATAGGCTGATACAACGTTAGATTTAGCGTCAATGTCGTAAGAAGATGTGGTATTAGGACCAAGACCTTCTAATTGAGAATCGATAACTTTTTGATCAAGAAGGAGTTGAAAGAGAATAACACCACGAGGACCATGCTTAACAAATAAGTTGGGAATATAAGGAAGCATTTGGATTGCCTTCTGAGCGGTTCCATTAACCAAGATATCAGAGATTTCAGGAACAGATCTAGCAAAAACCTCCACACGATTTCTAAAAGAGGATCCAATGTTAAGAGCATCGATTATTGGGAACCAGCTGTCAACATCAAAGTACTCATTATCTTGAAGTTTTTGGTGCATAGAAGTTAGTTCATAAACATTAGGGGTGGAAAAATCGACAGTATTATGGGGGACAGCCTTGAGAATTTGGCCTCGCTTGCCAAACAGAATGGAAGCAATATCGGCCGCCTTTTCAACAGAGGTGGGTTCAAAACCAATGACAGCATCGACTGACCGAGCAGCCAGCACAGTAGCAAGTTTGGGAGATTGACCAAGATTTCCATCAAATAGAACACAACTAGGTTTAGCAGCCTTGATGTGTTTCTCAATGTACTCGGGGTCCATATTTTTAATAATATCCATATCTGCACAGGCCACAATCAATTCACCGTTTTTGTCATGCATGGCAATGTACTGAGCAGTGCGATCTGTATCGGAAACAATAATACCTTGCTGATCAATCTCCACATTACCGGGAGCTTCGGCTTTTAGACCTTCAGTAACCTCATTCAATTCATTTTTGCCAATTGCTGAAATAAGTCTGGTAGTAATACCATGCTTAAACCCAGAAAATGTACTGGCTTTCGTAATGTTGAGACCCACACCGCCGAGTGTTCTCTCAGCTGAACCGGGGTAAGATGAAGGCACAAGTTTATCGGAGGTAGTGTTGATGTTGCAAGTTACGTCAATGGCTAATCCACCAACCACCACACAGTCGGATGTATTAATAGGGGTCTGTGATTCGACAGGCTTTGAGATTTCCTTCGGCTTCACAGTTTCTTTCTTATGCATAGATATGGTTGAATTGCTCACATTACCGAGAAGAGGAACTCCAGACTACATTTAAAGACACGAAGCAGGGAGAGGTACAGATTTTAGTATTAATAGTTGTATAAGCCAAAGAAATAATTTAGTAGTCTGTGAAGATTCAACTATACCTTCAAAGCAGCTAATTCCTTGGCGATCTTAGCACCGAAAGCAGCATTGTTGTGGAGGAAACCGACATTGCACTTCAGAGACTCACCGTTGGTAGACTTAATAATAGCACCAAGAAGGAAAGGAGTGATCTCCTTTCCGGTGATTCCTTGCTTATCGGCTTCAATCAAAGCCTCAGCAATCACACCGTCAATGAAGTCTCTGGAAAGCGAAATTTCAGCGGGAGCCGGAACACAGAAGACGGAACCGGATTGAAGGTTGAATTGAGAGTTAGCATCTAGATCGGCTAGTTGTTAGCAAATAGGTATATCATCAGCGGTTTCACGTATACTTGCAAATAATTTCAGCAGCATCCTTAGGAGAAGAGAAATTGTAAGGAGACTATAAAAGTTAGTAATGGATCAAGGTGATAAAAGGGACGTTTAAAACATACAGGAACACCAGAGTCAGGAGCAAAGAAACCAGGAATGTTTGTGCCCTTAGGGCCATAGGTAGACACATGCACACCAGCAGTTTCCAAGTATTCCATAGTCTTAGCAATGTCCAAGATACTCTTGGGGCCAGAGCAGACAACACCAACGGGAGTTCTACCCAACTCCGAAAGATCAGCACTGATATCAAAGTTAATTTCAGCGCCTCTGTGGACACCACCAAGACCACCAGTAGCGAAAACATCAATGCCAACCTTGTTAGCAAGGATCATGGTACCGGCAATGGTAGTTCCACCCAAAAGCTTCTTAGAAAGAACATGGGGGATATCGCGTCTGGAAACCTTGGTGGGCTTTCTCTCGGGGTCATTGATAGCCTCAGCCAGATAGGTGATCTGCTCTTTAGAAGCACCAACAACACCTTTGCCCTCAAAAAACCCAATGGTCGCGGGAATGGCACCATTGTCACGAACAGTCTGCTCGACGGCAAGAGCAAACTCCAGGTTCTCGGGGTATTTGAGTCCATGGGTGATAACGGTACTTTCCAATGCAACGACCGGGGTGTTATCGTTCAAGGCCTGCTTAATTTCATCAGATACAGAAAGAAGATTATTACTGATGAATCTTTTAGAGACACTAGCAGAAGTGACACTAGGAAATCTTCTTAGTGTTCTTAAGCTGTTGATGAGAGTCATTGTTATAGGTGGTTTGTTGATCTGGAGTAGAGAGAGGAAGGAAGAAAACTCGGGGAAAAAAAACAAACTGAAATAAGGAGGAGCCAACGGCTTTATAAATACACAAGCCCAAGGCACTAAATGCCGTGTAAACCACTACATAAAGTAATTACAATTTAATATATTATTCTGCCTGAGCTTGACTATGTTATCTGCAGAATTGAGTGTGGTGAGAGATGTATTTGAGATCTATGATTTGCTTATCTTGGCGACAGATTGGCCGTGGGAATAGAGCAAGACGGGACTAATAGAAGAGAATTTGAAAACAAATTATACTGTTGATATATAGATAAATATTTTTGCCGTTAAACTGGCAGTCTCATACGGGTAAAATTGATTGTGCGTTTGAATCGCCGTCCCTTGATTTCTTGAGAATTTGGTGCTCTCGAGGCCTCCGGGCAAGGAAGATGGTGGCCGACGGGTTCAGTGATAGACAACAACCCTAGCCCAGTTAATGACTATTACCAAGGAGACTTGTAGACCCAATATACTCGGGATTTAAGCCTATAAATCAGTCTTAATATTGTTACAGCAATAGATAAATAGATAATTAGTTCATTACGATAGCATCAGTAGGTCATATTTTTTTATGATTATTCATTTTCTTGAATTGTTTTTGGTTATTCTTGGCAAGTTGAATACTGAAATATCTAGCAAAGACCAACAACTCATGAATATTTACATTTCATTAAAAACGGCAATTCAATGCCTGACAGTTCAAAATCAGAGCTTAAAACTAAAAGCAAGCAACCTTTAAAGTTTGTGTCAGCCGCACTCTTTTGTTATTCATTGTCTTTATGCAACAAACGTTGTTATATTTATGCTGTAAACCTTCCAACGTTTTGTCACAGTTTTTATGAATTTTTCACTTCACTTTTTTCAAACCTCCATCAAAAACGCGTAGCACAATCGCCGTTCTGACGTTTTGCAAGCCTCTTGCTTTTTCTGAACAGCATTTTTTATATACAGAAAGAACAACCCTCTTAGCGACAACTATATATTTTACGACCATTCTATCATAATCACGTTATTGGAATATTGTATCTTTTTATTGAGATCATTTCGGCCTGTCTCTTAACGCTCCTTACCACTCAGATCGCATTTCAACCTCCACACCATTGTTTATATTTCTCAGTATCAGCAAAGCAAACAAAAAACACAACAGCAGAAAAGCAGCATTGAATCATTGCATAACAGAGTTGTTTCGACGAGAATAATTTTCAATCAATTGCTACATTTATTTACATTTTATTTATTTTTGACTAAACCACCTTTTTAATCGCCTTTCAACGCGTTTATCTGATTTACTTACTTCAAAACTTCACACTATAGATACATCAAAATGTTCTTTCTGGTATGGCCTCAAACTGTTTCGACTAACGACAAGAAAAAAATGATAATAAAAAGAAATAACGTTTACTAATTTTGCCAAATCATCTTGCTACAGAAAGATCTGTCTCTAAAATTAACACTGCCTCCGAAATCCTTTGGCCCCGGCATGTCTCAAATGCTCAAAAACAAGCTTTTACAAGATGTTGAGGGTACTTGTACGGGCCAGTTTGGTTACATCATCTGTGTCATGGATGGTATGAATATTGACATTGGTAAAGGTCGAGTTATTCCTGGCAATGGATCAGCAGAATTTGAAGTCAAATATAGAGCCATTGTCTGGAGACCCTTTAAGGGCGAAGTCGTAGACGGAATTGTTACGACTGTCAACAATCACGGTATTTTTGTGGATGTTGGCCCATTGAGGGTCTTCATTTCGGGACATGTGAGTGGAATTGGGTGATGATGAAGTGATTTTTGTTTCTTTGCTAACTCGGGGACTCTTTCTTTAGTTAATTCCGTCTGATATGACCTACAATCCTACTGCCAATCCTCCAGCATACGTGTCAGAAGATCAAACTATAGAGAAGGGTAGTAGGCTTAGACTGAAGATTGTTGGTGTGCGAGCAGATGTTGGACAAATGGTTGCAATGTAAGTTGCTATTCCCCTTATTGATCAGTATTGGCATTTCAACTAACGCTTTTTTTTCTTCTTCTTTTCTACAGTGGAACTATTAAGGAGGATTTCTTGGGTGTGTTATAATGAAAAGGACAAAAATCAACCAAAAAAAAGAATATAATTGTAGAAAAAAGTATCTTTTCTAGGTAACAATACATCAGTAATTTATTATTTCAACGATGGATCAGGAAGAAACAACCGGAAAGTTGGCTCTTTTTCTGCGAGTTGCGAAAGTTCACTTGCAAAGTTATCAATCCCAGGTATCTTCTCAGTCGACTCAATATTGATCTGGGCCGCTTGAATTAACAAATCAACAATTTTCCGGCCATGGTTGATCAGCTCCGGGGGGTTACCATTTGCAAGTCGACGGGATATTAAAATTAATGCCTTTACCAAGTCGTATCGGTAAACAACAATTCTGTACCAACAAACTCTGATAAGTGATTCTGATAAGTTGCAAGCTGCTATCACCAACTCTTCTGAGAAAGTCACCAATGGATCACTTAAGGTACCGACCACGATAGCGACCAGCGACTTTAGATGCGGGGTAGTATACAACTTGAGATGATTCAATACCAAGTCTGATGTAATATTGATAAAGGTAATCAGCGATTTGGTATGCGTGTGAGTGTGCGAGATGCCAGATAAAACCGCGTCTTGAAGATATTCTTCTTGAAGCTTGTACGGGGTAGAACTGGTATCCGAAAGAGCAACAGAAGCTTTGTAGGTGCTTTTTGTCAGCGGGATAGATATGCTCGCCGGTGTCGATGGCGGGAGATACGCTAGATTTGGTTTTAGGGCCTTCCATAAGAGCGGGACTACACCGGTGTTGACCAAAAAGTTCCTCTCGCTTCGTGTAACCAGCAAATATACTAAATCAGAGCCTTTTCGCTTTATTGCTGGGTCATGATCATCAACAATATTCAACACACATGGTAGTAAAAAGGACCAATTGCTTTGAACTTGGCTTGATTGACTGTTGGCTAGATAAACTTCAAGGAGCCCCAGTGCGTACTGATTTTTGGTTCGCCATGAATTGGGATTTTCCTTGCGGTCCAGCTCCTCAAAAAATAACGAGCGAACAGTATCGTCTGAGGTCATCACCCTGCGGCCGGCTGAGGAAACCGATGGGTGCGTGCTATGCTGAACGAATACTGGTTTGATCCTGGCCAGCAAAAGCTCATAAAAATTTGGAATTGGGGCGGTTATTTCATTGATAAGAGTAGTAAGAGCAGCATACAGCTTTGCCTTGTCTTTTACGCTCCAAGGGTAAGATGAATCAACTGTATAACAGAGTAAGCTTTTAATCACGCCGGCGTATTTGTCGATTTCTGCACCAGCTTGCTGAAGGTACTTGATCCAGTGGATAGCCACTACCAGCAAAGGCGGTACTCCTTTCAGAACGAATTGATTTTGCTGTTTGTATTTATTATTTAGCGCCTTTGTAAACTCGTCTTCATACCATATCCACTCGCCATCTTGCAGAAGGGGCAAAAGTGCTTGCGAAAGAAGAGCCGAAATTTGGCTAATCTGATCTGGATTGTATTTTGTCAAGTTCAAGGAAACGTCAAGCTGATTTAAACTGTTTTCAAGACTCTCAATTGGAATGTCTGAAAAGTTTGCTGATTTTTTCCAGGTATTGAAGCTGTTAAGACCGGAGACTATTGACGGTAGTGATGGCGTTGATGTCAATTCCTTTCTAGTCAAAGAGAAATGTTAGTTCCAAGCACCATTTGGTTTCAATCGAGGGAATACATGAACAAAATCTAGAGAAAAACTCACAAAGAAGATGAAGCATAGTCAAAAAAGAAGACTTCATTTTGATTCTCGGTCATGGCGCAGCAATGCAGATGGATGATAACCCTGTTCTCATTAAATGGCGTGGATGCAATAGTATTAGAAGACAAGAGTATATTAAAACTTTTTTTTTTTTTTTTTCGCACACGCTTATTCAAGTCGGATATTTGGACCCAACGTCAGAGCTAGATTTGGCCCATTTTTATACCCATGACTGGATCAGCACTGACTTTCCACAGATAATAGAACATTTAGAAAAAAAGCACATATACACTACAGTCAACAAAAAAAAAAACAATGACAAACTGATGAAACTTCAAAATAATTCAAATTGGCATACTATGTACAAAATAGATATATATAAAGGGGAAAAACAACTGTAGCATATTTATCATGATCATTAGAGGACGGAAATTGGCCCACAGACTTATCTCTGAGACTCTTGGATACTAGAAGAAGAAAAAAAAGGTTAAGTTAGAAAAAAGACTTACGAGTATATGAAAAAAGTCCTGGCGATTGAGGATACTTACAGCTTGACAATGCTGATGTTGGTATCAAGGAATCTGTTAAGGCAGTTGCTGAGACCTATAAGCAAAACAAAAGGTTAGTACATTTGAGCTAGCAAAACAAACAAACGGAACAAAAAAAAAACTTACAAGACTCCTCGTTACGGTCCAAAGTGTTGGAAGTAATAGGACCAGTGATGCACTTCTTGAAACACATGTCGGTAAAGTTGTGAATGGCTAAAGTTGTTGTCGGTGGTTAGTTATAATTACAATACGAATGCTGCAGGCAACCCCGGTGTTTGGCGATGGAGTCAGACGAAATAATAATAAAAAAACTACTTACACATCTGGACCTTGGACTTGGAGTTCTCGGACTCGACCCACTGCATGATCTCCTTACGGGAAGTCTCATCGAGGTTGGAAAGGGCTTGGGCGTTAAGTTCAGACATTTTGTTGGTTTTGTTTTTTTGGTATTGTTATCCGTGAATATATCGACGAGTTCTACTGGTTGAATCTGTGAGAGTAGGCAAGTCTGAAAAATTTCCCAAAAAAAAAATAAAAAAAAAAAAAATCAAAGCGGTAAGAAATCAGGGTTAGGTCATATTCATAGGGCCACCCAGTGGGCAGCGCCTTCATACCTGAATCTACGCTGGCATGTAAAGTGTGGGCCGAAGTATACTCATGCAAGGAAACCTCTTTTCTTTCATTTTTTACAATCATTTTTTATTTATTTACAAGAGAGATCAATCGTGGTGGTCAGCGAGGAATAGAAAAAAAACTCACGACAAAAGGGCTAACACAACGCATATACGCCATGGCAACATGTCTAGTGAGGATACCAGCGAACCCGATAAGCGGCTTAGAAACTTGATTGCCAAATACCACAATTTGGGCTCGCTCCATCATGCCACAACCTACACCAAGCTGTCTACAATTGATCTAGGAACCACGTCAAAACTGAATAAACTCGATCGGCTGATTACTGAAACCGTATTCAATAACAATCCCATTGGCAGCAACGGCGGTCAGGTAATTGACTCCCAGCATGAATTAAATGTGGAAAAGGAGAGCCTGGCAATTCAGCGACAGATTAACGCGTTAAAAAGACAATTAAATATTAAACCCGACGCGTCGGTAGATAGTAGCTTAGACATTAAGGATCGAGTAGAAATTGCATTAGACCAAGCATGCCATAAGTTGTGCAAATCATCACAACCAAGTACCGTTTCTAGCGACAATGACAATATACAGTATCATACTTCTACAACGCTACTGCTACGAGCGCAGATCCGGGCCTTGCAACGGACAATGACGGGAGAAGATAAACAACTGTTCCCTCCCAATGCAGCGGTACTGCCCTTATTGATCCAGCAGCTGCAAACCCAGATTGCGACTCTATCCTCACTCCGAGACAACCTGCTAGATCAAATCCAGGAACAAGAAATGGCGAGTAAATTCGATGGCCGACTGGTTAAGGAGCTCGACCAGATCTACAATCTAGCACAAGCCAGGCGCAAAAAGTATAAAAGCCTTGACCAGAACGTGTTCAATCCGCGTTCCTCCTCCGCTCGAGAAATGTTTGACTGGATCAAAGCCGAGATCGACGAACGCAGTGAGGCATCCGAACAGGAGTCAAGGCAGCTCATGCGAGGCTTGAAGCTAGTCGTGAAGGAGCATATTGGCCCTTATGTGTTTGAAAACATTAGCAAATTCCCGCCCATTCCTTTAGTTGACACTTCTTCTTACGCGGCTAATAACCTAGGAGCTAACAAGCGACTGAAACCTCTAGCTCCATTCAATCCCACGACAAGGTTAACTCGCATGGGGAAACCGGGATCTGAGGTCCGGACCGAAAAGAAAGTTATAAAGTCGCTGTTACAGCTGTTGCTGGCCCTTCTCAATAATCTGATCACTAACGACGATGACGACTTTATCGAAATTGATGAAGATAATGAACTGGCTGCAAGACTTCTCCTTGCTACCGAAGTTGCAGTCAAGGATGGCACAAAACCTCGGTTAAAACTAAGACCCTTCTCAGACTAAATATTCTATGAGCTCTCACTCAACACCTTTTTTTATTATTTTTTATTACACGATCCCTTAAATTAATTTATTAATACTTTCAGTATGTTTATATGCCATATTTACGTGAAGAAGATTTTTTTTTTTTTTTTTTTTTTTTTTTTTTTTTTTTTTTTTTTTTTTTTTTTTTTTTTTTTTTTTTTTTTTTTATTTTTTT
>Ga0160505_101195_pt1 | contig 12699 bp, 6 predicted proteins | sample DIDeMG_FD_108225 | JGI IMG/M metagenome (GOLD analysis project Ga0160505, IMG submission 108225) | Enriched chicken feces microbial communities from UW Madison campus, WI, USA - DID2874_E49_Stillage MG | ecosystem: Host-associated > Birds > Digestive system > Large intestine > Fecal ... | reverse complement strand
TTTTTATAAATTTTTTTTTTTGTTTTTTTTTTTTTGTTTAAGTTTTTAATTTTTTTTTTTATTATTTTTTTTTTTTTTTTTTTTTTTTTTTTTTTTTTTTTTGATAGTACTTGTTTTATTGTATTTATTTATTTTTGCAGGTGTACTTTGTTTCTGACAGGTTTCCCGAGTTCAGGCTGTTGCTGCTCGTATATTGCAAAAATTATTATTTCCCAGACATGAATGTATTCTCAATAATACGAACAAAAAAAAATAGACAAAAAAGAAAGTTATTGGTATTAAGAAATTATCAATTAGATTTTTTGTAAAGGTATATTAAAAGAATATCAAAAAAAAAAAAATAGTTTGGGATCCTCGTTTGTGCATTTGTAGCACTACTGATGCTGGAGAATCATGCCACCAGAAGCGGTCCCTGTCACTGTCGTGACCACCGACGTGAGATCATCCAGGCTGGCGCCACTCTTGTCACTAAAATAAAAGCCCATCATAACCACAAGATAACTGAGCACCAGGATTGATCCCTTAAAGTAATTGGACTTACCCTCTGCATAAATGTAGCTAAACAAAAAGACACAAAAGATGACCATAAAGAGATCCCAGCGCGGGAAGATGAGCGTAAACATAAAGTCATGAATGTTGCGCTGGCCGTTGGCAATAAACGTGCCAAACATTGATCCTAGTCCACTGGTACCAGTGATGGGGTCCTTGATCGATTCAAAAATCCACTGCGAATAAAACACGAGGGCTGGGATCTGCAAAAGACAAACTTGCAGCGCATACGCCGAACCAATCTCCATAGATAATGACACATTGCCATTCATGGCAAAAGAAATGGCATTCAGGAACTCAGTTGTGTTGGGCACAAGCGCAAACACCGTGATACCAAGGAACTTGGCGCTAATGTTGGATCCCTTGAGCACCACGTCCACATTGTCAACCAACACTTCAGCAATAATTGCGTAAAGCACAGTGGCCGAAAGCAAAATAACAGTACTCTTTGTACGACTCCAGTTAGGCGCATCATGGCCGCCCTCATGGTGGCCGCCCGCAGCAGCACCGGTCGCAGCAACTGCACTGGCAAGATTGGGGTCGTCGATAGGAATGGGCTCGACCGGCGTCTGGAGTGGCTGGTGCAGTAACTGCTGCTTGCGTGAGTTGGTGCGCTTGAGTGGCTTACAGTCAGCAGGTTCTGTGGGCTTGGGAGCTTCATTGTGCAATGGCAACAGTGGCTGCTGTTGAGGTAAAGGATGCTGAATCTGCAACTGCTGCAGATGCTGATCCGTCAACTCCGACACTGTAGGAGTCTGCCAAATAAGTGCTGCGTGGGTTCTGAGTGTAAACCACAGACCAATAACGTAGGAGATGAACAAAAGTGTTGCGCAGATTGCACTGAATGGTTTGATGATATCAGTGTAAAGGGGGCCTAGATACATTGGGACCTGGTAAAAAACGCAGCTGCTGCAATCGTGGCCAAGCAAATCCGAGTTGCAGGGCGCACAGCGGAGCTCATAAGTACCATAAATCTGGTAAAAAATGGTCGGGGCAAACGCACCAATTACGGCGAAAAGCAGCATGGTCGAACTAACACCAGCAGACTTTGGGTTGTAGCGCTGAGTTTTGCGCTTAATAGCTCCAGCACACATTGACAGACCGGGCAGCAACAGTACACCGGCCAAGATACTACCGACAATACTGCCCTCGACAAGATCGCCTTTACCCTGATTCAACGCAACACAGTAAAGGTACACCTCCACAATGGTTGAGAAGAAAGCATTGATAGCAGCACCCATACCCATGGAAGTCTGGGCTGAAATAGATGCCACAGCCTGGCCAATAAAGTAGGCCAGGGGGATGACAGCCGCCAGGGCCAAAAAGAAGATAAAGTACTGGCTCGTGAAAAAGTAATCAAGCTCAAGGAACTCGGCTAAAAAGTAGTTATCAAAAATGACAAAGAGCACGGGGAACATGAGATTGATGAAGAAAATGTTGGTACCATCAACAGTGTACTTGTAGTAGCTCCAACCGTACGCACGGTACGTACAGAGCAAAATAGATGACGAGTACTCGGTTGTGGAAAGATTTTTGAGAACGCTTGCTTCGCGAAACGAAAGCGCCAGCGGGTGTCGTCTGAGGTGGCTTGCAATCGTGGTCGTCACTTTTGCCATCGGAATTGAAAAGACACCGAGCCAGCAGATCAGTGAGATAATCAGCAACAGTGGAAAGACAAGCAAGTAGTACCAAAAGTAAAACACAATTCGCCCAATATTCCATTCGCCTCTGCCAAACAACCGACGTTTTCTTTTAATGTTTTCTGAAGTCGAAAGCGATGACAAATTAGAGCCTGAACGGGCTCTTGCCGGGGGTTCTTCTTGTGAATTGATGGCAGTTGTTTCAGTAGCAGAGCTGGTGTTGGACAGATTTGCGGTCGGACTCCGGTAATCAGAGTTTCTGGGACCAAAAAAGAGTCGACCACGCTCAATATCGGCAGTTTGCCAGCGCTCATATTCAGCGACAGTGCGGCCCTCCCCCTCATCTTCCCAGATGTAATTCTCATCCTGCCAAAGTTGTACGCATTTACCAAAAGGAAACAATAAATACCGACCCAGTGACAGGAAAGTTTTGCCGTACAAGTATGCACTGGAGCTCCAAATAAGCATTATACAACTGGTACCCGCAATGGTGCATGCAAGAAAAAGAATTAGACCAAATGACAAGGACCAACAAATGTTGCCAATCCAAACAGGCCAGGTGACGTCTTTGCCAGGACGCGAGTGGATGTCACCCTCTGCAATGCGCTGAACGGATCGGTCTTTCTTGTAAAGAGCGGGCTTCCAGATTCTAATACCAAACGGGTGGGTAATATTGATGGCGTCCTGTCTCTCACGGAGTGTGAAAGTCTCAGTACTGGAGATACTTGCGTTATCACCCTCGTCGTCGTTGTCGTTATCTTGCTCGTATTCCCCATGGGCATCGTATTCGTCTGCCTCATCTTCTTCATCCTCAATGGGTCGTGCAACAGCTGAGGAGGTCTCGTCCAGGTCCTCGATCTCGTCAATAAGTTCGGTTTGAAGCTCGGACAGGTCACGATCTTCGTGATGCTCTTCACATTCAGAGATCTCGTGAATAATATCGGCTATGGATGAATGTGAGTGCAGGTGGGGGTTGGATGCTTTGCGCGTTTTCCCTTTGGTGCCATGAGTAAGATGATGGTGATCGTCCTGTTTGTTTCTCAAAGCAGGAAGATCTTTGTAGGATGACGCGCGGTGTGGTTTCTTATCTTTTGTTATATGGCGTCTCCTGCCATGTTTTAGCCCATATGTGTAGCCTTCATAATATTCTCTCTCATGGTCTTCTTCAATTTCTGCCTCGTCGTCATCCGTAGAATACTTGAAGCGGCGTGTGGACGTTGACTTGGAGGCCCCAATGGAAGGCTTACGGGTCTTGTGTGGCTGCTGGTAGTCAATGGAAGAAGAAGAGACAGCACGGGCAAGCGGCATTGACGACGGTCCAGCCTGCTGCTGCTGCTGTTGTTGCTGCTGCTGCTTCTGCAACTGCTGGCGGGCTAGCGAAGCCTGCGACTGCTGGAGAGTTTTGTACTGGTTCTTGGATCCGTTGCTGGGCTGGCGCGTCAATGGCGCCGTGGTCGCGGAGAGGTCAGGAGAATAAGGCGGCTCCTGGTCTCCCTTCTGAGTAGAGTCTTCTGGCATGATTACGACAGTAAGCAATTAAAGCAATTGAACTGAAGTAGAAGAAGAAAAAAAAATGAAAACACTAAAAAAGAATTAAAAAAAACTGGTGATGATGAGGGAAAGAAAAAAAAGAGAAAGAAAAAAACACTATTTAAATAGTCCTGAGATCAGCATGTGTGCAGCATGATTAAAAAAACAAACAAAAAACAACCAACTTAGCAGCGGATCAAAAAATCATTATCAAGGCGGCAACATGTACCAGCCAAGCAGGTGCATTTCGTGCACATCATGCGTGCATCTACACTTGGTCAATTCTGCTAAATCAATTGACATTCATTACTTGATTATTACTTTATTTTCGCGTTTTTGGTTTCTTTTTGTACGTTTACGAATAAATTTCTCGTCTAGTAACCGACACTGATGAGGTAGTCGGCAAGCTTCTCGACGGTGGTGGCAGCGGCACCGGGCTGAAGGGGAGGACCGTAGTGCGCAATAATCAGAGCCTGCTTGGTTCTGACGGCAATAATGCCCTCCTCGCCCTTCTTACCGTAGATACTCCGGTCGTCAGCACGGAGGAGGAAGTACTTCTCGCCCTGGATGTGGAGACCAGAAGCCTGGAGCTGAGAAGGATCATCAAAGCCCTTGACAAGCTCGGCAATCTCGGGGGCGGAGATGTTGAAGGTGGAAGACTGGGCCCAAACAGAGTCACCAGCGCGGGAGTAAAGAGCAGCCTTGCCAATGCCGGCGTTGGTCAAAGTATCAACGTAGGCTAAAGAAGGAATCATTGTCCCTTCTACAGCCACAATCCCCTGCACCCTCAGAATGGATCACATCTAATGTCAATATGGTGATCCCTGGAGCACTACGCAATTGATGCTGTAAACGGATGTGCTGGGTACATAGCGGCAACGACGAGGGAGCAGGGAACAGTTGGCGGCGGAAAAAGGAACACAAGATCGTTAGAAATGGAGATCTATGAACACGATTGGCATGATGCGATATCACCGTGACGCAAAAAAGGAAAAAAAAAACTTACAGTTCCAGGACATTTTATGAGAGTTTCTTGATGGTTTCGGGTGGGATGGTGATGGCAAGTGAAGAGGAGGGAAAAAAAGAAAAAGAGAAGAAGGGGAGTTTTTATACCATGAGAAAAAAAAAAAAGGAGGTGACGATGACAACAATTTAACACCAATAAAACTGTTGACCACCAAACAATTTCACGACACGTCGTTACTGCCCATCATTCCCCGGCACGCCCTAATTGCACCGCAACAACTTTCCGACAGGGCGCCCTATGAGGTTTACAATTTGACATGAACCTGCTGATGCAGCACTTTCCGGCGCCACGACTGCACAGGCGCTCGGTGTCTAGCGCGGTTCTTTGTTGCTCCCGTACCCTCTCATCATTTTTTTTTAAAGAACATCGGTCAAGAAAACCGACACCAAGCATTTTTCCTACTGATCAATTGCCCCTCAACGGGGCCCCTTCTTTTAAAACAAGGTTGCCAATTTAGTTCAACGGCTGTTACTACCTGGCACGGAGTCAGATCCACCCCCTGAGCAAAGTTCTCATAGCGTGCAAGCACTCGGGAGAGGTGGGTTCACTATCACTTTGGGGATGCCGTAATCGATCATTCGTCACTGATCAGAATTCGGAATCAGAGCATCACCAGCCGGAAGAAAATGGAAACATTGGTGGGTTCTCTAGCAGTTGTTGCCAGTAGGGAGCTTCCGACACTCCTCATTGCTGCTTACCAATTGATTGTGGCTGCTAGGAAGCGGAATATGGTCGCCGGCCCTCGCCAAGTTCATAGGCTCTCGAAATCAGGGGCACGATCTGCTCGGGAAGACAGGAACAGATCTTCATCTGCTGACCCTGAACTGGATCAGGCCAGCATGTCCTTTTAATGCATACAATGTGGCCTCTCCTGGTGTAACGGTTTTATGCTACAACTCTATTCAAAGCTCTGGAACTATCTGAGACGGATAGGCGGGGCAATGGCAGTTGTATAAAAGCCGATGGGAAAGGCCAAAATTCTCTCTGATCAACAGAATCTTTCGCCTGAATACAATCACCTTTAAGCTTACGATCTACAGTTAAACGTTTTTTTGGTTTAATTTATTCATCAAAATTGTTTCATTCATCGTATAAAAACGGCACATTAAAAGCAAAATCATTATTCCTTCGTTTCGACATACTCCTGGTGAACGCCCACAGAGTCCTTTTTGTCGTCGTCCTTGAGAGTATCCCCGAGCTCTTCGAGAGTACTCTGGTTGGCTACAGGAGGCTCCCATTTGGCAGACTGCCAGGCAGGTACCTTTGAGTCCCACATCATAGTAATTTCCTCCAGGGTTCGACCCTTAGTCTCAGGGAACATCAAGAAAACATGGGTTGTCATGGTAAAGCAGAATGTCATGAAAATGATGTATGTTCTCCAGGTGATGTTGCGGAACGCAGAGGGCACAAACATGGCAAGTGCAAAGTTGAAGATCCAGTTGCAAGCCGCACAAAGAGAGCTGGCAATACCACGCTGTGATGTAGGGAAAATTTCAGAGCAGTACAGCCAGATACCGGGACCCCAGGTAGGCGAGTAGAACGCAACAAAGATGTAGGCAACTGCAATAACGGAACGCGAAACGTGCTTGTTATCGACAGTGATGCGGACTGTGGCGCTTGGATCGATGTTTTGGAGCGGTGTCGAGTAAACCCCGAAAAGAATCGACATGATTAGCAAACAAATTCCCATGCCCGTGGAACCAATCAGCAAACTTCTACGGCGGCCCCATTTGTCCAGAATGTAAAAGGTAGGCAATGTCATGACACAATGAAGAATATACTGGATGGAGGAAGAAACCAGCGCCGTGTTACCCGAGAAACCGGCCATTTTGAACATGTAGACAATGTAGTACATGAGAACATTGTTACCCGTGAGTTGCTGCCAGACTTGGGCAGAAATACCCACAAAAGTACGTCTAATGGAGTCCTTTTTAAATAAGTCAAGAACAGTAAGCTTAGCGTTCATATTCTCAATTTCAATGGACTCGCGCATCTCTTCGATCTCGAGGACAACGTCAGGATGGTTGACATTGCCTCCAGCCTGAACCTTGGAAATAATATCTATGGCTTCTTCCCAGCGGCCATGCTTAGCGAGCCAACGGGGGGACTCGGACAGGAGAAAAGTGCCAAGCAAGAGAAGGAGACCAGGAACCATCATGATACCCCAGGCGGTTCTAAACGAGGCAGGACCATCAATAAATGAGCATCCGTAGCCAATGAAAAACATGGAAGTAGAGCCAACTGTCAGCGAGAATTGGAAGAGACCACCAAGACGGCCACGGATTCGCTTGGGAGCAAGCTCAGAGACATAGACTGGAACTGTTGAGGACGCAAAACCAATACCATAGCCCGAAATGATGCGGCCAACAATGAGTTGGGCAACGTTACGAGCTGAACACTGAATAGCACATCCGACTAGCCAAAAAAGCGAGGAGACCTGGATAATGGGACGACGACCAAATTTATCAACCACGTATCCGCAGATTAAGCAAGCAAGAAAAGAACCGCCGGCCATTGATGCGGTAATACCGCCCTGGGTTAGCGAGTCAGGGTGATTGAAATACTCTTTATACTGGGGCTGGTCGACAAAGGATGACACGGATGAGATGTCAAAGCCAAAGAGAAATCCGGAAATGGTGGCAATAGCTGCCATGAGATATGGGTTGTACACTTTATAGCCCATGATGTTAGTAATAGCTGCTGAAGATGGTAATGTTGATAATGATAAAGAATAAAAAGATTATGAAAGAAAAGAACGATTATGGATAAGATATGGACATTATATAGCAGCGAGACCGTGAGGGGATGATCAGGGCCCTTGGATAAATCTGGAGAAGAGTATATTTGAAATTATCAGGTCGAGGTAGCAGGACTAGCCACTCAAGGTAATCAACGGTTAGCCATTTCAAGTGACAGACGCAGTTGGATGTCAAGGTAATCTGCAGAGGAGTCTGAAAGTTGCATATTTTGCGGAGAATGGTCCTTCTGAACAAGGATAAGAGACCAAAGTTACAGGGAAAGGTGTTCCTAAAGGCCGTACCCCCCAGCGGAATTCTAAATTTTTGTACAAATCAAATGTATGATTAAAAAAAAAAGATGCGTGAAATTAAACCCAGTTTCCCCGGATTTTTCTTTCTTTTTTTCTTTTTTCTATTCACTTAATCATGTATCTTTTACTTTAAAAATTTAATTTTTTGAGCTAGTTCCGGTTTGTGGAGAGCAGACAAAAAGTAAGGACCAAAAAATACAAGCGAGAAGAACGCAAGACGTGGGGGGTCGCAACCAAGATATGGGGTTTAAGAAAAACTAAAACGGTGGCTGCTAGTGGATGTATGCAAAAGGGCATTCACTCTCGGTAGTTGGGCTGTCAAGACCAGAGATATACACACTAGTATGACGAATCTCATCAGCTGGCAGCTACTGTAGTGACTGTTAGTTGTTGCTCGGTACCACCGCAGATACGGGTCCCCCCAACTTACTCGAGTCATTGTCACCATGGTTATTACCACACCATAACCCCATCCAATTGTCAGCCGTGACCGCAGGTACGGACCAACCAATCATCATAAGCATGCCAACCGGGTTTAAAACTTTCTGGAGAGTTTTTTGTTTTTTATTTGTCATCAATCTCTGTATTCTGGAGCAAATCACAAGTGAAAATCTACTTTGAATAGGGCTACCACTGAATCCTTAATCGACAGCGTGAGGGGCCTGTAGTAGTATAGAGGTTTGTCGCTTTTTCTTCACGTAAACACGAAAAAGATGTGCACCATATTGTGAACTTCTGGCGCCAAAATCAGTGCATCCAAAAGTTATTTGCTAATTCATCCATTGGAAGATTGTTTTCACCGAATTTCTTACTCTGATAAAGTTGTCAAGTTTCAATTGTTTTCTAAGTTCACTGGCAACCCCCCACTTTTTGTTTTTAGGCTTTAACAATAATTATTATTTTATTCTTGTGATGGATAAAAAACCTTTCAGATGCCGGACAAAATTTAGAAAAACTCTTGGCTTTTTTGCCTGCCCCACTACTATTGGCAGCGGCAGTTTAGTGCCGCTGGCATGACTTCATAGGCACCTTTGTAAGCCCCGCCATGCGAGTACACAAGAGGAGGAATACACTGCTGCAGGAGGGTTTGCTATTTCAATATTTGAGCACGGCTACGCGCCTTCCGTTTCTAATATAATCCTGTCATCTCACTCTTCTTGTATTTCCCCTGTCACCGCAGATATTGGAGAATATTGGGGGGTATATTTGAAATACCAAATTGGTGGGGTCATTTTCAGTCACTTTTTTTTTCTGTTTTACCCCTCTAGATATAACTAGAAGACGGATTCATTTATTTAACTTTTTGGAATGGGTTGAATTAGATAAACTTGAGAATGGTGCATTGGGTGATGAAACCGGACTTTTGCAGTCAGATATATTGACGTTGTCATACTTGCTATTGTACAAGACAATTGAGAATTAGACTATCATTTCCAAGAATGAAAAGTTGAAAGGATAGTCTATGCTACATCAGTCTTGTCTGGTACCATAGACTCACAAGTTAATAGAAAAAAGAAATATGGAAGATTCAGAATACTGCTTTGTGCAAAATAATGATAGCATTTAAGTCATCGACAATTAAGCCAATACAGCGTGCCAATGTAATGCTTTTAAAAGCTAGGATAAACAAAATTTACAACAGATTTGCTATCTAGATTATAATAGATGTAGGCCCAAGAAATCCCATACGAAAACAAGATAATGGTGGCTGCCCCGCAGAAACTAATCATGAGCAGCTATTCATAACAAGGCAGATAGAATACATGAGTAACAACATTTATTATAGCAAACGACAACCCTGTAAGCAGCCTCGGTACAATAACACGAAAAAGCTTACGCCACCATACAAGGGTTAAAACGTACAGTGGGGACTATGCCAAAACAAGCATGACAAAAATATTATTAAAAGCAGGAAAATCTCGTATAATACTACCTTTTTTCTACTCAAAAGAAGCTATATCATAAGAGGATATCCTGACTCACTGAAAGTCTTCACGATGATGACATTTTGCAACAGTCTTACTAAACTGTTTTAATTTTGCACGGGACACGACTTCCTTGAAAGCTATTTTAAAAAGAGAGTTGTCGCCGAACGAAGCCCCTACGATGGATATGACCAACTGAGAACAGTTGAGTACATTCCAAGAACTTGTGCACTACGCCCTACAGAGCGCAGATCCTTTAGAAGAGTTTTTCCGGAGTTTGACTTAAGCCCTTCTTGATACAAAGTAGGGTCTTTGTAATGAGGGACTTTTAAAATAGAAGAAAGAAGATGATTGGATATAAATCTATACGCAATCTAACAAGAGTACTGCTAAGGACTACCAACACATAACACTAAACATCACAAGTTAATTATCAACAAAGAGTTTGGTGAGAAGTTCTTGATCATATTTTTCATGAGTTGATGGTTAGAAGAACTCCTGAAAATACCTGATAAATATTATTTAACTACTAATGACAGGAAACGGAGATAGGAAATAGATATTTAGACAGATAACTCAATAGAGTAAGGCCAAGTCTTGTCTCAAGGGTTAGGTGATATGAACCTTCCAGACATGCTATATAAGGCGCACGCTAGTATTTATATGAGGGGTCTACAGCTAATCTCAAATATAATATAGCATCTAGAAGTAAGAACCTAATTAGATTAAAGAAGACCAAGGCATATGATGTCATTGGTTATGAATAATCAATAGAATAAGGTCAGGAATTATATTAAGAGTCAATAACAACTGAGCGCATGAATTCAGCTCCGCTGCAGTCTTGTTGCAGTGGTCAAGTTTTTGTACTTCCTACCGCATCTTATTTGCTAATAATTTGTTTGGTTAAAGCAGACTTTTGAGGGTTTTCTGTTTATAAATCTTTGTTATTTTGCGGTTGTTAATTACCATCCTCACATGTGGTTGGGAGAAGGCAGGTGTACCAAAATTATTTGAATCACAAAGTTAAAATTAATTTTTGGACCTGTGTCTTATCATGTATAGCGTAAAGCCTATGTCGCAAAAATTGCCAGCTTTTTTCAACTCCCCAGGCAAACAACATCAAAAAAAAAAAACCAAAAAAAACCTAGGTCATGTTATGAGACAAACAAATCCAAATAATAAAAAAGTCTTATTAAACTAAAATGGTCATTAATTGTATAACTTGTATTTTAGTGTTTGTAAAAGAAACGACTTGATTGGTTCACACTTTACTCTCTCTTTATATGTTCATTTAGCCCTCAATATCATTTGTTCTTTGTCAGGCTTTGAATCAATTCAAGTTAGCCAAAAAACTCTTTTATATTAGGTTTGTAAATTGTGTATTTCAGATAAGTTGTCTTATGTTGGCATACTAAACCTCAATTGTTTCAATCTTTTGTGCAGTACTTTATTATAAACGCTCTGGTTTCTTTCTTTTATCGACCCATCAGCCTGTGATCCCAGACAAGGTTGGTGCATCTAACAAATGTAAAAGTGTCTCAAGGCTTGGCTAGAAATAGATTGATAGAAATGTCTGAGCATTATTTTTGCTGTGGTTTAGGAATAACGTTACGGACATTAACGTTACATAATTGTAAAACTTGGGCTCCAGCCCAAAAAAAAAAAAAAACTATCGGTTTGGAGTCCTCTGAGCCTGCCATATTTTTAAACCGCAAATGAATAAAAATGTGGTTGAGGCCTTTTATTTCATCAGTATTATTACCACTGTCGTACTTTGGCTGGTTTTCAATTTTCAGCAAATGGCTATCCTGATTGATCTGCCATAGTAACCCTCTCGGACTTGGCTATGAAATCTGTTTCTTATTTTTGCCTACTTTTCTAGATGTACTAAACAACATGGATTATACAATCAAATATTTCCTTTATATCCCAAGCACAGAGAGTTTTAAAAAGACGAGATTTCTCTCGTGTAGCACTGTATCAAGCTTTATACAGCTCTACCGTTATTGATTGCTGGCAGCTACTTAACTCAAGGAGTCCCCTCCCACATCGGCTGTACGCGGGCTTACCCTCCGACACCGAACCAATTGGCTGGGTCCCCTACTAGTCGCCATTATATCAGTTTATATGTTACTTTTCGTTGTTCCCGTATGTGCGTTACCAAATCAGTTGTTGTCAATCCATAGCCGTCGCATCGATTCTGTAGATTCGGATTAAAACACAGCCGAGGCCCATTTGGGGCAGCCGTGATTGCCTGGTAGCTGTCCTGGGGTGAATATGGCAATCACTGGTGGGGTTCTTTCCATCCTACCTGTCGCATTGATGCTACGAAGTCCCCCTAAGTATCCCTTCAGGTGAAACTTTGGAGCGAGTCTCAAAGGAAAACAGAGCCGTGAACCCCTCAGCCAGCTTTATTGTGGATGTATTTTATCTTCTAGGATAGGAGGTGAGAAATAAACCGTGAGATGCGGGGGCTGTTGAAAAACTAGAATTGATATCCGCAGCGCGAACAATTAAAACCCCCGTACTCTTTCCCTCTCGGACTTGGCCATTTACAAAACGTGCGACATGCTAATGACATTTTTTAAACAATCTACTCACCATTTTGACGTAATTTTTCTAAATTTTGCTTGTCTTTGTACTTATTCCCTTTTAAAATTATTTTTTTGACCATTCATGATTATTGCCACTGTAATTTTTTCAAGGCTGAGTTTTTCAAGTTTGTGATTCTTTGGCACGCACGGCTGAACCCGCCCATGTGTTTTTTTTTCTTTCTTTCCTTTGTACTAAGTTTAGCGTTATTATGTATACCCCAACAATAAAACAACTGCTAACACTAAACCAAAAAAAAAAAAAAAAAAAAAAAAAAAGTTCAAATAACCCAAAAAAAAAAACTCCCCCCACAAAACAAAAAAAAACCCCCGCCCTTAAAAAAAAATACAGGATCAAAAAAGAAGCAGTATATTGTATAGAGAAGAA
>Ga0160505_101194_pt1 | contig 12704 bp, 8 predicted proteins | sample DIDeMG_FD_108225 | JGI IMG/M metagenome (GOLD analysis project Ga0160505, IMG submission 108225) | Enriched chicken feces microbial communities from UW Madison campus, WI, USA - DID2874_E49_Stillage MG | ecosystem: Host-associated > Birds > Digestive system > Large intestine > Fecal ... | reverse complement strand
TTATTATTATTATTATTATTATTATTATTATTATTATTATTATTATTATTATTATTATTATTATTATTATTATTATTATTATTATTATTATTATTATTATTATTATTATTATTATTATTACCATCATTAATTTTTTCTTGTTCTAACTTTTAATTTTTTTATTTTTTATTATGTATACACCAAGGTTATAGTTTGAGTCTTGCTTCATCTATTGATAAGCGAAGATGCAACAGAGGCGTACGTTGAGATGCATGAAACTACAAGTTCAAAGCCTAGAAAGCAAAAATAATATTTGCATCTGACAGAAGACGGCGCTCTGAAAGGCTTTCGATGAATTTTTTTTTGAGCCAGTCACGGTGGTGCAAATCTGTTGGTATCCTTCTGAACTTGTGTAGGCCAAATCTATTTTTCCGTGTTTTAGAGCTCCGAACGGATGTAATACAAAAACCAAGAAAGCCGTTGTATTTTTATTGCTTCTAGCTCCCATAGGCTTTTTTTTGTTTTCTAAATTATATGAAAAAAAATTTTTTTTGTATTTCTTGGCATCACCGTGACATCCCGCCGGATAAGCCTTTGGGAATAAACCAAAAAATTTTCTTCTCTTAACGGTAACAGACGGCTTGCCGACTGTACGATAAAAATTTTTTATTTTATATATATATTTTTTTTAAACCTATAAATTTATTTTTTTGCAGTCATTCTTCTACTTCTCCATTCCTTTTCTCTTGTTTGAACCAGTTCAGTGCAAACTCTTTACACTACTTTTCCGCAAACTTACTGATATCACATATCCACCACACATATTCGCAATGGTCGAGAAGCTCTTTATCTCTTACAACAACGTGCACAAGCTCTGCCAGGAGGCCGCCGTTGAAATCAAGAAGTTCTCTCCTGATCTCATGATTGCTATTGGCGGTGGTGGTTTCATCCCCGCGAGAATCCTCCGTACCTTCCTCAAGGAGCCTGGTGCGAAAAACATCCCCATCCAGGCTATTGGTCTTTCTCTTTACGAGGATATGGGAACTAACAACCAGGTTGAGACTGCCGGTCTTGAGGTTGTCCGTACTCAGTGGCTCGACTTTGGCACCCTTGCCCAGAACTGTGGCAGTTTGATTGGTAAGACCGTCCTTATCGTTGATGAGGTTGATGATACCAGAACCACTCTGCACTATGCTCTTTCCGAGCTTGAGAAGGACGTCCAGAAGCAGGCCGTTGCTCTTGGCAGAGAGAACGAGACTACCAGATTCTTGATCTTTGTTCTGCATAACAAGAACAAGGAAAAGAAGGCTGAGCTTCCCGCGGAAATGATCGCTGAGGGACGTTACGTTGCTGCTCGCACTGTTGACGACATTTGGATTGCTTACCCTTGGGAGGCTGTTGATATTGAGCAGCATACTGCCAACGCTATTGCCCAGGGCAACAACTAAAATTCCTTGCTAATCAGCCGCTCCTTGTGCTCAAACTAGCAATAAAACACAGCTATATCCCACCTTCTTTTTTGTACTACCCACCCCACATTTATTTATATATTTAACTCACTCACATTATAGAAAAGGTGACTTAATAAGTCATGTCAACATGAATCAAATTGTAAAGAAAAAAAAAAAAAAAAAAGTACTGAGTTCTAATTATTTTACTATAGCCGGACATTAAAGACAGTTTATCACATTACCTCTTCTCGGCCTTGGCCAATCTGTCCACCAGTTCTTCAATTTGTTGTTGAAACATGGTCTTGATGTCCATGACATCAGCCCGCAGCTCCTGCACTTGTTCACTTTTCTCGCCCAGCATTTCCAATGCAGTCTGCTCGCGCAGACTCATCTCAGAAATCTTGCTTTCAAGCTCTGTTACCTGCGCTTTATACTTGTTGAGCTCTTCAAGCTCCTTCATTAGCTGTGATAGATCCTTTACGGCCTCATCTCGCGATAGCTCCATACGGGCCAGGTCCTGCTTGGCATTGGCTAGTTCGGATTCCAAGCTACGAATACTTCGGCTCATACGGTTGACCAGCTGAATCGAGGGACCGGCACCAATAGTTGAGACTGATTCCTTGTCAAATCTGGCACTACCCTCATCTCGAGTGTGGATCGATGAGGTTCGGAATGTTTCTGAGGCAGCAGAGTACGGAGGCATGAGATCGCCATCATCTACCTCAAAATGAGTGGGAAGACCATCCATAGCATAGTGCATGCCATTATTGAGAGAAATATCGGGCGTTAAGCCTGGGAGTGAAGGCAAGCTGGTTTTACTAGAAGTGCGTCTACCACTTGAACCATTCTTAATACTGGAATTGGCAGTGCTGACAAATGAATTAGTATCATCGACAGACAGCCTTTGGTTAAACGGAGATATAGTACCAGAACGAGGTACTGACTCACCTCCAAAGAAAGGAGGTTCAATAGGATTAGATTTCTTGCGCTGTTGCTGTTGCAGTTTGTACTGGTTCAGATTTTCAGCAGATATCTTGAGCTTCTCGTCAAGCTCAGACACCTTCTTGTCGTGTTCAGCCTTTAGTGTCTCAATAGTACTTTCAAGCTCAGCAGCTGTGCTCTTTGCATCAGATAGTTCTGATTTCAGCAAAACCTGTGAGGAATTCAATTTTGCCAGTTGCGTCTTTACCTCATCCAGTTGATCATTAAGACTCTCGTTTTCGTTGGTAACAGACTTAAGGTTCTCGGTCAAAGTTTTAACCTTCTTTCGCAAATAAGATTCACGAGACGAGTTATCTTCAGCTTCCTGTTCCAGATTGCTGATGCGGGTTTGAAGATTAGCTTCGATTCCAGACCAGTTTTGCGTGGCAATGTCATGTTGTGCTTGCAAAACTTCTATCTGGCGAAGCAGATTGGCATTGTTGTCACTAGCGCGTCCACTAGATAACTCCTCAGACTTGGCTCTGAAATGTTCAACCTTAGTCTCGAGAGTTCTGATGTCATTCTCCAGCCGGATTTCCATTTCTTTCTTGGTTTCGGTCTCCTTTTTCAATCGTGATTCAAGTTCAGATATTTCACTAGCATGTTGTTCTTTGCAAACACTTAATTCAACCTCAAGCTGAGAAAGCTTGCGCTGGCGTTCGGCTGAAAGAGCTCTTTCTTCTGATAACTGTTTCGACTGGGCTGATAATATTGCTTCGTCGTTCTTTTCTTTAAGAAGCTGGATTTTGTTTTCAAGAGATGTGATTTTAGTCTATCAAGTTAGCAAAATGTTTTAATTCCGTAGTAATAACAACAATAATGATAAAAACTTACCAAGCTGAGTTGTTTTTCTTTTTTCAAAGACTCGTTTTCGTTTTCAGCCTTTGTCCGTGCTTTAATTGCTTCATTTAATTTTTTGTCAACATCTTGTAATCCTCGCAGTTGATCTCTAAGCTTTTTGGCTTCACGCTCAGCGTTTTCTTGCCGTCTTTGTGCATCCTTGATGTGTCTGTCACTTTCCCTTTCCCGCGCGCGTAAAGTTTTAATTGTGGTCATATGTTTTAATTCATTTTTCGAAAGAATCTGACCCTCCTCTAAAAGTAACGCGACCTGTTCTTCTTTTTCTGCTAGTTTTCGCTGAAGCCCGGTGCTAGAGCTTTTCTCCCTTTTGGAAAATTCAGCTTCTTCTCGTGCAAGAAATTTCAATTTAGATTCCAGTGAATTGATTTTTTCTTGAGCGCTGTGTGAGTCGGAAGTGAAGGTTGAAATTTTATCGACGTATAAACTTGAGAAAATAGTTAATTGTTCTTCAATTTTCGACTTTGCATCTCCATCGGGGAGTGCTTTGATGAGGTTCTCGAGGTCTTTAAGATCATTATCCTTGGCCTCAAAAATGTCGGAAGCAGGCGTGGCTGGACTCGAAATTCCCGGAGTTACTGAGCGTTTTAACTCAAAGGATGAAGGTCTTTGTTGATCTATTGAGGATCGAGGTGATGAAACAGGAGATTTTGAAGGTGAATTTCTGCTTCCAACTGCTTTTGCCAATCTCTCCTGCATAGTAAGTCTTGCACTAGAAGGTCTAATTGGTTGTGGAGATAAAATCTTGTTGTCAGTTCGTACACTGGTGATGACTGGTGAACTTGGTGCACTACTAGTACCAAATTCTGAGGTCGCCGTTTCCTGAATGACTTTGTCAAGGGTTTGTTCAACATTTGCGACAGCTCGTTTCAAAAAGCTCCCCCATTGACCAGTCGAAACCTTGGGTAATTTTGAAACAGGTGACGAGGTAGCACGCTCTTGTGCTAAATCAATCTCTAGTTTGAGTGAATCTACCTTCACTGGCTGAGCTTGCGGCTGAGCTAATTCCGGTACAGTCTTCTCCTTTTGGGATCTATCAAGATTAGTTTCGACTGGTTTGATAGCCTCGGGGCTCTGAGATGTACTGCTGGTAGATTGTTTTAGCTCTTGATACTGAGCATCGCTCTCCAATGCCTTTTCAGTTTCGACAGGAGTGGCTATTTTTATGTCTGAGATGTCTTGTGGTGGCTCAGCGGACAGCTTTGGTGATGAAACCACAACTGCTGGAGGAGAAGGAGGAGAACTGATTGCATTATTTTCAAGTGTTTCTTTGTTATCGTCAGAAGATTCAGACTGGTGATTCATTGTTGGATTATGTACAGAAATTACTACATCTGCGTTGGTAGTATCAGAATCGGCTGTGCTATTATCAAGCTCATGGTCCTCTGTAGCAGAAGTATTTGATTCTAATTCAACTTCTAGTTTACTCTGCTTTGTGTCTTGTTTTTGCTGTTCAACTGACTCTGAGATCTCAGCATCAATCAGATCCGGCTTTTGATTTAATTGGTCAACCTGCTCTTGACTTTCACTGGACACCATGATAAAAAGCCAAAGGGAATAACTGAGTAGAAGACTAGATATCAAGTAAAGCACTTTTTATGCTGATTCTCAAGTAATGTAATCTTTGATGTCGTGAGAATATCCTCTTGGATAGGGATAAAGGCAAATAGAAAGAAGCTAAAGTCGTTGAGTTTTTGCTGACGTTTTACAAGAAATTGGGTTTGGCAGAGCACCCGATTAAACCGTATACTATATTTCACCTTTAATGCTAATTATATAATATGGTCGAGTGTTATGACTAAGCATAAGGTACATCTTTCGTTATCAAGTAAATCAACCCTTCACAAGGAGAATCTTGACATCACAAGATCTTTCGTCCTAGCTCTGTTTTATTATCTTTATTTTGTTTGCTTTTCTATTTATTTATTTATTTATTTATTTATTTATTTATTTATTTATTTATTTATTTATTTCATTTAAAACATTTCTTCCCTGTTTCGGTTTGCTACTCCTGTCTTCAACCCTACTACAAATAACAATGATCAACATCAGTCTGTCTCACTTTTCTCACCGATGAAACAGTCAATTGCCTTTCACAAGAGTTTGCATTATATGTTCCCAAAGCTTAAGCGCCCAAAGCTAATCACCTTTGATGCTTTTGGTACGCTCTTTGACCTTAAGGACAGTGCTCCTGCACTTTACAGTCAGCTTGTCAAGAATCATTGCGGTATCCATGTCCCTCCCAAATATTTGGAACGAAGATTCCCTGATGTCATGAGGTCCATGATGAGGAATCACCCACAGTACGGCAAATTCACTCTGCTTAATGTTGCCGATCACGTTCAGGAGTGGTGGTTCCGTGTCATAAAACAGACGTTTCATCCTATCGAATTAGAACCCGCCACTATCAGCGAGCTATACACCTATTTTGGCTCTCCTGAGTCATATCAAGTTTATGAAGATGTCGTACCACTACTGGCAGCGATCAAAAAGGACATGATAAAGGTAGCCGTTATCAGTAATATGGATTCAAGATTTCAACACATAATGGATGGTCTTGGCCTTGATGACTTTTTTGACAAGAGCAACACGTTCCTTTCATACGACATGCTGATGGAAAAACCTGATCCTGGGGTATTTATTTATGCACGTCACAAAATGATTCATGGCGATGACGGATACTGTTGGCATGTGGGCGATGAAGTCAAAAAAGATTATATTGCTGCTAACAAGGTTAAAGGCTGGAAGGGCTTTTTGATTGATCGTGACAATAGTCGCAAATTAGAAAGTGATAGTTTAGTGCTTCATGATTTGCGAGACTTGAACAAGTTTTACTAGCATTGGAAATTTTTTGGAGTGATAATGGACTGGCCAAGATGTATGAAAAATGCTTTTAATCAACAAATTGAGTATTCTTCAAAGACAAGTAATAAGAGAAAAGATTTTATTGACATAAAAGCCTATATTTGAAGCTCGCCATTAACCTGTTATTTCAAAATGATTTTTTTTTTTAGCTGCAAAGCTAGCTTTTTTTCACATTAGCTGTTAGGCAAGGCAAAATATATATCAAGCAACGTTAATACAAATCACCAGTCTACAGGCGTAAATAAAACTTGAAAGTTAAACCTGAAAGTTGGAGGTTCAAAAGACGGCCAAAAAAAAGACCCTTTATAGTTCACAGGTGTTTGACCCATTTTCAACTTTATCAATATTGCCTGAAAGGGTCATTATATTGTATTAGAACGATACCATGGGAATTCATAGGTCTAGCATACTCAAATTTGCGATCCCACACGTTGCTGAGATTTAACCCGGCAGATATTGATTCCAGAACATTATCATGGCATTTATAAAAGATCATTTGTTAGCAGGGTTAGAAAATTTTATGATTCTTAGAACTTTGGGGTCTCTGCTTGATATTATGCATTAGTATCAACTCTTCAGTCTTCAGGTTCAAGTCCCATCTACGTTTCTGTTTTATTCATTTTACTTTTGTTTTCTATTTTTTGTCTTTATGTTCTATAACATTCATTAGCTAGCAGTTATTGTTACTGTCTTTTTGTCTTGTTCGGACTAGATTTGGCATCACGAATAAGTCTACGTTTCATTCCATTTGTGATATCAACCTCTTGGTGATTAAAAATGAATAAACATACAAACCACGGAAAATCGATGGTAAAAGAGGTTTCTTTTTACTTTCCAATTTTTTTGAATTAACCTCTTTTTTTTTTTTATTTCCTGAGACCGATCTCGTTCTACTTTTTTATTATTTTTATTTCTTGAAGCCGATATCATTCTAGTATGCTTAGACCAATCTCCATTTATTTTTTTATCTTATTTTTTCAAGCAAATTTATTTCAAAAGGGGTATAAAAAGTATCACCCAGTTATTCCCCGATAGAAACATCTAGATATGTTTATTAGCGCGTTTGTAATAACTTTATATTAACTATGGGATTCCTTTCTGAAGTATTTAAACAACTCAATGTCGCTCAATTCTAAAAACAACATCAAAATTTCATCATCAAAATGGTCTAAGTCATATTTTGAAGGCCTTTCATTGCCTCTGGATCTCAAAGTGCCTGGGTATGTGATTTTCATCTTTGCCAGCATTGCTCGTTTCAAGCCACCCACCTCTTTCCAGTACAGATACCCAGGAATGCAGCCTGAGAGGCCACATTATTGGCAATGTGGATCACTTTCTAAGCCTAAGAAAACCCCCCACAAAGCCCATTGAACGTAATGGGCCATTGCACTCTATATTTTTATCTAAGTCTTCAAATTCAAACGGAGCATCTAAGCCAGAGGAGTCTGCAACTCCTACATTGGCCCTCGACAATGAGGCCATTGAGAATTTGCTGTTGATATCTGACGTTTCTAAGACTGTTGCTGAACCATCCTCGTCTCTGGTTAGACTCCAACCAGCTATCGATGAAGTTGTGCCTGAGCAGTCCATAGGCCCTACATCAGACGTTGACACTCAGGCCAACAATTATTTACATTTGTGAACTGATGCCCCTGATTCTGTTGCTCAATCATCATCACTTTGGATTAATTTTGACCAAAATGCTAGTGAATTTGGGCCAGAGCATTCTACAAGTCTTTCATCAGACATTTACGATGAAGCCAGCGAAAATTCAGAGCTATCATCTGATGCTATTGGTTCTGTTACTCAATCTTCCTCATCTCCGGCTAGACCCAAACTAGATACCGATAAACTTGAGCTAGGTCTGTTTACGATTCCTAAGTTATTCGTCAACACTCAAGCCACTACAGCCCCGCAGTTGGTATCCAATGGTAATAAGGCTGCTGGTGTACATAACATGCTTTCATCTATTACTACACACGGCTAGGGACCCTTCTAAGATACCATTGCAGAGACTGGTCCCTCGAACTTTAGATATTCATTTACGTCTTCATCTTCAACCAGAGAACCTGAAGCTCCTAAACCCAATTCATTAAGAACAAGGTTGTTCTGTGGCGGTGGCAACGCAGAATCAAACCCGCTAAGGTCCCGTTTACCATCTACATCTAATAGTCCCCCAAACCCCTCTTCAGTTTTTGATGCAACCAAATAACATCCCTTTAGTCTGCATAATATTGATTCACTAGAAAGGGTTTCTATCAATAAGAATGGTGGAATACAGTGATTATCTGTAAAGATCAAAGTTAACGTCCTGTTTTTATGTGGGTCTGTGTTTCTTTTTTTCCGTTTGTATGAATTTTTTTTTGAGTATGTATGTGTGTTTGAGAAATAAAAAGAATTATCATTGTTATCACTTGTAATCACAGCGTATTCATGGCAACAAGTTTTAGTGTTGAACCTGTTGTAAGCTTGCGATTATGATTATCCAGAAATCATTATATCTTGATCTAGGTCTTTTGTGTGTAAAATGTGAATTTAGGCGTAGGATTTAGCATGAATGCTGATTTACAGTGGTTGGTGCAACACCGGTAGCTCCCGTGGGATAACTGCTAAAACAAGCGTATAACTGTATCAATTAGATGTGGTATTTGGCTGTACCCTATCTAAGTGACGGTACAGGAGACCCAGTAATGTTGGCCACGTATTCGTCCGGCGAATTAATGTATATCTGATACTAACATGACGCGAAGCCGAGATTACCAAACTATTTGAGACTTTCAAGCGAGTTGACTAAATAGTTTATGATAGGCAGACGAAAGCAATTACTAATAGTTTGTTAGTTGAATAAACGAAAAAGGCATTCCAATGATAGTATGCACAGTAGATGTAGTTTAACCAGTCATGCCAGCATCTGTGATCCTCTGTCATTCCTATCACATTATTGCATCTAAAATATAAATCAATGTTTGCATCTATGCAGGGAATAGGTTATTGTATAATTCATACTAATCGGTATATAGAGCTAAGTGAGCAATAATAAAGTCAGAGTACATACATACATCCCAGCAAAGCCAACCCTTTATCATTACCATTCTGTTACCAAATTACATTGGATAAATGATTTTTTATGACGCAAGTAGACGTAATACGGTGCTAATTAATGATGGATGCTCGTGGAATCCGAAAATTAATGAAAAATTTTAATTTTGATAACATTAGTTGACTTATTGTTGAATGAATTCTCAATATAACATTAAACGATTTAGTTGTCTTAAAGATAATATAAGTATTAAACATAAACCAAGTAAAATTATGATATAATAAGAAAGCATTCAAAATTGATGTCGGGGTTTTAGTTGTGCCAAATAGTCTCCTAGCCCCTATCTTTTTATATCTTTTGAGGTTTTGATTATTATTACCTTGTAGTAAATTTATAATATATAACCATCAGTATTTTCCTGTTTGTATAATTTCTCTTATTTATTCTATAACATATAAATCTTTAATTTCATTTATATATTCTACTTTATTTTCTACATCTTACGAATGATGTTAGATTTAGTCACCAAACTTCAACACCTGAATCACTTGTCTTGGCAACCCCCAGCTGGATAACTTTTTTTTACAACTACAGGTACTTTTGGATCACCAATGATTAAAAAACAGATGTTATTGATCATGCCTGATCAAAAAATCAAACAATAAACAACAACAAATAGAAACAAAAAGTGAGCATGAAAACAATGTCTATCCAATGTATATGACCAATTGCAATGGTAAGTAATACCGAAAAAGATAGAATGAATAAAATAGAAATACAATTGTATAGTAAAAATAGATGGAAGAGGGCTGAAGAGAATTACCACGTAAAAACCTGGTTAGATCTTAAGAAAGCACGATAAGGCATCACGTATCAAAAGAGGACAGGTTCTCATAACAATCTTTCCAGTTAAAATTGAAATAAATAAACTTGAACAATTTCCGAGAGCCATTTTTTTTATAATGAGATTATTTATTAAAATTCATGGAGTTGCCACTGCAGGTTAAAAGAAAAGTCAAATTTTTTTTTAAAAGTCTAGTAAAGAGAAATCTTGACTTTAGTCCATAAAACTGTTGGCGCGGCGTTTACAGGGTTACCCAAACAGCAAAACGAAACAAGTTATGACTTGCAGAACCTGAAAATAAAAGAAAAAGTACAAAACGGCAGAGATCAGCGTTCTCAAACAATTAAACTTTTTGCCCTAAAAACAGCTCCTAAAAATGTACCCTGATCCTTATTCTAATATTAATTTCAGGGTGAGCAATCATCGTAATTCTAAATCCAGGTTTACAAACAAGTAAATGTAACCTACGTAAGATTTATAGATTGGTCCAAAAATAAAAGGGGAAGATGATAAGACTTACTGGATAGTGAAGTATAGCATTGGCTATAAGCAAGTAATTCAGACAAGTGTTTGTATTGCTTACAATCAGCTTTTGATTATGGTAACTTTTATGATAGCGCCAAACAATATGGTAGCTGGCTGCTAATCATGAAGGTCTAAAAAAAGTGGTTGATCTTGATACTATTACAAGCATATTTTGCGAGCCTCTCATAAAATTGCTGTAAGCTAGTATTTCAACTGACTTTTGCCTGCCCACATTAGGACTATGACGTAATTTTTCTAACTTTGAGGCAATGAAACAAACCAAGTTACACTTATAGTATACACAGTTATCTGTAATGAGTTTTGCAGCACTCTACTTTTTCCCAATCATATGATATTCTAAATCAAATATACATCTTCAAATCAAATTTCCTAATGAACAAAAGTACTACAAATTGAAAAAAATTATACTCAGTAACTGAAGAGCTCCTGCTTATTTTGTCTTCAAAAACATATGGATTTAACATTTTGAAATGATGTGGTAAAGAATTGAAGATTGCTGTAAATTTCATGGGTGTTCATGACGTAAATTTTGAAGTATTGCAAAACTCATTACAGCTAATTGTATATATTCATTGACTTGCATTAACGTTAACATACTCTCGCAATGAGAAAAGTCTTTTTAAAATTATTTATAAACAACTGTACCTTTTTAAACCATGAATAGTAGTCTGGGATCTTTAATATTGGCTGGTAAATGCAAACATATTGGAAAGCACTGCTCTTATTTGTGAGTTATTAGAGTTGAGAAAATAGACTCAAGAAGGTTTCCATTTTGAATTGTTTGATACATCTTGCTACTAGTAGTTGGGTATTCCGGCAGAGGCACGTACCTACAAAGTCTCGTGAGTATTATTTAGCAATAACACGGGGGTTTAACTGAGTAGGAGTGCTTTTATTTAACATCTGTATTTGAAATAGAGAACATAGCAATTGGAAAAAGAAAAGGAAAAAAAAAACACTACCATAGTTATAAGTTGTGTTTGTATTCCTTATTGATCAACCCCATACCAGCTTAGCTTTCGAATGAGACAACAATAGGAGCAATAGACCAGATTAAAAGTATTTTATTTTCTTTTTTTTAAAGAAGTTTTTTTATAAATGAAATTAAAAAATCATAATATAGAAAATTTTTAATTGCGCTGAAAGGCCAAGAAACCAAGCTTTGATGGCTTGCTAAAAAAAAACGACAAGATTTACCAAGACAAATAGTCAAGTTTTTTAAAAGTTCATAAAATTATATAATAATAGCAAGGAGTCACGGAATGGTTACGTTTTTCTATAATTTACGTTTATAAAAGAGGCTCCCTTCATTTTTGTGGCGTCTGGCGTAACTACCCTGAGAATGGCCCTTTTTCAGGCTTATTGTTACTACCAAGAGAAACTAGAAGCTCATGATCAGTGAACCAAGAGGCTGAATTTAATGAGATGGTGAAATCGCGGTATTTTAGAGACGTGATGATAATTAGAACTTATTTAAACGGTGGCACTAATTGAAGCCACCGGGTTTACGCCACAAAGAACAAACGTACATTTTGTGGGGATGAAAAGCCCAATAAAATACTATCTATATTGCATGGTGAAATATACTAGAATGACGAGGCTACAATGGCTATTAGATTATTCCTGGTCCGATTTTTTATCCCTGAGATTTACCTTGATACCACCTTGAATTGCTTGGTTTTATTTCTTTTTCTAACCAAACATGGGTATTAAAATACCAGTAGAGTCAAAATTGTGGCTTGAAAAGTTTTCTTTGTAGCCACAGAAAAAAATAAACATTGTTATTTGTTATTTGAACTCAGTTGCCGATTTTCTAGTATTCTAGAATCTCCAGGTTAATGGTAAGTTGTCGTTGTTGGTAGATGCCAGTTACTGAAACAGCGCAGAATACGGACTGGAATGACAATAGGTAAACTATACATGTGCAACTGAGTTTTTAACGGACATTTTTGTGGCTTTTTTTTATTATGCAATATGTCGGTTGTGAGTTTATTATTACTATGACTACCGTTAATATTGTTATTGTCTTTTTTTTTTTTTTTTTTTTTTTTTATTTATGTTTTTTATTTTTTTTTTTATTTTTTTTTTTTTTTTTTTTTTTTTTTTTTTTTTTTTTTTTTTTTTTTTTTTTTTTTTTTTT
>Ga0160505_101193_pt1 | contig 12709 bp, 8 predicted proteins | sample DIDeMG_FD_108225 | JGI IMG/M metagenome (GOLD analysis project Ga0160505, IMG submission 108225) | Enriched chicken feces microbial communities from UW Madison campus, WI, USA - DID2874_E49_Stillage MG | ecosystem: Host-associated > Birds > Digestive system > Large intestine > Fecal ... | reverse complement strand
AGAATAAAGGAGAGAAAAGCAGAATAAAGGGTTAAAAAAAAATAAAAGAAGAAACATGGGGCCGAAAAAAAACGAGGAGTAAAAAAAAAAAAAGACAAAAGTCAGAGGTACTTACGGTCAAAATTAGATACCAGAGAATCAAGCTCCGGCTGTGTGCGGATCAAGTTAGAAGTCGCACCAAGAAGCTCGTGAACACGCTGCGTAGCCGGCACAAACGCGCCGGCACTACTGGTGGAGGTCTGGCTACCGTCGTTTTCCTCACTATCCAAAGCCTTGCCAGTACTGTCATCAGCCAGGCCCTCACAAATCAATTCCAGGGCCTCTAATCGCTGGTTCAGAATTGACAGGGCTATATTGTGATCAGATGGTTCTTTTTTACTTTCTGGCATGGCTTTTTCTTTTTTTTTTTTTGGATGGAAAGGGTAACAAAGGATTATGATGAGTTTAGGAGGTAGAACTGGGGAAGGAGGAAAAAAAAAAGCCTACCAAAATAGAACAACAAAAACAGACTGGTGAAAATCTAGCTGCCACCCGCAGAATGCTGTTTAAAGATGAAACAATATATAAAGATATATATAATTATACACATAAATAATAAACAATTAATAATTTAAAGCATTATAATTTTAAGTGTAGACGATAACTGGATCAACAAACAAAACATGGATTAACCAGTTACATGTGCTTTTACCATGGCTAGTTACAACTTGCCATTCTCCAGGTAGTGGGTCAGGTCAACTTTGGGAAGTGGAGCTGCGGTCAATATCAGACCAGCCTTAAACTCACCAATATCATCAACAATAATGCCGGCGTTAGGGTTGTTGGCGATCTCTGCGACAGTCTTCGCAATGATGTCTTGCGCCTTGGCCTTGTCAATCTTCTTCTCTTCCACAAAGAACTTTTCAACAAACTGCAAAACTTCCGGCACAGATTTACCCTTGATCTGTTCAGAGATCTTGACCATCTCAGGAACCTCAATACGAACACCATTGTCATCAGAAATATTGAGCAGAATACTGGCCAAATCTTCAAGCTCATCACCCTTGCTCTTCTGAGAGACAAGGTTGACAACAACCGCGGATCGCGTGGTGCTGGCCGGCGCAATGTGCTTTTCAAAGAACTCCTGTACCTCTTCCACCTTGACATCACGCAACACCTCAACGTCGCGTTCATAGCCCAAAAAGTCGTAGAAACCGGAGCTAATCTGGCCAAAGTAGTGCTCAGACTCCTCACTAAGGTTTTGGTGCTTTTCAAGCTTTTTGGCAATAAGACTGGCCTTGAACTTTTCAAATTCTTCGCTGCTAAGACCCTTGATGATATTGGAAACCTTGTTAGACAGGAAATAGTTGACACGCTTCGCAAGGTAGTCTGTGGTTTTTTCGCTCTGAATTAAAATACGGAAACCCTGCGTGGTGCGCGTGGGGCGGATGCCGCTGAAGACAACGTAACCAAGCTGCTCTTTGGTACGGAGCTGGTTGAAAATAGGCTCATGCACAATGGCAGCAAATAATTCAAGAACAGGACCGGTGCGCTTCTCAGTAGACAGACCGCACTGGATGAAATACTCAATGCATGAGTTAATATTGTTTTCATCCTTAAGTTTAATAGTGTAGTTGTATAGTGCCGATTCTGGAAGGAAGTATGATCTCAGTGCAACATCCTCGGAAGGACTGAGGGGCAAAGGCTTGAGAATTTCAATAGTACTATCAGCAATTTGCAAGGCATCCTTTTTGCTAAGGTTGCCAAAAGCTCCGACTTCAATACGACCATATTGCAGAAATTTCTTTGAGTGCTCAACAAGGTCTTCGAAAGTCACTCCAGCAAGAGCGGTTTCCTTTTCTTCAAGAGTCCAAGTTGTCTCATTGAGAAGATAGGTAAAATGAGAATTGCTCTGAGAGTAAGGCACGCCGAAAGAGTGGTTTCTGTATGATCGGATAGTGCGCTCTTTCCAAATGTTAAAGTTGGCCTCCTTGATCTCAATACTTTTGATAGTTTTGAGAATATCCTCAAGCAGCACATGAAGCTTGTCATTATATCCAGAAGCGTTGATAACAATACCTTCCTTAAAAGAACTGACGGAACCGGTAAGACCAGCAATCTCAGCTGCGTAACTGAACTTGAGAATCTCATCATCAAGAAGATTCAGCAATAAGACTGTCTTGGCAAAGCTTGCAGGGGAATTGTATGTAGAAGGGCTCTTGATGAGCACCTTAACACGGGCCTTGGGAGTCCAGAATGTATCATCCTTCTTGTACCAAACCTTGAGTTGTTTGGTGTTCTTGAGTAAGATGGGCTGCTTGAGTGGCGACTCAACCTTCAAGACATCAACATTGAGATTTTCGGGAATAAACTCGTTTTTGGCAGGAAGGTAGAGATCAGGGTTTTGACCGACATTATGTAGCTTCTTGACAAACTCGTCATCAAACTTTTGGATTGAGTGTTCAGTACCATACCACTTTTCAGTTTTATCCAAGCCCTCAAGTGACTGTGCAACAAGAGTAGCGCGAAAGTTGTCAGGGTTGAGGCAGGCAATAATTTTGCCAATTGCTTCAGGATCAAAATCTCGGATCAGCGAGGAACTGAGAATTTGCTCACGAGGAATAGGCCGTTGCATTTGGGACGCAAGGTGCGAGGTGGTGCGTGACGCATCGGTTTTAGACTTGTACCAAAAGTTGACTCTGGCCATGGTCTCAAGCTCTTTGTATAGCCACTCTTCAATCTTATTGGAGTTCAAAAGCTTGAGATACTCAAATACATTAAGCAAGACCTGGTCGTATTTCTCTACACCCTCAGGGTTCAGATCAATGTCAATGATATAAAACTCATGGCCCTTAGAGATACGCATGGCTCCAGCAGAAAGCTCGCTTGCCAAGCCCTTTTCCTTAAAGTAGTGCAGTAGCGAGCCTGGTCCTTCGTGGCCGATACAGTGTGACAGATACTGTGCAGGCTTAATCTCATAGTAGTCAAGAAGATCTGGAATGGGAAAACGCAAAGAAAGGCGCTTAATATCTTTGACGGGCTTAGCCTTGATAAGAACATTAATATTTTCGGGGGCATAAGGAGATGCATCGTAGAAAGGCTTTGACTTATTTGTGTTGGAAACAGCGGAGAACTTTTCCGTAACCCATTCCTGCAGCTGATCAAGCGATTCGCGGCCAATGACGACAACCTTCATGAGGTTAGCAGAGTAGTGCTCTTTGTAGAACTGGATAAGTCTATCTCTAACATTTATGTTCTGGGAGTTGGGGTTTTCTTCGAGTGTCTCGAGGTTTCCTGTGCTAAACTTGGAGATTGGATGTTTGGGGTTTGATAGCGAACGATCAAGCTGATGTAGACGCCACAAATCGTTTTGAAGATTCTTTTTGTTTTCGGAGTCAACAGCACGAACCTCTCTATCCTTGCAAGATTCCGAGAAAAGTGGTTCAATGAAAAACTGAGCAAAGATATCCAAAGCTTTCTCAAGATGCTCGGGGCCTACTTCAAAGTAGTAGTTTGTATCATCAGAAGAGGTGTAGGCGTTGGAGTGACCACCATGTGCAGAAAGAAACTCATTGTATTCATTCTCCTTAGGATACTTGGCTGTTCCCATAAAGAGGAGATGCTCACAGAAGTGCGCAAGACCGTTGAGGTCAGCGGGGTCAGAGAAAGAGCCGACATTTACGTCTAAAGCAGCCGAGGCTTTGTCGGTCTCAGGATCATGGATCAAAAGCGCCTCAAGCTCATTGTCAAGTGTAATAAGGCGGTACTCGCGCTTATCAACGAGGGGCTTTTCGGTGATGCTGATAGATTTCATTGAGGAGTATAACGAGGGTGTAGGAGGAGATGGTAAAAGAGAAGGAAACGAAGGCAATGGAAGAGTAGAAAAGGCGTAATTTGAGGCAAAGATTCGGATGACGTAATGTAGCGGATATTTCTTTTTTAGGACTGCGGATAGACAGATGCAAGAGTTTGGCCTTGACAGTTGCAATATAGCCTAATGGGGTAATTTGAGATCAACAGTTACAGAAGAGAACAGAGAAATCAAGTAAAGCGATAAGAAAGAAAAGAATATAAAGAAAAGAACAATTGTTGTTGGACTTTGTTGATTGCGATATCATACAATTAGATCTTCAACATTGTAGATCTTTAACATTTCGTTCTTATGATGGGGACAATAACCATGGCAAACAGTGGTTATAGCTTACATCGAGGTTATAGCTACGACATGGCCTTTAATATCAATGTCACATCTTGAATATTTGCCCCTTGTTATCCTTTTTCTTCATCGGTATTATTATATTGAAGTTTTCATTGTCACATAAGGATCTGCTTTTGAAAATTGACCGAAAATTTTAAGCTTTGAAAAAAGCTGTCAATTTAAAGTTGTGATATTTTGCGAGATGCATAGTGTATACCGATGGGTATGGACGAGTATGAACTTTTACTACCAGGTATTCGAATTTCATTGATTTACTATAACAATCAGATAGAACCAAAATATCTGAGTGCTCTGCTGCTTTCAAACTTTACAATGAAACACACAAAAGTTTTAAACATAACACTGCTTAGGTTTCTGTCTGTTACTACAGGTAGATGAAACATCAGTTTATTGTCTACATCAAATGGTTACATACAAAATTATGAAAACTTCCGTCACTGCAAGGCTTCATTATCAAATCGGTCATGAAAATACAAAAGATGTTAGAAATACAAGAGACACAGTAATTTCAAACTTGAATACCAAAAGACTTTGCATTGTTTTTTGGTTCACTTGGATAGCCATTTTGTTCTTCTTTTTTTTAGCATTGGAAAATAGATAGATAGATAATCAATTTATTGTCTCCATCAAATAGTGATATACAAAAATTATAAAACAAAATGACATGCAAAGAAGATATGTAATTTAAAAAAACATTTGTCTTTATGAGACTGGAAAGGTAGCGGTCTCAACGCGTCATAAGTTCAGATATTCGATAACGCTGAATTTTCCATGAGTATTTACATATGTTAAGAGAAACCTGAGATACATAACATCCAGTAGATCAATACCAGAGATTAACACTTAGTAAACCTTTAACAAGCTGCTTAACCAAGCGAACCATCAGCAAAGTAGTTGTGGTAATGAGTTTAAGAACTTGACCACCAAGTTAAGGCCCTTCTTAGTATCAAGAAGAATCTTGAGATCAAGTTCCGGGGAAACTTCTCTCAACACTTCTCGCTCTACAAGATGCAGAGGACAAGATGACATACAAAGATAGATAGATAGATAGATAGATAGATAGATAGATAGATAGATAGATAGATAGATAGATAGATAGATAGATAGACAGATAATCAGTTTATTGTCCTTACATCAAATAGTTACATAAAATTTATAAAACAAAACGATATACAAAGAAGACATGAAATTTCAAAAACATTTGTCTTTATGAGACTGGCAAAGTAGCGGTGTCAGCGCGCGCAATGAGTTCAGACGTTCGATGGCGCCGAAGACATACAAAGAAGACATGAAATTTCAAAGACATTTGTCTATATGAGACTAGCAAAGTAGCGGTGTCAGCGCGCCGGATTTCTTTCATTCGTATTAATATGCTGTATAGTCTCGATTTCATCGCACTTGCAGTCTGCATCACAAAGAAAAAAGAGCTTAAGGTATAAACAAACTTTCACGTGATTTTATACAAACTGTAACATCACTTGCGACAGTTGAGCCATATGTGGTCCCCTATTGTATATAGTTTCAAATTGACCATATGTCCCGGAGGACGTTTATTGTGTATTTTTGCCCAGTCAATTGACTTACAGTAAAAGATACTTAACAAAACAAATTATAAACATTTATATGAAACAGTAAACAAATTTATCTACAGTAAAGTATGATTTTCTAAAGAATTTCTGTTTTAAAAAGAAAAAACAAAATTTATCCCATATATTTAATCTATAGGTAATAGATTTTATTTTTAATAAATATCCGATGTAGTGTAATGGCTAGCACGGTCCGCTCTCACCGGGCAAATCAGGGTTCAATTCCCTGCATCGGAGTATATTTTTATCAATTTTTTTTTTTTGCATGTACTTTTAACAGATTTAAATTCTCTTGCTACACTCTAATGTTAATTTTAATTTTCTCTCTCTACTTGTGGCATTTCCTTGCTGCCCAGCAGTTCCCGCTGGTTATGTGACAGCTTTATTGCAATGGTCACCACAAGTCACGTGTACGTTTATATTCAGTCATTTTCATGACAGAAACTAAAAAACTTTATTTTTTCAAGGCTTCTGGAACGTTTTGAGAGAATAAATGGCCGCCCCCGTAAAAAACACTCACACACTAAATGATCCATTTTTTTTTTTTTCCCACACAAACCCCCCCCCCAATGTCACCTGGATCGCAAGTGTAATTTTTACCACACAAAACATTAGCAAATTGCGACATTGAAATTCTCAAATATAAAAAGACTCCCGGCTGCCCTTCTCACCTTCAATCACGGACAATAAACAGATCAATACGGAGCCCTTCACTGACCACAGTTTGTCGATATTTACCATGTGCAGATTTCTTATTTTCAAGGGCACAGACCCCATCTTGCTATCCAACCTGCTCACGCGCCCCGCCCACTCCATCATCAAGTAAGCACCCACGTCATCTGACATCCCAACTGATCTAACACAATCTGGCAGCCAGTCGTACGACAGTAGACTCCGTTTGGATATGAGGTAAGTATCCAATCAATCTCCTTTGCGCAAAACAAAAGAATCCCTGCTAATACTATACAGACGTCCTATTAACGGTGACGGCTTTGGCGTCGGCTACTACCCTCAAAACAGAGACGACCCTGAACTTGACAGCGGTCCATGCGTCTACTGTGCCATTACCCCCGCGTGGAATAACCAGAACCTGGCTAGACTCGCTGAGAAGACCAAGAGCGACCTGGTTTTTGCCCATGTGAGAGCTTCTACGGCTGGTGTGCTTTCCGAAACCAACTGCCATCCTTTTGTATATCACACTCTCATGTTCATGCACAATGGTCATGTCTCTGGCTTCAACCGCATTAAAAAACGCCTAGCTGACTACATCCGCGAAGAATACTTCCTCATGGTTCAAGGTGGCACTGACAGCGAGTGGGTTTTTGCCCTCTTCCTCAACTGCCTTGAGGATCTCGGTTGCAACCCTGCTGACCCCAAAGGAAAATACAGCCACAAGAATCTGCGCCAGGCGCTACTCAGCACTATTGAGAAGATTAAGGACTGGACTAAAGAGGTCAATGGCCCCGATGGAGAGCCCAGTCTGCTCAATATTGCTATTACTGATGGCAGCTCGGTTGTCGTTTCTCGCTACGTCACATCACGCACTGAGGAGGCCGCGTCTTTGCATTTTTCAAGTGGCACGAGATTCTTTGAGTACAGTGCTGGGCAGTACCGCATGGAGCGCCGCGACCGTGGCCAGAATATCATCATGGTAGCTTCTGAGCCGCTGACCTTCGAACGCAGCGACTGGATCACCATTCCTACCAATACTATTCTTTCTATCAACGGCCAGACCGTGTTGCTGCATCCTATTCTAGACGAGTACCATCAGCTCGATCCATCGTATACCCGCAGCAGTGGCTTCGCGGAGAGCAAGGGCCTTGTCAGCCCCATGCCAGTATCTCAGCCTACTGCTGTGCCGCCACTCGAGCGCGAGGGCCGTCGGCGCGACAGCATCACCGTATAACTGAGTCCGGTATGCGGTACTCGGGGTCTCATCGTGGAGAATTGACTTGGACACGCATTGTAATTTTTTTTTCTTGCCTTTTTGTTTTTTTTTGTTTTTTTAGCCCATGTGATTTTCCCCCCGAAAGTGTTTTGTTGGGACTATCGCCGAACCAGCTTATTTATTTATAAAAATCAAACCATTCCAAACCAAAACCTTCTCTCCTTCTTTTTTGTACTATTAGAAATCGCCGATCTCCTATTTGATATAAGTAATACCACTACGAAAGTACGCACAGATCATGGAACCGTCAGTTCTGGATGTTTTCCAAGGCCTTTCGACCTTAGAGCTTGAGCTACTTTTCAGCACCGACACGTTCGCCGGCGGCACCTCCGCATTGAGCAGCCTTGTGCTTAGCTCTTTCTCCTTTTCGACGGGTATGACCCGACAGCAGAATGGCGAAGGTGGGTTAGCATCTCGCAGCATCGGACTCATTGGCCTCGGCCTCGCTTACAATTCAGTCAAGGCAATTGATCTTGCGCAAGTCTGGACTGCTGCCAAAGGTCGTCACAAGCAAATTGTTCGGCGCGAGCGTGTGCGCGAGCTGGTCGAGCGCCGAGCATCACGGGGCATGACAGAGAACTTGCTCTCGTCGACTGACGAGTTCCCGAAGCGCAATGAGGATGACGACGACGAAGGCGCCATTTTAGAAGAAGATGAAGACGATGATCAGGCCGTAGCCCGCGCCATGCTGTTGACGCCAAAGCTCCTAAGATTACCTGGTGTGCTCCAACGCACGGGTGTAGTGACGCTGATATACGATACTTTAGTCCCGGAATATGGACTCTCTGCGCCGCTTGATTGGTCTCTTGGCGTCGGTCTATTTGCGCTATGGGGTACCCTACATTATTCTGACAGCTTCAAGCGATGGGATCGAGCCATTTTTGGCTCGCATCGATTACTTTACCAGGGTGACAGCAACACCCCTGGCCTAGATGGCGGCGACCCCGAAGGAATGGAGTCTATTGTCGCACACTTGATAGTTGTTTGGGCTGGCTCGAAATACTCAGAGCTGGTGCAAACGCTGGACCTTAACGCATTTGTGCTCGGCGTCGTTGGTGCTGGGCTGATGGCCGGCACTGCATTATACAACTACAAACAGCATAAAGGCTCGCATACAACTGTAACAACCAAAAAGGATATTTCCTTTTTCACAGGCGCGATTGGAAATGGCATCCTTCACGACCTTTTCTCACAGCTACTTGTGTCATACACATCAGCAAGCACGACTATTGCGTCAACTATAGCTGCTGTTGGCCGGCGCTCTATCGAAACTTTTTTGTGGGGCACTATTATTCTCAAACTGGCCAAGGAATACCCGCTACTGGGTTCCGAGCCTGCCAAGAGTGCCAGCATTACCCGCAGCAATAGCAACGAAACTAACACCAGCAGCTTTAGCGATTTCGATCTAACTGAAGCCAACCGTAGCCGCACTGTCTGGTGGTGGCTTCAGGCCCGTGTCGGCTCGGCTCCACTTGTAGCCTGCTACATGGGTATGCTTGTGAGTGGAAGCGTGTGGCTTGTCAAGAACGGTGTGAGGCTGGTTTACTACTAGAATTGCCAGTCTTGAAGCTACCAGATAAGCCCTGCGAGATAATTCACTAGAAGCAGGTCGATTCTACTGTCCCCAGTGTTTTGTTACCATCATGATGCCTAAGACTCTCGCTGATACATGCCAGAGTATTGGCTACCTGGAGAGATATTTTCTCTTTTTTTGTTTTCAAGTTTGGCGCACTTGGGATTTGACAGTTTTTGGATTCGGTTTGATCTGCGATTTCGTTTATTCATTGTTTGCTATGATATCTTTCATTTCATTTCTCCTCTATCTTGTGCCCTTTTAATGATTTTCATTCTGCTCATTGCGCTCTGCAACACATTATCTTCAACATTGTATACCTCTTTCGAACAGCTCTTTCAACATTGAGCAGGCCATCTCATCATATCTACATATATATATATACTATCTGACTATTCATAATTACTATTACTATTCATTACATTTTAATTCAAAAAGATTTCACTATTTCTTAGTGTCTGTATGTTTTCTTTTTTTAAAGGATGGGGGTCACTCTTTTAAACGGCAAAGAACAATAATGTCTACAAAAGTCACATCAAAATTTTGGTAAAAAAGATAGCTTTCAAGTCTGCAAACTTGACCGTCATTGAGAGAGGAACGGAAATATATAAGCTCGTACAAGAAAAAAAATCTCAGGGGGTAGTGGAAACTTGAATCTTTGTCTTTTGAAGCCCCTGGGTACCTGACATTTTTCCACTCAGCAAAACAAAAAAAAAAAAGAAATTGACCAAAGGAAATAGAACAATAGACGTGAATTACAAGTTTGGAAAGAATATACAATGTGCTAGCAAAATTTTCCCAACACTCTACCCCAAGATTTACATCAACATCGATGTGGTTTACAGCAATCTTCAATGCTTCACCATATGTCTTCAAAATATCCAATCCATATGATTTTGGTACCGGAATAAGAAGAAACTGATAGAAAAGCTAAAACTTCTTTCCAGAGGTACACACAGCTATTTGTGCGAGCGTAACAGCTGGCAAAAACAAGACAGCAATCGCACGCCGCTTCAATATTGCTTGCAAAGCAGTCCGCCGCACTATACCACGGTTTTCAGGGCGTTATTTAGTTCGATTAGTTAGGCGGGGTCCTAAAGTGCCATGTCGGACCCTTTTACAACTGGATGGAAACTGTGTATCTGAGATCACTTCCAGAAAAAATTTCCGCTGACCTCACATTTACCAGCGTTGCTCTAACTGGTGTCCAAAACTTACACATCTATGTGCCGCAAAGAGACTTGAATTTCGCTGTTTTTGGAAGGGGCACGAGTAAGAGCCAGCATCTGTATGCTAGCTTTATAAATTGAAGCTATTGTAATATTAACCCCCTCTTTAGGGTCTTTATTTTGATGAGTGCTCAGTCCAATCAGATTCAAACTCTCAATAATGGATCTCCAGGAATGGCTATGAGGCCTACCAATCGTCCAAGGAGATAGACAGATAGATAATCAATTTGTTGTCCTTACATCAAATAGTTACACATGAAATTATAAAAGAAAATGACATACCGACATGAATTTCAAAAAAATTTGCTTTTATGAGACTAGCAAGGTCGCGGTGTCTGTGCGCTCAACAGTAATGACAAATAGTAAGTTTTTTAGTTGTCTTTTAAATTGTTTTTCGTTACAAAAATAATTATAATAGAAATAATAATAATAATAACCAAGCTTGAATCGCTATTGGTTGTAATGTAAATTTTAAATAACATAATAAGATCCAATGGTGGCTGGGCTCGTCAGTCCAGCTCCGTTACAAACTTTCTAACAGTAAATAGGTACAATGGGTTCTGAGTCCGAAGTGTCGTAAAACGTTTTCTAACAGGGCCCACAATTTTATGCAAGTTACATCAAAAGGAAACATGAAAACCTCCCATTATTTTTATTATTATACTATGTTGATAACTATAACGAGGGAAGAGGCATAATGATGAATGAAAATCGTAAGCACTCGCGCTGTTGTCATTAGTACCTCTTAAATTGTGTTTTACTATTTTTTTGCATAATGATTAGCATGAATAATTACCACATACGGAATAAAAAATGCCCTTCTGTTTGCTGTTTCTACTGCGCTTGCTATTCTTTGTGGGAGAACGCAAGTTTATACGTTAAGTACACAATAAACCCAAAACTACGTTTGGACCCTGACATTATAAGTTTGACAGAAAGCAGTAAAAGGAGCTATGAAAAAGAAAATAACAAAGCTTTGAATATATAGAATAAAGTAATTGATACGAAAAACGACTCAACCAAACGAGAAGGGACCGTGGTCCTAAAGGGTGTTCTGGAGTCGTCAGTATTTACAGGCAACTGACATTGTCATAAGCTCGTATTCAAAATTAATTCTTCCCAAGATCATTCCTGGCAGTCTTTAATACTATTTCCAAGGAGAATGAACAATTTGGTAATACTGTTGTTGGTGGAGCTTTTACTGTTTGTACAAATCATCTACGTCTCATTTATTTTTTTTATTTTTTTTTTGGAGCTGGACTCGGTCAGTCTATGATCCTGATTCTAGATTAGCATCAACCAAAAGCCTTTTGAATTCATTTTATTTTTTATTTCTTTTATTTTATAGTTTTCAAATGATATCTCTCAATACAAGCCAATAATCATAGCCCAAAAGGTTCTGGCAGGCCTGTTTACGTTTAGTGGTTTTAGTTCTGGCCTTTCTGGTACCTTCCAAACTTCAGATCTGAGAGGGCTTTGGGTTAGCCTCGGCTATATACCTTTGGTAGCATGGCTTGTGATTACTAGCAAGTAGTTAAAAAAATTTTTTTTTTGTAGCGACAGCCTACGTTTTCTGGTCGCTTTGAAGGTCCAAATCTTGGGATATTCCAAAACCAAAGTCTTAACTGGCGATTTCCATTTAGAACTTGTTTCAAAACATTACAAAAAAAATTAATAATAATGATAGTTTATCATATTTGAGACTTTTTTGGTGATGATAATTTGGTAACAATTTGAACAATGGTTTCAACGGTTGTTTTGATAGTTGTTAATAAACATAATGACTAAACACAGAATAATGAATTATATAACAAATTTTTAATGCTGACTTTGCTTATTTTTAGCGCCAATCTCCATGATTAAATAATTGAATACTTGAAGACATGTTTTTTTTTTTGACATTTAACGGCCATTCTGAATTCTATTTTTTTTGTTATTATTTTATTTTGTTTTATTCTAATGATATACATATATTTCAATTATATTTAATGATTTATATTATTATGATTATTATGAGGTCGACATAGCATTGGCTGATTCAACTGGAAACATCGCCATGGGGGTTAAGTAGTTTGGTCATTATGAATGTAGAGAGGAGGGTCCCAGGTTCACGCGTGTTTAATTTTTTTTTTTTTTTTTTTTTTTTTTTTTTTTTTTTTTTATTTTTTTTTTTTT
>Ga0160505_101190_pt1 | contig 12724 bp, 10 predicted proteins | sample DIDeMG_FD_108225 | JGI IMG/M metagenome (GOLD analysis project Ga0160505, IMG submission 108225) | Enriched chicken feces microbial communities from UW Madison campus, WI, USA - DID2874_E49_Stillage MG | ecosystem: Host-associated > Birds > Digestive system > Large intestine > Fecal ... | reverse complement strand
CTTCCTCTCGCTCCCCTCCCCTATCCTTCCCTCCCCTATCCCCCCGCCAGCTCCCCAGCGAGCCGCGCCGCTCACTCGGCCTTCTTGAAGTACTGGCTGGTGACGGCCTGGCTGGCGACAATGTTGAAGACGGTCTCTCCTGCCTTGAGGTACGACTCGGCAAACGAGCGGATCGACGACTCGGGAATCTGCTCCGTCTGGGGGCTGTTGACCGCAACGAGAGGGCAAGCGACGGTTGATGGGAGCGGCCGAGATGCCAGACGGATAGGCGAGCGATGTTAGGTATCAGGTATGATGAACAGCCGAGATCCAAGTGTAATGACATGCGCGAGTTGGAGCGTTACGCGAGCATCAACCGACACGACACAACCGATCCAGAGTCGATCACGAGGTCAACAAAGCCAAAGACAAGATCACGGTCACGAGGCGCGTCCAAGTCAGGATGAACACCCAGTCGGGACAGAGCGATAAAGATATCGTTGATGAGTAATCACGAGCACAAACGAGGCGCCGGATAAACGAGAAACATCGGTAAGCAAATTGTCATGTCAGCCTCGAAGGAACGTTTTCGTGCGCGCTTCAGTCTCGGCCCTAGTGACTTTGCACTTTTGTTGCAGGGTCGCGAATGGGCAGCTCTTACTCACGCGAAACCGGTGGCCTTCTTCACGCCGGCGAGGACGGTCGAGACGGCGAGGGCGTCGAGGCCATAGTGGACGAGGCGGCCGATCATGGTCATTTACGGGAGTGAAGAGAGGATGTAAGGTAGACGGAGCGAGAAAGAGAGATGAAGAAAGAGGAAAAAGTGTGACTATTGATACACCCACGATACATCCAGGCTGGCTAGCTCGCGATAGGACCTCTCTCAGCCAAAAGCGCCAAAACAGCCGAGAGAACGCGTGGCAGACACGGCACAACTGCACAACTACAGAGACCGGCTTGACCCGAAAGAAACCCTATCATGCATACAAACATTTTGATTCCGCTCCTCAGAAGTGATCTTCGCGGGCCTCCACTTTTGCCCTTGTCGCCACCGTCGGCTGAGAGTGCGGTGCACACCGCCACTGCTGTCATCATCAACATCGTCATTGTCATTCATCCATCGGCCATTGCCACCCATTCCACTTCACACACCAGCCCCCGCCTCTGCCAATTCTGTCTCTGGTCGGCTTTCATCACACCCTCCTTTGATCTCGTTCCACTCGTTCTCCCGCCGCCACATTTGCTAAGCATCATTCCATTCTTTGTAATTGCCCTTTGTCCACATCAGTCATCCTCCTCCACCCAAACTCCCTGTTTCCCTGGTGGCTCATCTCGCTTCCCTTGTCCGTGTTCTGCTCTGGGCCTCCACACATTGACCGTCTCTGTTCCTTTCCTGTTCCAGATTTCCGCCTCTTGCAGTGTTTGAGGTTGTTAATTACATTGCAAAAAGGACGGGACCCCGCCTCTGCTACCCTCTCCTACCCCGCACCCGGCCACGGAGAGTGTCCAAGCGTGTGTCTCTCATTTCGAGACGGGGCACCAGGTTCGCGCACGAGACGGACAACGGTGTATATCCAGCTGGAGACGCGAGGAGAGGCGGTGAAAGAGGATGACAAACGGATCACGGACCGAGGTTGCGAAGAGAGGAATGACATATTGTCTTTAAAAGGCAGCAGCGGGAACGAAGGAACGAGTGACAAGACGGTGGCAGTTGACCAAATCGACCTTCTGCCAAGAGTATCCGAGTGTTGCTTGGCATACCACAACAACCACCCTTCTGCTACAATACGACTCCCAAACATTCTCCGCTCTCAACATTGCTCCACATCTCTCTCATTTCTTTCTGTGTTTATCATTGCTCGCACATCAACACACTCGCTGCTTCTTCCCACACTGTCGATCAATCTGTCTCCATTGATTGCTACTACATCAACGCTCCCTCTCTGTACATAGCATCATGGCCGAGATAAAGGCCCTCATCCTCCAATCTCCGCTTTTTAGAAGGCGTCGAGACCATCACCCGTCTCTTGCGTCGACTGCTTCAGCCACCACGCCTAGGTCTGCTGGCATCGGTTCAGGCGCTGCTGTCGCTGCCAGCAATGCGCCGCCGCCGTACGAGCCCGAGGACCCAAGTATCGCTCACCCATGCCAGGCGCCGACCCAGTCGTTCCAACCCCTCATTGCCCCCCAGGCTAGTCATTACAATTCGGGGTCCCACGGCAGACGCACTAGCCTCCCAAACTGGAACCGTTCTGGACACGCAAACAATAACGGGAACCAGTCGCGGACGGCGAGCCCAAGCCCACCGCCGCCACCTCCGTTCAGTGATACCAGCAGTGGCGCCAGAAATGGCAACGGCAACGGCCACAGTCTTAGCAACAGGCGCGCCTCGACACCATCGTACGCCGCAATCGCCCCACCCCCACCCCCGCCCCCGGTCTCGGCCCCACACGTCCCCGCATCCCACATCTCAGTTCATGTCCACGAGGCGGCTTCTCCACCCTACTCGCCCGCGCCCGGTCGCGAGCACTTTGCAGAGATGCACTCATTCAGCGCCGCGGCCAGTTCGGCAGCTGCGGGGCCCTCGAATCGAAGGACGTCCAGGTCTGCATCGCGCTCTCCGTCTCGGCCAGCCAAACGGCAGAAGGGCCACATTTCCAGCTTGCCCCTCGGACTCCTCCATCAGATTCTCACCCTCACGCTCGACCCCACAGTCACCCCTTCTCTCGACCCGTATCTCGACCCCGAGCTCGAGCCGTGCCTGCGCGTAGCGGTTCTCTTCAAGCTCAGAGGCGTTGATAGAAGGTTCTTCCTAGGTGAGCTTGAACACTTTCCCGCCACGGGTGGACGGATGCCTTCCTGCTATGTGGGATCTGCACCTACAGACTCAGCAGGCATTCCCCAGAACTGTGCTTGATCTGTAAACACGGCTCGCGGCATGACGTCCACCCGCTGCGAGGCTCCGAACCTCCATCCCGCATTCCATCCGTGGGACCGCCGCCAGCACCATTTGGGAGCAATTTCTGAACTCGCCCGCAGCCGCAGTGCTAACCCACACACAGCCGCGACGTCGATTCTCCGCGATAGGCTAATCCCCACATACCTTTCCCTGCTCCCCTATGGAGCCAGTTCTGACCCGCACCCTCCCGGCGGCGACGGCGAGGACCCTACGCGCTACTCGGTATTTGCCCAGAGATCGCGCGAAACGGCCGTGCTTGACAGGTTCATCGCCGTAAGGGTCGGCGAGGACCTGAGGAAGGCAGAGAGCGCGCTCTGCGACGACTCTGGGGAACAGGCCAACATATTTTCATCCCTCCAGGTGAGTCGGAGTGTCTGCTGCCGTGGCTTCCCGGATCGGGCGAGGAGGTCGTGTCTCAACGTTGGGCGCTATCTTGTGCCACGGTGTTGTTCATCTACCATTGTTGTCCATGTCCCACGCGTCCAGTTTGTGACCCTCACCCCATCCCTGGACTTGTCCGTGATCATCACCTGCTGCCGGCTACGTTTCACAAGTAGCAGCAGGTGGGTGGTGATGCCGGTCCTCGTCCGTGGACCTCATCCGTGTCCCTATCTACGTTGCTCCTCATCTGATCTTTCACCCTGCCGTGATCCTCGTCCGTGATATCTGTCTGGACGCTGTTATCGGGCCGGAGCAAGGTGGGCTGGATCAATATGAGGTCTCCTGACCACCCACCTCTACGCCTCCTCCGCGATCCTCGCCCGTCTCTGGGACACGACATGGTTCAAGATGAGACGGGAGCTGGAGCATGGAACGCGCGGGATGGGTCTCAATTCCTACTTGGTTTCACATTGCCCTGCTCTCCGTCGTTTGGTCACATTCATAGGTGATGACAATGCTAACACTCTCAGCCAGTAGCAAGGACCGAAGACCTTCTGCTCACGCTACCCCCCACCCTCATTAGCCCTCACGCCCCGCCGCGTGGCGACCTGTTCAAGACGCTTCCCCTCCCACACCCGCACCTGCTGATCCAGAACACGCCGCTCTGGACGTCTCTGTACGTCTCGCAGGGACGCGTCGACGTGCCGCAGCCCGCTGGCTGGCGCGCCCCGAGGAAGACCCTCGTTGTGGAGATCCGGAGACGGCCGACGCCTGAGGAGACCGTTCTCAAGCTGCGTGAAGCGCTCGAACACATCCGTCGTGGATGGCGCGAGTGGGGCGAGAAGATTGGATAACGATAAATGTTAGAAATTGTTTGACGACTTTGCCATATACGCCTCGACGCCTGTCCGACGACTCTCGATGTTCCCCTCACGCCCTCGACGCCTTCCTCTTACCTCTCTGTTCTCTTTCCCCTAGCCTCTTGTCCTCGCCGGCCTCTTGGTTCTCACATTCCCGGCCCCTTTGTTACTCCTTCTCTTAGCAACTTAGCAACCAGCTATTCTTCCTATCTCGCTGTTCTCTGTGCATATCTCTATCGCTTTGCTCTCCGAGTTACGCTCCGTAGCTACCCCCACATAATCTGTATACCAGAGCACGTTGAACCCATGACATGTCTATGCTACATTCGTTGGTACAGTCGCCTCTCTACTTGTGCTTCCCTCGGCCGTGCCCTTCCCATCACGCTCGCTGACCCACTTGCGCACTGCCTTCCTGCTGTCGGCAAGAATCCACGCACGCCGCCACCGGTCCTGATACCGCTTCTTCTCCTCGTCCGAGATCTCCACCACCACGCCCGCAGGCGCACCGAGGCCCCACTCGCGGTACAGCAGCATGATGGTCCCGCAGCACGGCCAGATATCGTCCCACGTGACGTCGAACAAGATATACCAGCCGTCCGGGAGGGCTATGCTGCGCAGGCGCGTCGCGAGCAGGATGGCCGCGACGGCAAGCACGTGTGTCGGCTGCTGGGCGTACAGCGGCGTGAGGAGGCTGCTGTCAGTTTGATGTATCTATTTGGTGCACTCACGCATCGTTGAGAATCGACCACGCGAGCTGCGCGATATCATCGACAAACACCAAGTCCAGGATCTTGAGGTAGTTGATGACATGCGAGTACGGCAGGTCGACCTGCATGTTGAACCCGAGGCGCTTGAGCAGCTGGAGCTCGTTGTACTGGATCGCCTCTTTCCCTGCAATCAGCGGCAGTAGTTTATAGTAACTTACACTCCCAGAACACGCTGCTGTGGAAGGAGGGAATCGTAAAGCTGAACCCCGCCCACACGGCCTCGTCCTTGTCCTTGCCTAGTGCGCCGCCAACTCTCAGAGGATCGAGCGACGCCTCGGGCCCGCGAGACAGCAAATGCCGCACACGCCCCTGCAGAAGCATGTACGTGTTGATGAGATCGCGCAGGCGGACGGGGTTCTCGTCCAGTTTCGTCGCGAGGTACAGCGCCGACACGGATATGTCCTAGAGCTCATCAGCCATGCCTGCTACTATTACTCACGCTGATGCTGAACGAGAGCATGGACGAGACGTAGAAGAAGCGGTGGAATATGACTGTTGCAGTCGCGATCGTGCTCTGCGGCCTCAACGTCAGTGAACGCCCGAGGTGTAGGCTCACAATTCCATCATCACCCCGGCCTCCTGGATCATCATGCACCCTACCGTCCGGAGATCCGCCTCCAGCTGGCTCGGCACCCCGTCAGCCGCGGACGGCGTGCGCACAATCTGCGCGACTGTCGCGAGAGGGTGTGGTGTCGGCGGCGTGGGCGGCATCAGCAGCTCGATAGATGTGTTGAGATGGTGACTTTGTGTCTGGCGATTGTTGTTGCCTGTCGTCGTTCATGACCACCTCCACCTCTTGCTGCACGTAACTGGATGGGATAAATAAAATAAAAATAACGGAAGAAAATAAAATTGAACAATGAGCAGTGTGCTCTTTTACCCTGGCTGTTGTCAAAAGTTGGGTCGCCGCTGCCTGGACGGCGGGTGCACACGACGTAGCGTACGTGATGAGCATGAACAAGAGAGCTCTATCTGATCTCATTGCCACTCACACCCTAGAAAACTAGAATAGACAACCATGTCCGACGACGACTGGGGTAAGCTCCTTTTCTCTAACAGCACTAACAGCAGACATTGACGAGCCTTCCGCGCCCTCCGTGCCTGCCCCCGTGGCCCCCAAGCCCGTCGCGAAGAAGTGGGCCGACGAGGATGCCGACGACGACGTGAGCTGCAGGTCTTAGCAGTAGCTGACGGCAGAACGACGACTGGGACGTCTCGGACTCGGAGAAGAAGGCTGCCTCCCCGACCAAGAAGACGGCCACGGCCGCGCCGCCCAAGAAGAAGATGACGCTCAAGCAGAAGCTCGCGGAGAAGGAGCGCCTCGCGAAGGAGTCTGTGCGTACCGCAAGGACAATAACATTCCGCGGTCTCGGGCCGAGCGTCGCGGGTCGCGGGTCGCGGGGATGTTCTCTTGTCTACCTGTCTACTTGACCACAACGGACGCTCGCTAACGCTCGCTGCAGAAGCTCAAGGGCGACTACGACGACCTCATTGACGAGCGGACCGAGCAGGACCGCAGGCGAGAGGCGCGCGAGAAGGAGCTCGAGGCCGACCTTGCTGTCGCTGCTGAGCTCATGGGCGGCATGGAGGTCTCGACTAGTGAGTAAGGGCAGAGTGAGGTCGCGGAGGTGGTGAACGCGGCAGGAACCATGGACCCAGGTGCCGAACGGGGTCCACCAGGTCGCGTCTTCGTCGCGGCGTCTGCGGTCCGAGAGGGTGGCGTGCAGCGGTTCTTGTGGCGATCGGTCTGTGCCCGCGTACCCTTTCTGTGCTGTGCTCCGCTCCTGTCCAGGACCGGATCCACCACGGTCCTAGCTGCGCAGACCTCACCACATCCGAACCTCTCCCACGAGTCCCCTGCTAACCCGCAGCCGACGCGCTCAAGGCCGTGCTCTCCGCCAAGCCCACGACCAAGGCCGACTTCAACGAGCTCTCGCGCAACATTGTCACGGCCATTACTGCGCGCCACGAGTCGAACGGCCTGTACGTCTCGTTTGTCGAGCAGCTCGCCAAGGACCTCTGCGAGAACCTCACCGCCGTGCAGACGCGCAAGGTCTCGAGCGCGCTTTCGGTGCTCGGTAACACCAAGCAGCAGGAGGAGCGCGACAAGGCTAGCGGAAAGAAGAAGGTGAGTGGGAGTGTGGTCGATGGTGTGGATCTAAGGCTTTCATGATTGCGTCATGTGGATCGTAACTTGATCGCATCCCCCGTTGTTATGTCTCTGCTTGGCCAACACTGACACCTAGGCCTCGGCCAAGCCCAAGCTCGGCGCCTCGGCCAAGGCCACCGGCAAACTCGACCTCGACGCCTACGACGACGTCCTCGACGACGACGACTTTATGTAATCACTGTAGGCTGGTACTACACCCCCTACCCCCGCCCTTTTCTTATAGCAGTATCGCATCCAGCGCTGTGTATAGGCGCACGCGCATGAACCCCTTGCATGAGATGGGATGTACAGAGCGGAGAGGACAGTGGGTTGTGTGTAACTGACCTTGACGTGTTCTGATGTTCTTGGGAACCGCGACAGGGAGGACGCAGGACGAGTCATCCCATGGCGAGCTCCGGATTCAATGCCACCAGACCGAGGGCAGGGATACAGTGGATGATCTGGACCTGACGCACGTCGCATGACCCCGAAACAGTCTGAAGATCCTTCCGCTGCGACAGTGTCTGCATCCGACACGCCAACAGGGGTACCGAGTATGGATCGAGTTACCGCTGTTCCGGCGGAGGTGCCTGACTGTAACACTGCCACCCCGACCGCCCACTTCATGGCCCGCGACACGGCGGACATCATATAAATATGCATATAATCCAAGGTCAGTATCGCAGCATACATGCGCCCCCTCACCCACCTCACTGCACGCTCCTACCGCCACCTGATCGGAATCGGCCAAGCACGCACCATGACCACCCAACCCGCGCCATACACCACCGCCAAGCGCATTGACGCCGACACGACCGCTACCGCCAACGCAGCACACACTGCCGCCCGAGACCTCTTCACGGGCCTGACCAGCGACGAGCGGGACACATACCCCGCCGACGCTGCCCGTCTATCGCTCAAGCTAGCTCAGCGCGCCACGGCCTCGATTCCAGAGGCGTGGCGCACCGTCGCGGCTCTGCTTGACTCGAACGGCTTTTTCGAGGGCATAGAAGACGACCCCGTTGGCGCCATTACGGCGCTCCGGCGCGGCGCGGACGGCCTCGACGCCAATGCCGCCGTCCTGTTTGCGCGCAAGGTGTATTTCATCGACGAGGATAAGGTTCCCACCGACTTTTTGGCCGAGCAGCGCACGCACGCGGGCAAGATTCTCGCCGAGCTCATCGCGGTGGACAAGGAGGTCAAGGAGCCGCAGCTGAGGACGTTGGCGGGGTACATGTACGCCCGCGGGGAGGGATACCCTAAGGATCCTATGCGCGCGCGGGAACTGTTCAACCAGGCGGCAGAAAAGGGCGACGCGGACGCCTATTTCGAGCTGTACATCTTCGACACGACTGGCGTCACTGGTGACCCGGACCCGCAGGCCGCGTTCGAGCACCTCGCGGCGGCCGCGATTCATGGTAATGCGCGCGCGATGGCGAATCTAGGCGGCATGTACGCTACGGGTAACCAGGTGGAGCAGGACGAGGAGAAGAGCCTCTTCTGGTACACTAAGGCTGCGCACGCGGGGAACGCCAAGGCTGCGCACGCGCTCTGTGTCATGTATGCCACCGGGGAGGGCGCGCCGCAGGACGCGGAGCTCGCGAGGAAGTATATGGCGCTTTGGAACGAGCTGGCCGGGTAGAGCGCAGAGCTGGAGAGAGGTACGTTGTAGTTGAGCAATGGACAGTGCTGCCAGACAGAATCCCGAGACTGTATGGAAATCCGTCGGAGATGTAACTGAACACCCTGGCCGCTGCTGTCAGTCTCTCAAGCGTCAGTGGCAGAAGGGAGCTGCACAGGACTGCGAGTCACAACTTCTGGAACGCCTTCCGCCCAGTCTCTTTGTTGTTGCCTGAAACTGGACCGCTGCCTCATGGAGTTCCCAGAGCAGCCCAAGAACACTCAGTTTGCCGCTCAACACGTTCACAGTAAACCTTATGTACCCTCCACAGGCCGTATGACTGTCCCAGATCCCTAGTGACTAGAACATGACTGGAACCGCCACAATAACGATAACAGAACTGAACTGGGAATTAGGCATACTGGACCGCCAATGGCGCCTGGCCGATTACGGACCTCTGGGAGTCCTGGTTATCACAGTCGTACGGCTCACAAGGTCAGAAGTCAGGCCTCTTGGTGGCAGCTCATATGTTCCTGGACATCCAGAGCCTCCAGAACGACCAGAACACGACATGGCGAGAACGTCGCTGTGCGCGCTGTGCGCTGCAAGACGTGCGCGCACGCGCAGAACCGCGTCCCGCAATGCGTATTGCGCAATGCCACTGGCAACCACGTGTCAGCCTCCATCACCTAGCGGAACCAAATTCCACCAATGAACTCTGTCCGACCCTTTCCGGTCCTCCCAATTTCCGGCTGTCGAAATGCGCGTTTCTTACCTCATGTCCTTTCTCCTCTTGCATCCACCGGTATCCTTCTGCTCGGGTGAGAAGCTCTGACAATGAGGATCATATCCGAGTCGAGCTACTTGCTAGTTGAAAAATAACAACCAATCCTTCTAATTGGTTTACGCCGATTAGAGAATTTCTGGAAACCACTCATTAGTCTTACAGACTGAGCAAATACTTTTTGTAGATCGGCGTCGGAGTGAGATTGCGGTGTGAATGTGGGTGAACAAGTGGAGGTGTGTGGTGGTCGTGTGGAGGTCGTGTGTGGTGGCGCCGGACTTGGGTGCGGGTGGCGTTCTATTTCTGATGGCTTACGTAAGTGCGTGTGTCTATGTTTGTTGACGTCGACGGTGAACGCACCAGCAGAGCGGATCGAGCCGAAGAGCCTGCCACATGTACAAGACACCCAAACGATATATACTACTCACTTGGGCCCCAACCAAAGCGTAACTGTATAGTACTACTATCGGAGCGCGATGACACTCAAGTACGAGTGCCCATGCGGGCGAGCTCTCTCTCAAGTTCCTTAACGCGCTTCCAGGAGGGAGAGCCATGAGCTGCTGATGTTTGTAGCCGTGTACCACTAAGCCCTGTACTCTAGAGGCCAGAGGCGCATGTAGGGACATAGTTGGGGATGTGCTGCATGCATGATGCTGAGGAGACTGTATAATAGAGTGGTAGGGCGATGCCACAACTTTCGAAATGGCTTACGTAATCATTTTGCCATGCGCCATCTGTCATCGCTCCCAAGGCACCCAGCCAGGCCAGCCCTGACCGGGCAGAGCTCGACTGACGCCGCCCTTTGACCGAAGACGATGGATGTGACGGCTTGTCATTACGTCGTCGACGACTGGCACATTTGTGTATCCTCTTCTCTCTCCATCTATTCCATAACACGACAGTTCTGTGAGTCCCACCTCACACCTCCACACTCGTCAACGACCGCAACTGACTCTCCAGAGCGGCACCATGGCCCTGCCAAAGCGTATCCTCAAGGTGGGTCCCACAGCAAGTATGAACCGTTCGGATGCTGATGCTATCTCCAACCTTCGTGTGCTCTACTTGCCCCTCCGCACCACGCCTAATGCCTCTCCAACCTCTTTCACTCCTCTCTCACCTCCCCCCATCCCATCGCCGCCCCCTCGCCCTCTCCCCCTACCCATCGCCACTGCATCCCGCCCCGGTTCGCAATACAGGAGACCGAGCGCCTCATGTCCGACTCGCCGCCCGGCATCACGGCCGCGCCGCACGAGGACAACCTGCGGTACTTTGACGTGTCAATAGCCGGTCCGGGAGGAAGCCCCTACGAGGGTGAGTGCAGTTGGTAGCGGAGGGTGGCGGGCGTGTTGGGCTGGCTCGTGTGCGAACGTCCGTGTGACACGCCTGGCGCTGGTGCTGGCGCGTGCGATCGCGTGACGCTGCGAGCGATGGGTACTTGCCGAAGACGGTCATGCGTCACCGACACCGAATTGGCGGAGGCCCAGCTGGACTCTGGACAAAGAGGTGCCCAGCTGGCATTCTTGGCCCTATCGCTATCGGCATCGTTACCGCTTCTATGCGTTACCCCGACCCCGGTGCCCCAGCTTTGACCCCATTTGGAGCATCCTTGTTCAGAACTCACCCGCAGGCGGCGTCTTCAAGCTGGAGCTCTTCCTCCCCGAGGAGTACCCCATGAACCCCCCCAAGGTCCGCTTCCTGACCAAGATCTACCACCCGAACATTGGTGAGTGCCGCGTCGCGGGGCGGAAACAAGGCCACAGCGCGCGGGCTATAGTGGTGTATATCTCGCCCCGTCGTCTCGTTATCTGCGTCCACCCAACCACATCACACTAACGCTTGCAGACAAGCTCGGCCGCATCTGCCTCGACATTCTCAAGGACAAGTGGTCGCCCGCGCTCCAGATCCGCACGGTCCTGCTCTCGATCCAGGCGCTCCTCTCGGCGCCGAACCCCGACGACCCGCTCGCCAACGACGTTGCGCAGGCGTGGAAGGAGAACGAGCAGGCCGCCATCGCCGAGGCCAAGCAGTGGACGCAGCGCTACGCCGCTTAGGAAGGATATCCCCCGGGGGACCGGGATAGCTGATGGCACACAATACGATACCATCTCCCACTGCCAAACCGTCGGTTTCCATCCCCGAAATCGGTAGTTTGCCGCCTTCACAACATCTCTCCCCACTCGGGCCACCCACTCCTATCCGTAGTGAATCGTATTCCTAGTCCGTAGAATTCCGTTTCGGTATACCACGTAGATGCCAAGCCGGCTGGCTTCTCTCTGCGCTCGGCGACTGGCCGCTGTCCGAGGGTCTAATACTCAACAGCCGCGCAGATGCGGCCAGTGGCAATATGTACTCTGTGCGCATGCAGTCATGTTGCGCAGGGCCGCCGTCAAGTGTATAAATGCCGCACAGAGGCGGATACATGCTCAAGTGTCCATATCTACGTGCAGTATGTGCGTGTAATGTGTGCCAGAGGCAGTAGTAGTAGTAGTATTGCAGTGTCCGTGTAATAGTATTGTATCTCGTCGTCGCCGCCTGGTCGTCGCCTAGTACCCGCCCGGCCCGTTCTGGTCCGCCTCCCGCGGGCGCAGTGGCCGCGCCGTGTTCTCGCTCACGGCCGAGTTGGTCCGGTTCCGCCGCCGCGCGCGCGAGATGAGCGCCATGTATCGCTGCGTCACGCGCGGCGTGCGTGTCCGCGTCGCCGGTGTCGGGTTGCTGGGCCCATCGTCGTCCGACGACGAGTCGACCTCGACTTCGGGGTTGAAGTCTGAGTAGTCAGTAACAAGTATGAGCACAACAACTCACCCTTGCGGCAGAGGGGGCAGCTGGTGGACACGCGCAGGAGCCACGGGTCGACACACGCCTGGTGGAAACGGTGCTTGCCAGTGCAGGGGAGGACGCGGAGATCGTCGCCGGTCTCGAACTCGAGGAGGCAGATGGGACAGTGGTCGTCGTCGTCTGCGCCCACTTCTGCCGACGTCCGGCGGGATTCAGACATGGGCGACATGGAACTGCTTGCGATCGTAGAGTCGACGCGCTTGACGGGCATCTCGGGCAGCTCGAGGTCGAGCTCCGACTGCGAGTGCAGCTGCTTGCCCTGCGGTTTCGAGAACTTTTGCAGTGGGAACGTATCGACAATTGCCTGCGCCAAGCCTCGGCGCACGACGGGCGTGGCTGCGCCGTTCCGGCCGGTTCCGTACCCTTGGTCCACAGGCTGGAGGCTGCGG
>Ga0160505_101189_pt1 | contig 12732 bp, 9 predicted proteins | sample DIDeMG_FD_108225 | JGI IMG/M metagenome (GOLD analysis project Ga0160505, IMG submission 108225) | Enriched chicken feces microbial communities from UW Madison campus, WI, USA - DID2874_E49_Stillage MG | ecosystem: Host-associated > Birds > Digestive system > Large intestine > Fecal ... | reverse complement strand
CCCATCGGAAAAAATAATGACTCCGGCGTGATTCGAACACGCGCATCTTACGATAACAGAACTTGAGTCTGCCGCCTTAGACCGCTCGGCCACAGAGCCATTTTATATGAGAATAATAGTCTTGTTTGATAAACTCAGTAAAAAAGTGAAAACTGCGAAAATATTCAAATTTCTGCAACATTGCGGTTGGAGGTTTCAAAAAGAAAGATTTGCTGATATTAATTGACAGTATCATGATCGAATTGATAAATTAATGCTTTTTAATTGCACTATTTTAACAATTTAATGTAACCTTCCACGTATCCTCTTCTGTCCACTACCTGGTAATCGCGTCGCATCCGAATCGGTGGATCAATAATCAATCCATTCAATTCAATTGATTGCAACCCAATCCACCCCAAATCACACAAATTTCTCCAAGCCACAATAATTAGATAAGATCTTGTCTCCCTATTTTTTTTCTCTTGAACAGTAGCCTCCCCGAACACAAACATTTTGATTCTCCACATATTCAGCCAGGTGTTCTCACATCACGTGACCAGACTCGCTCTCACCAACGCTCACTGCTCTGAACACGTCGCCATACAAATTTCACCTCACAACCTTTTTCTTCTACACAGCTATGAGTTTCCGTGTGTTAGACCTAGTCAAGCCCTTCGAGCCCTTGGTGCCCGAGGTCATCGCACCAGAACGTAAGGTGCCGTTCAACCAGCGTGTCATGTGGACTGGTGTCACCTTGTTGATTTTCCTCGTGATGTCGGAAATCCCACTTTACGGTATTGCCTCGTCTGATGGTTCTGACCCATTGCTCTGGCTTAGAATGATGTTGGCATCCAACCGTGGTACCTTGATGGAGCTCGGTATCACTCCGATCGTCTCCGCCTCCATGGTTTTCCAGTTGTTGCAAGGAACTAAGTTGATCCATGTGGACATGTCCAACAAGAACGATAGAGAACAGTTCCAGACCGCCCAGAAGTTGTTTGCCATCATCTTGTCTATCGGTCAGGCTACCGTCTACGTTTTGACCGGCATGTACGGCCCTCCACGTACCTTGGGTACTGGTGTTTGCTTGTTGTTGGTGTTGCAATTGGTTTTTGCTGGTATCATTGTCATTTTGTTGGATGAGTTGTTGCAGAAGGGCTATGGTCTTGGTTCCGGTATCTCCTTGTTCACTGCTACCAACGTGTGTGAACAGGTGATGTGGAAAGCTTTCGCTCCAACCACTTCCTCATCTGGAAAGGGTGCCGAGTTTGATGGTGCCGTGATCGCTTTGTTCCACCTTTTGGGCTCCAGAAAGGACAAGAAGAGAGCCTTGTTGGAGGCTTTCTACAGACAGAACTTGCCTAACATGCTCCAGGTCGTGTCCACCGTGATTGTGTTCTTTGCCGTGGTTTACTTGCAGGGTTTCAGAGTCGAGATTCCAATCAAGTCTACCAGACAGAGAGGCCCATACGCCTTGTACCCAATCAGATTGTTCTACACTTCCAACACCCCTATCATGTTGCAATCTGCCTTGTCCTCCAACATCTTCATCATCTCCCAGATGCTCTTCATCAGATGGCCAAACAACCTCTTCGTTAAGCTCTTGGGCTCTTGGGGCCACAAGACTGGCTCGTCCCAGTTGTACGCCGTCAGCGGTTTGGCTTACTACATCCAGCCTCCTCTCTCCGTGACGGATGCCATGTTGGATCCTATCAAGACTGCTATTTACGTGGCTTTCGTCTTGGGTTCTTGTGCTGTTTTCTCCACCACCTGGATCGAAATCAGTGGTACTTCTCCAAGAGACGTTGCCAAGCAGTTCAAGGAGCAGGGCTTGGTAATTGCTGGCCACAGAGACACCAGCGCCTACAAGGAGTTGAAGAAGATCATTCCAACTGCCGCCGCCTTTGGTGGTGCCGCTATTGGTGCCTTGTCGGTTGTCAGTGACATGATGGGCTGTTTGGGCAGTGGTACCTCCATTTTGTTGAGTGTTACCACCATCTACGGCTACTATGAGTTGGCTGTTAAGGAGGGTGGCTTCGCCAAGTCTGTTGTCAGTGGGTTCTCCGACGGAATATAAGGGGCTCTTGCATTTCGTGCCCATGTCTTGTAATAGATAGAAATGAAATAAGTATTCAAACGAAACGTTTTTGGTAATATACCATTATGCTATAAACTGCATCCTCATGCTCATGCTCCCGACGATCCAAACTTGCTGGACCAGTTCTCGTACTCGACAAGTCCCTCGGATGAAACACTAGGACGAATGTACTTCAAACTCTCCACAAAGTCCTCGAGCTGGATGGGCCGGATCTGGTCCGTGGGTGTGCTCAATAGCTTATCTCCCAACGAACGTAATGGACCCATGGCACTGTCCTTGGCCAATAGTGTGATGTCACTTCCGCTAAAGCCCCTGGTGAGTTCGACCAACTTGTCATAGTCTTCCTCCAGAAGAGTATTCTTTTGGTATGCAAGGAGCTTACTGATTTGGAGTCGCCTTGTCTCGTCCTCTGGCAACGGAATGTATACTCTTTTTGCAAAACGTCTCCTTGCTGCATCGTCAATACCCCAAGGCAAGTTGGTGGCTCCTAAGATCAAAACTCGACTCACATCGCTAGCTGCTGAATCCCTGCCTGCAGCAGCAGATGATAATTCAGACCATTGAACGAGGAACTCGTTCTTGATTCGCCGCATGCTCTCAATTTCACCTTCTGTTCTGGTGCCCAATAGAGAATCAATCTCATCAATAAAGACGATGGAGGGGCTGAGTTTCCGTGCTAGCAAGAATAATGCCTTAACCAATTTCTCACTCTCACCTAAGTACTTGGAAGTAAGTGAGGATGAACTAATTGAGAAAAATGTGGATTTCGACTCTGTTGCGACGGCTCGAGCAAGCATGGTTTTACCTGTTCCTGGAGGGCCGAACAAGAGCATACCTCGAGTTGGTTCTCTAAGGCCACGAAACAAGTCAGGACGTAAAAATGGATAAACCACTGCCTCTTTCAACGAACTCTTAGCTGCATCTAGCCCCACAATATCGTCCCAATACACCTCATCTCCACGAACAACAATATCATTGAGAATTTGAACAGCAGCCAACTCGTCTATACCTCTAATAGACTTAATTAGAGCATCCATCTCCTCTGGACTCATGTCTCCTTCCTTAGAAACTTGTTCTGGTGCATCCATGGTGTCGTGTTCTTCATAGCCTCCAAGGATATCGTCCATAGTAGGCGATGGTGGCACTTCCACTTTTACAACGGGAGGCGCTGCCTTTTTAGTCTGTGTCCGAGGTTTTGCTCCTGCAACAGGCTTTTTCTCAACTATTTTGTAGTTATAAGTAATATTAGATTTCTTCACCTGTCTGGTAGCTGGCTGAGAAGTAGGTTGAGCTACTGGCTTAGCGGGCGCTGGGGTCTTCGACACAGCAGATCTATTAGCAGGCTTGACTGCAGCTTTTGGTGGTGCTGGCTTACCCGTCTTTACCTGAGTCGGCTTCATTCTGTTGCTGGAAGCAGCCATCATCTTTTTCACATTGATGGGTGTTGGCTGGGTATAAGTGTAAGTCTTGGTAGGGCGTGTCTCAGCGGAAGGTTTAGCTCGAATGTCAGGAGTAGAATGTGACGCCATGTGAATGGCAGGTTTGGCTAACGTTGCTCGAGGTTCGGGAGGTGACGCCGAAAGAGATTGGCGAGGTGTGCTCTGTGGAGCCAAATGCGTGCGTCTTGCGGGAGGGAGTGGAGTGGCCTTCGGTGGCGGAGGTGGTGGAGGTGGTGCTTTCTTCTTGATTATGGGCTCAAAAGAAAGGTCCTCCAAGGACTTGCTCACAGAAGTGGTGAAGTAGTCTTCTTCTGGCTGCAGATCATCTAAGTCTATCAAGTTGGACGATGTCGACGAGTCCGTAGAGGTGGATCCCGCAGAATTGAGGCGCTCCCAATTTGTGGTTGATATTTCGGTTTGGTCGAAGTCATCGAAAATCTCCGACTCCTTCTTCTTGGGTTTCTGCCATGAAATGTTGGCAGCCTGTTTCACGGCATCTCGATTCAGAGCCGATAGCTTAATGCTAGGCCCACTATTGTTTCTGAGTGACTTCATCATCTGACGCTGACCAGCGCCATTATTAAAAGATCGGCTGGGGTTACCATTACGCAAAGACGGAATGCTCATATTGTGGGAAGAGGAAGAGGAAACTGGCGGCGAGGTCAACGGGGGCGAAAGCAACGGAGGAGCTGCTTCGGTAGCTTTCTTCTGACGACGCTTCTGTTCGTCTAAGCGTAGTTGCAAGCGCACCAAATGCTTGACGTTCTCATCCCGTATCGCTTTTAGCTCACCAAGAGTGCTAGCTTCTTCTGCATGGATTTTGTTTGGTTTCTTCTCAAAAACGTCGATCTTGTAGAGTAGCAGCGTGTGAAGAGCTTTCCAACCCTTGAGAGCATCTTCAAAGTTTCCTTTCTCTTCCAAATCCAAATTCTTGATGGTGGTGTTGCATACGTCGTTGTAGGTTTGCTGGAGTTCCTCCAACACAGTAAGTTGTGGCGGTTTCCTTCTCAGAAACATGCGAAGTTCAATGAATAATCAGATATTACAAGGAGTGGAGGGTGTGCGAGTCTGCTCTAGGTAATTATACTCTAACTTCAGATGATGCAACGTAGGTTGTACTGTGAGGACAAAAGTAGTTGCTGCTGTGTGCAGATATGGGGGACAAGCCAGCGATAAAGATACTGGGCAGTGAACAAATTCAAATTATTTGAACAAAAAAATAATGAAACACACTTATTAGTCGGACACTGAGAAAGGGTTCTTTTGTCTTCTTAGAGAATACTCTTTCTTGTTTCGTTTACTTTTTGGCTCCCTCATAATCAAGGTCTTGTGTCACAACTGAGGTGCTTGGAGCTGCATAGGCAGGAGAAGAAAATGTGTGCAAACATGATGTCACGGCACGTAGGTGTGAATAATGCTTGACCCATGTCGAAGGCAATGTAGCAAATCAGCGAAGAAGAGTAGAAGATTTAGACAAAGGACTGAAAATAACTGATGAGAATTCAACTAGCTGATGAATAAGGCACCTTGATGACGATAAGGAGTCAACTGAGGCTAGGTTTATGCTTATTAGACGATTTTGGATCGAGAATGCATAATGATAGAGAAGGGCTCAAGGCTTTTCGAACCATGTTAATGGAACGTTGATCCCTTGAGTTTCTGTCCTCTTGGGCTTTGTTTCTAACTAGTCTTAACGACACTTACAAGAAATGTAGAGGCATAACGGGACACCCTTGAGTTTCAGACCTCAAGCATATTCTTTGTAACCACATTTATCTGACCAAACTCTCCGAACTCGATGTGCACTGCCCAGAGCCCCATCCAGTTCCCAGTCCCTGACAAGTGCACCCATAGTATGCCTCCCTAAATTAATAGGCGAGACAAAAGTACACAAGCTTTCGGCCGAAACCGAGCGAGACCGGGAACCTGACGAGACACAGACCCTCATCTAGTATAGGTATGGAAAATCTGGAGGTCAACTTTCAAAGAACAAAAAATTCTGATGCGCATCGCCCGCTTATATAGTAGAATATAAATGGTCGGGTAACCCTTACGTCCTCTGGGGCTGGACCTCAAGTGGATTGAATTTTACTTCGAAATCTGGCTTTATAATGTTGCAGACGACGTACTTCAATGAATAGATTATTAATTACCATCTCAAAGTTAGGCTTTTTTTGCGCTGGCTTGATGTGAGACGTATTTTATATGGGTGGTAAAGTGTAGGAAGGTTGCACCCAGCATCCTCGTGACAATCAATAGGAGATTGATACTAGATGAATGAAATTCAGTCCACCTAGTTGTTATGGTTTAAATGTCATGTTTTTCTGATTCCAGTGCTCAATTGACCACGGTCTTCATATCATTGTAGCCGGTCATCTCAATCCACCTTTTCTACTGATCGACTTCCTAACAATTTTGTATTCATGACAGATAAAAGGACACCAAAATGTCTTAATATTTTTTAACGTTGTTCTTTTTTTTATAGAAAGAGTTTTTTTCTCACTCATAGACTATCTAAAACCCTCTCTCCATTTCATCCATCTCTACCCCACATTAGATCCGTACCTCCAACATACAAATACCACCTGTGATTATTGCCTCCATATCCATGACGAACGCTGGCGACGTTTTGGAGTTCTGCGGCCGGGTGGTCGTTTTCCTATTGGAAATAGTGCTCCGCTATTCTATTAATGGCATCAGTTTTGCTCATAAAACATTCCCTCAGGCTACCACAACCATTTTAGTGCTTCTTGGGTCATACTTGGCATATAGGTTTATTAAGCGAGTCATACGAATTTGGTTCAATTTCATCATTTCAACAATAAAAACAATATTTACTCTCTTGTTCATCGGAGTTTTGTTCGCAATCTACATCAGAGGCTTTCACCGTTTCTTCACCAAAGATATATACTTCATTGGAGATATGTTCAAGCTGGCAGCTCAAGACAACTTCGACTACAAAAAAACTGGCTACAACTATGCCTACAAAATGTTTGATGGAGGTCATTATGATTTTCTTCGGCGTGGAGCCAAGACCTTGTTTGGGAAGGAAGATGTAACGGTGGAGGAGTTTAATAACTTGAAAGATGAGGCTCTGGAGTTCTTTGCAGAAAACGTTGACGGGGTTAAGGATTTTTTAAGGAACAATGGGCTCAACTTTGAAGTGAATGCCAACCAGATTAATGACTTCTTGCACAACATCAGGTTTTAGGGTAGGCAATGAATACGTTAAGTAATTCAGAATGGATATATTCTACCAAAGTTCATTACGAAAAATTGCGTCCACAAGAAGTCTAAGAGTTATTCTCAATGCTGATTATGAGAAACAGCGTTTTAATAGTTCAACACTTGCAGATTTTGCTTAAAGTGCATTTTCCTCGTCGGATTTTTATTTGACTTCACATTCTTATGTATGTCACTTTAAATACACATTATTAGAATTAAACACGCTAATTTAATCTCTATCGCAATTAGATTTTTCTTCTATTTCTCCTCGACAACCTTCTCATCAGGGTCCCTTTCATCCAAACATCTCAAACCGTTATCTTTTACGAAAAACACCGACAAGAAACACAATCCAATGACTGGAAGATAAAAGTAGAAGACATTTCTGATGGCTGTCATATACATCGATCTTATCAATTCGACCTGCGTCGATGTCAACTTAGACATATCAACCCGAGCATAGATGGAGTTCTTCAATGAGTACAAGTAATCATGAGGAAGGTTTTCTTCCTGAAGCTGCTTGTTGATCTCTTTTATAAACGAGTTGGTAATAATCAAAGAGGAAATAGCTATACCCAACGAACCTCCAAAAGATCTCAACACGTTTCTAGTACTGATCACTACTGCTCTCTGAGCCTTTGTGGAATTGGCTTGTGCAGCCACTATGGTTGGCTGGAAAATGAAGCCAAACCCTGATCCAATCAACCACAATGTACCCGCCATCATTGCAACAGACGTGTGTTTATTCCATGCAATAGTCATTCCGCAACCAGCAAGCCAGAACAGGTAGCCAGCATACATGATGGGCAAAAAGTGTCCAATATGTGATATTATACTACCAGCGACAGCAGACATGACCGACTGCGGAATCACCAATGGAAGCAAAAGAATTGCAGAGCGCATCTCGGTGAATCCTCTAACCAATTGAAAGTAGTAGGCGACGATGTACAATAGACCGTAGTACACCATTCCATACAAGAAGGTGGTAAACAATAGGAGGCTCAATGAGCCGTTCTTGAAGATGTAGAGGGGAATCATTGGAAGCTCTGGGATCTTCCATTCGACTAACAAAAACAGCAAAAGCAATACTCCTCCGAGAACGAACATGACAATAACCAAGGTAGAGTTCCAGGCATAAGTGCTTCCACCCCCAGAAATTGGAATCAACAACAAGGTCAATCCAGCGGTCGCGAAGAACAAGCCGTAGTAATCAATCTTTCGAAACTTTTCTTTGCCAGTAAGAACAGAAGGTTGCTCGTCTTTCTTACTGTTCCCTACAAAATACACCACCACCATCACCAAAGCAATGATGGGAGGAAGGGTTCTGTAGAAGTTTCTCCAGCTGGAACGTTTGACAAAGGCACCCATAATGAGTGGTCCACAGATGTTTCCTAAAGCCACGTTAGATCCCAAGATGCCCTGGTATTTTCCTCTCTGCTTTAAGGTGACCACATCACTGACAATTACCATTGCTAGACACTGTGAACCTCCACCTCCAATACCAGCGAAGGCACGGAAAACATAGAATTGCGGACCGGTTTTGGCAAAACCACAAAGCATGTTGGACACTAAGAGAAGACCAAGACAACCAAGAAGCATAGTCTTTCTTCCAAAAATGTCGGCAAAGCGGCCAAAAAGCACCTGAGTAACACAGTTGGCCAAAAGAGAAGATGTTCCCGCCCAGTTGATGGTGTTTTCAGCATTGAGATCCCTTCCAATCACAGGAAGAGCCACGGTGACGGAAGTTTGGTCACAAAAGACTGCAAACAAACTTACTGACATGCCTAGCATGCAAATGATAAGTTTCTTCTTGGGTAAGATGTTGACATGTGAGTCACCTAGTCTATTTTCCAACAGTCGAGCAGTGCTTTCAATCTGGTTCCGAGAGTTATTGTGAGAATGTATGGCTTCTCTGGAAATGACGTTGATCTCGTCTTCGATGTCATCCTGACGTTTTTCAGTCACTGTAGCAGACATCATCAGATCAAACTGTAGTATCCGCTTGAAAACTTCGAGAGATTCACAAGAGTCAAAAAAATTGAGATTTTTCTTTCCAAGCTAATAGATTTCTATAGTTTCAGATTGGCTCAGATTTGCTGAAGTCTTTAGAAGGTACTTGAAATTTGAAGAATCAATTACCTAGTTCTAATAAGACAAACTATATGGTGAGCGGCGGAACTTGACAAAAAATGAATGGAAAGTCATATATTGAAGCCAAACAATCAAATTCGCCTCGACAAGCAGTCTAAAGTTTTGGGAACACTACGACTGGCGCGATTCGGCTTCTTTTAAAGTGTTCCGAAATGGTGGGGAGAAAAAGTGATCCATCTCGGTGTTCGGAGCTCGGCATTCTCGGACTTCTTCACTGAGCTGTACACGGCTGCAATTACTCTAATTTTTTTTCTTTAAATATTTAGATTTATGGCAGCATTGATACCAATTTGCGGCTGGTGGCAATTTCTGCTTTGGTAGAAGTAGAGATCATAATTTTTTCCTTAATGAGCTGGTGGAATTGTCACGGAAACTTCGGAGATTATTTGCGAGGAGGTGCATGTCCCCCACTTTTTGGAAGTTGCAGGTTCCAGTTGACGTGATAAAGGTTAGACATTAGTAAACCCTAGAAAAATAAGAATTAAAAAAAGCGAAATGTAAAAGAGCTAAAAATTACGGGCGTTTATCGACTCTAGAAAGTTCTATATGGTATCATTCAATACGTACCCATTTACAAGATTGAAAGATCAGTCTAAAATTGATATACTCTAATGCATTTTGACACCTTTTGAATATGAGATGTACACGACCAGCTGATAATTGGCTATGATTGGAAGGAACCCTGAAAAAAGAAGATTGCTGGCATTCATCTTCCCAGATTGATTCCCATCTCTCTGGAGCTTTGATTCACATCCCTCGAAAGCTTTGGTGTATTGCTTTTCTGATTTATCAAACATGTTGTCTACTCCTTGAACTCCCCAAAACCACCACCTAAATTATTTTCTCTAAACCCAATAGATTCAAGGCTAACAATTCAATCAAATTTTCCTCACAGATGTTTCCTTTCACTTCCCATCACATATTCTCTCTCATTGCATCAGCCTCGTTTAAATCAATACCATCATCACCATCATCATCACAATCCTGTACATTCTGCACAGCCGGAACCAAGCAATCTTATCTGTTCTTCTGGGGCTTGATTCTTTCAATTATATCTGTTCAGGGTTAAAATGGTCAAGGATACAACATATTACGATATTCTAGAGGTTCAGGTCACTGCCACCGAGGTAGAATTGAAGAAAGCATACAGAAAACAGGCAATTAAGTGCCATCCAGACAAAAATGGAAATGACCCGGCAGCAGCGGCAAAGTTCCAGGAGTTAGGAGAAGCTTATGGAATCTTGCTGAACAAGGAACTGAGAGCTTTGTATGATGAGGTTGGAATCGAAGGCTTGAAAAACGACAAGTTGGCTGAGCAAGCTGATATAGACCCTGCCGAGTTCTTCAAAATGATCTTTGGAGGTGACAGTTTCGAGGACTGGATCGGCGAATTGAGCATGATGACTGAAATGTCAGAAACGGCAGAGATTTTGGGTGAGGAGGATGAAACTAGTGAGTTAAATTCAAAGGTCACTGATTTGACAGTAACTGAAGGTACCACTTCAAGCACGGTTGCGAGTGAAACTCCATATACCGACATGTCAACTGAAGTCAGCAAGAAGAAAAAGAACAAAATGAGTCGTGAGCAACAGGAGAAACTCCGTCAGCACATGGAGGAGTCCAAGCTTAAGAAGGAGAAGAGGATCGAAGATTTGACCACCAAATTGACAGCCAAAGTCAAACAGTACCAGGATTGTGCTGGAAACAAAGAAGCATTGGAAAGATTCACTAATAATTTGCACACCGAGTTTGAGGACTTGAAGGTGGAATCTTTTGGAATTCAACTCTTGCATCTCATTGGCAAAGCATACAATGAACATGCCCACGCCACTATCGCTGCCAGCAAGACCTTTGGAGTGTCTAAGATCTTCACCAGTGTGAAGTCAAAATCGAGCAGAGTCAAGGGTGGCTTCCTGATATTGAAGACGGCTATGGATGCCCAGGTAGCCGCACAGGAAATGATGCATGAACAGGTACAACTTGAACAGCTGGGTGCAGAGCTCACCGAAGAGCAGAAGTATAGACAGATGGAGGCAGAGCGTGTTATCACCGGTAAACTTTTGGCCGCCGCGTGGGCGACCACTAAGTTCGAGGTTAATGGTATTTTGAGTAAAGTTTCTCGGAAGGTTCTCAATGATAAGACACTCAGCAAGAAGGAACGAGTTTCACGTGCCGAGGCACTTGTATTTATTGCCAAAATGATGTTGAACACCCAACGTTCTCCGGAGGAGGACGAAGAGGCCCGCATCTTTGAGGAGATGATGGCGGAAGCTAGTGCCAAGAAGTCTAAGAGCAGCAAGAACAACCTATCTGAGCAAGACTATGAGGCTATGTTTGGCAAGGAAGAACAAGAGAAAGAACAAAATTGATGATAACACTCTTTGATGTGTGAGGCACGTTGGGCCGATTATCGTTTTTGCACAATTTTGAATGCTGATTGCTTGAAGAATTATGATTGGCGTGAAACTACAAAGCAAGTTGATTATGGATACACGACTCTCGATTAATTAGACTCTTTTCTTGAAACCGTTATTGGTACTATGAGAGATGCAATATACCTGGGTATGTCATGACTCTTTCCACCTCGTTATGTTTACTCATTATGGACATGATGATCTTGATTGAGAGGTAGCAATCCCAAGGTATGGCACCATAGAATATCTGTATGTTATTTAATTCATTGACCTTATATCAACTCATATATTCTGCAATTCCACCTGGATTACCGCATTTTCCCACTAAGTCGGGTCCTGGATATGTGGAATTTCCTTGCTTGCATAATTTCGGATTATTTATGCACTCAATGTAGAGCGCCGTTGCCATTACCACCAATGGGAAGTATATACCAAACGTCAAATTCCAACTCTCTAAGAGGGTCTCGAAATGTCCTATTTCACCCTTGGAAAGATCTCCAGGAAACCATTTCGCTATGCCATTTTGTGAGTCTTTAGATTGTCCACATGGTGGAACGCTCTGTTTCAATATCCAACTTCCGTCCTGGGTATCACTGTGTAACCACTCGAATGTATACTTTACACCTGAGTCTGATTTGTATTCTAACAAATACAAGACTTCAGTTGGAACATTTAATATTCTCAAGAAAGCTCTCTTGTCACCTCTTCGAGGTGGTAATTGAATAGCATAATCATTGTTTTCTACCGGATATACCGCCATCACCATTGGATCATCTCTGGTTGACCCTTCAGAGAATTGTAACATACCTGGGAATAGTCTCAGCCAGCGAGCAGACCATGGACTTGTTGATGGAAAATGTAGCTGAAACTCTGTACCATTCGACTCTTCGAAAGTAATATCCACGATCGTCGGGGTTACGTTCTTGGGTTTTCGAGTGTCTACTTCTGGAAGTTTAGATGACGAATGACCCATTTTTATTAATTGGGGCGGGAGTTCGAGATTTATTTAGCGTTTTAACCCCGCTCTTGTAGAAAGCGCTGTTGCTACCATCAATTCCTACATCTTCCTTATGCACCTAGTGCTATTTCAGTTGATACATGTTTTCAGTCGTGTGAGATCGCGTAGTTTAGTCACTCCCAAAGGGAAGAACAGTTAACGTTCAGAAAATGAAAATTATATACTTGGGACATCGGTGGTACCAAAAGGAGACACGGTTTTGCCAGGAGGAGCGTCCGAAAGACGTTTAGAATGGATCGAAACAGCCTACCCAAAAACTTCGAAGCAATCTGAGGTAGGCTTTCGAAACAAACTTCAATCCTGTTGACCTCGTAATGACGTTAAGCATAATGGGGAGTCATTTCCTAAATGGTTGCACTTCAATGGAGGAAATTCTTTGAAACACTCACAATACTATTATAAAAT
>Ga0160505_101188_pt1 | contig 12745 bp, 4 predicted proteins | sample DIDeMG_FD_108225 | JGI IMG/M metagenome (GOLD analysis project Ga0160505, IMG submission 108225) | Enriched chicken feces microbial communities from UW Madison campus, WI, USA - DID2874_E49_Stillage MG | ecosystem: Host-associated > Birds > Digestive system > Large intestine > Fecal ... | reverse complement strand
CTTCTTTTTTTTTTTTTTTTTTTTTTTTTTTTTTGTTATTTTTTTTTTTTGGATATATGTCCTTGATTTAAGAGTTTCTGAAAACAAGAATTACACATCAGACAAATCATAACATCAAAATACTTACAATTAGCATCTTCTCTTGCATTTCAGCAAATATTGAATATATAAAAGGGTATTGTTCACATTTTATAACTGTCTGTATACGTCCCTAGTCTGGTATTTATCGGTCAATAATGTCCCTAGTGTGAGGGTTCTCGTTTCCCAGCAAAGGACCACCTTCTATAATACCATTGTCAAAGGGCTTCAACGGCTCCGGCTCTATCAAGATCTGATTAGGATAGGAATCCGACTCCCTTGACTCTGGATCTATATTGTCAAAGTCGATCACTCGTTGGGAATGATTGAATTGCACCTCAGAATCTGAGTACTCCTCATCGTCGTCGGAACTAAACACAATGGCACCGTCATCGTACTCATTTTGCTTTGCGACCTCTTCCTCGTCTTTTTTGGTCTGTCTGTACTTAATAAAACTCACCGTAATGGCTGATCCTATAATAAGACTACCGCCGAAAAGCGAGAGGAGATCAGGAAGCTTGTGCCAAATTAGTCGCTCCCACATAATGGCCCAAAGAATTTGGGTGTAAGTCGCAGCAGCAGCTCTACCGGCCTTGACGCGCTGAATACCAGCCGTAAGTGAAAACTGCATTAGGAATCCACAGATTCCCAAAGCAAAAAGCAACATCCACTGATATGCGTTTTGAGGCAGAACAAATGAAAGTCCCGGGATCACAATCAATCCAACAGTAGAAACCAACACACACCAGGCTGCGAAATATGAGACCGAGATAAGAGGATGGGCGCGCTTACCAATCCAGCGAATGGTCACAAACGCCATTCCGGCACCAAACACACCAAGTAGTGCAAAGAAAATAGCCCGCATCCGTAAATACTCTGGAACATCGTCTGGCTCGCCAGGATGAACATTACTGCTACCCTGAATCCAATGCATGATAAAAGTAGGCCGGGCAATTAGCAACACACCAAGAAGCGCCACAAAACCTCCAGCAAGCTCAGCTGGAATAAGCTTTTCGCCTAAAAAGAACCAGGCCAGAATTGCTGCCATGGTTGGAGTCAAAAAAGTAATCACGGTTGCATCGGAGAGCTCGAGGTAATTAACAGAATAGTAAAGGCCGAAAACTCCAAAAAATCCAACCGTTCCGCGAAGCATCAGCAATAAGCGAACGCCGGGAGGGCCAATTATAAAGTCGGGGATTCGTTTCCAATACATGAAAGCAAAGCAGCCAGCGTACGTAATGGTCATTCTCACAAACAATATCTGCAGTGGATGGAAAGGTGGATCGGATGTTGTTTCCAAAAGCCTTGTTGTCGCCGCCATACCGGCATTGAAGAACTGTGAGAGTAATAGAAGTTTAACTCCAAGGTGTGAGTAGATGATTGAATGCCAAATGTTGTGTATTCGCACGCGAAGCGGGGTTTTCTTGAGCTGATAGTATTTGTGTCGAATTGAAGACGCTCCAGCGTGACGCAGACTTTGTGGCGACTGGAATTCGTGAATCCTATGGTGTGTGTCTGTTGTATTTGTTGGACTGCTAGGCAGCAGCTCAAGCAGCTGATCAGACTCAGATGTGAACCCAATTTCGCGTTCAAGATCGCCGTACTGACCATTGATGTCAGTAGGCTGGTCGCCATCCAAACTGGTTTCTGGAGCCAGTCCGGAAGCTGGTGTAGATATACTGAGAGGTTTTTTTGAGTCAGGCTCAGTCATTATGGCGGGATTTGCAACAGATATCAAGAAAAGACTGTACAAACCAGTTATAGCCGTAGATGATCAGATAAAAGGAAGCAAGTGAAGGGAAGAGAGAAGGAAAAAAGGTAGAGGCCTGTGAGGGGTTTTTTTTTCTTCTTCTTAGATATTAAAACCCTTTTGCTACTTTCCTGTCAAAATAAGCGAGTACTTAGTGGCGGTAGTTGCTGACTTCAGAATGGCAATGATAGCTCGGATCTGTCGGTTAGAGCCGTACAAACGGCAAAAATTTGAAAAAAAAATTTTTCTTGTTGGTTGCTTAAGCCCCGGGTTCCAAAATCACGAACAAATACTGACAGTTTGCAAAAAAAGAAGCAGCAGTATTGAGCCAATTACAACATCAATCAATAAGGAATAAAAAATACCTGTTGTCTTATGTTTTTCTTTTTTTTTTTGTCTTTTTTTTTTGTTTGAGATAACGGACAAGATAAATGTCAGATAGCCCTGATATTGAAGGACCCTGTACTACTTGAAACAAGCCAAGCCATTTACCGTGTATCATCACGTGAACAGAAAGATGTAGAATGTGCGAGATGTTACTAAGGACATAGGATAACCTCCCAATGTCTTTTGTGCTATAACCCTTGCCTTCCATAGTGGTTTATTCAATGCCATCAGAACAATTGGTATCAAGTTCAAACCAACCAGCATTACCTGGTATAAACTGCACGTACTTTCTTTGTTGTACTATTAATGAATGACTACCACCGTATACTAGATATTGTGCTCCATTATCCTGTATAAATACATATAGATAACATTTAGACTTTAGCCTCTTAAATACCAAATGGAGTTGCTATCCAGCAGGTAAAGCACTTGGGAAATATGAAGGTGATCGTGCAAATACTCGGAGGTTTTGTTCAGGTCATTAGCCCCAATCAGTGTTGCCATTAGTCGTTTACAATACGACTATGAATGCAATTTCTTTTTTTATCCTGGTAAATAAGTTAGCGGTAGAGAACGGGGGTTTAGCCTAATTATTTGGGTCGCGAATATCAATTTTTGGTTGTTTTTAACAGCCTTTCTAGGTTGGTCTCATGCTTGACCCCCGTCTCTCGCGTTTTATTTCCCATCTCTCATCCCAGGAGGAAAAATATATCCACAATAAGGCCGGTTGAGTTGTGTGCATTACGTTTCAGTTTTCATTTGAGACTGGCTCCAATGTTTCATTTGAAGGGATGCTTAGGGGAAATTGGTAGCCCCAGTGCGACAGGTAATATGGAGGAAGGAACCATACCAGCGGTTGCCACAGTAAACCCAATGTAGCCACTAGGCGATCATATTTGATAAATAAAAGCCTCGGTAGTGTCTTAATGGGAAACCACAGCATCAGTGCAATGGGTCGAAAACAATTGATTTGACCACACTCCTACAGAAACAACTAAAAGCAGTATATAAACTGGTCTAACAATGGTCAGCAGGGAACCCAACCAGTGGGTTTGGCCTGGGAAAGTAAGCCTGCGTACAGATGATGTGGGAGAGGGCCTCCTTGAGCTAAATATCTGCCAACAATCGATACAGATAGAGCCGTATCATACTTGACGCAGGGCGATACGAGGGAGGCGTTGAGTAACTTAGATCTCGTTCTGGTACTACACTCGGTGCTTGGAATAAGGGAAAGCAGGTGGTTGTATAATCGAGATTGTTTAGTACATTTAGGAAAGTACGCAAGAGTAAAAGCAGATTTCATAATCATCGGGTGAGTTGACATTTCTACAACAACAACTATTGCTGAGCCTTATCAATTTTAAACTCCTCCTCTCTGATGTTTCCAATCCCAAGTTTTATAGCCATTTCAGTTTCTATGGCTGTGGTCCCATGATGTGGTACCCACCTACTTATGTACATTATTTATTTGCAGTCATAAAGTAAAGAGTCAGTACCCACAGACCCAGGGTTTTGGACAGTACACAACGAGCTCAGTAGACGGCCAGTGGAGATATAGAGTTTGGTTTATGAGCTGTGAAATCCAGACTCATGAAATAAACATTAAAATTCTAATTTCTGTTATTCTCTCTCTCTCTCTATATATATATTCAACCTTTGTCATAATGAAAATCATTTTTGAAATGAGTGCAAAACTATCCTAAATTACTATGATATGATTTTGGGATCTTTAGATTATAAGCACCACCTATCAGTTAATAACAATGGGAATTATCATAATTGGAACAGCCCTGAATTTTAGTGCTTTTGGTGAACTAGTGAAGTTCATTCTGGATTCAACTTAAGCTACACATGGGCTTTATAGAACTTGAAGTTATAAAAAATAGGATAGGGCTTTAGTGTAGTCATGACCATGTATAGAAAATTATCTAGCATGAGTAATAAGTTAAAGAAAACTTTAAACTAGATAACCAATACAATAAATGACGATAGAAATTTCAATACACAATAAGTTTACAAATACAACTATTTATGATAAACTAGTTGACAAGTGTTTCATATACTTAATCCTAAACCACTTTCACATAAAGCCAATTTGATATACCTGGAATTATAATCATCTGAAACAATTAACAATATGAAACATGTCTTATTGTATGCCAGATCTTATATGTGAACGACGTCCTTTTAACAACTGGCAATGTCTACTTATTTCAAATATAATATATGTTTTTTCCAAAGCTAGAATAAAAACTCCCGGTCATAAGACTGAAAATCACTTATGTCAGACCGAGTATCTTGTAGTAAGCCTTTATACAGCTGCCTTAGATGTATGATGGAAGCAGTCTAAGAACCAATCATACAACACTATATTGCATAGATGTGTATATATATATGAATCAAAAACAATTAAGTAACACAATTGGGTTTTGTCACTAGCATTTTTTACGACTTAGTTGAGCTGGAAAAAGGTGTTAAAAAATTTTCAGTAGAAGGGCTTCAATCATATCATCAAGAACTATACTGAAAATCAAATTTACAAAAGAACATCAGCGCTTAGAATCCAGTTAAATGCTATAATATGGCTAAACATAATTTGTATAATATAGTTATATTGTCTTAATTTAACTCTACTTTCAAATCAAGTCTGGCAAGATTGAAGATTTTCAATTTCGATTTAAGTTTGAAACTTAGAAAGCCAGTTACCATTTCTCAACATAATAAATATATGAGCTTAATTAAAACTATTAGAAAGTTAACTGGCTATTATTTTAATACTTATCACGATAAACCTTGCTCCATGCAATGAACTGTGATGCTATCACGCTTACTCAGCTCGACACAAGGATAGGGATAACTCCTATTACAGGCAGTCCCACTCGTAAACACTAAACCCAACACTAAGGTATAAGCCCACACCCCACATCGTACACCCACATACCAAATAAGAAATAATCTTCAAATAAAAAAACCTCTTATCCTGAGGCAAGACTAATGAATACGAGGCATATTATTGTAGGGCATTCAGTAAATGGCGTGATGAGGATCAGTCTTGTATTCAGGAGTAATGTAATGTACAACGATATTCAGAGAAAACGCTTAAACCTCTCAAATTCCCCAGAATCTCCTTTAGAAAAGAAAGGGTCCTTCACACAATTTAAAGCTAAGTGAAAAGTAACTACAAATCACTCAAGTCCTTCACTAATCCCTATACCTCTTTAAGCAACGGCCTTACACAAGATCATTGTGTTACATAGCGGGACTACCACCAGGACTGACGACCTGGTTCTCGTATACCAAGGTTTTCACTTCAGATTTAGTAAGTACCACCGTTGTCAAAGGTCAAAAGAGAGATATCTAACACGGAAACTAACCTTAGTTTACTTAGAGTTTGCCAACCGTTAGGCTAGAACCATCCACTAGTCGTAACCGCGCAGAGTACACCAACAGGACATTCTACTCCTACACTCATCCTGCATATTTCGATTCCTGTTCCTACTCCTGTTCCTACTCCCGTTCCTATTTCTACTCACTACTATTGATAATTAACGGTATCACCTACAAACAAAACGTTTCTATTCTTTTTTTTAAGTGATGCTCCTGCCGCCAATTCTAAATCGCAACATCATCAACACTTAAAACACAGTAAAATAGACTTAGTTTTTCAATCTATCTTTCATCTCACGTCCTCTCATAACACGTGATTATAGTAGATATTTAGTAGTTGTTGATTCAAATAATTTCAGGAGACTTCAATACTGTACCCAAAATTCAGAAATTTCCATACATATCTGGGGCTGGATGCAAAGATTTCTTGTTTAAAATTTTTGCTAATAAAAGTAACTTAAAAAAAAAGTATCTTGTTATTAATTATGCATAATAGGTTTAATGGTTTTTATTATTTCAGGAGTAGGAAAAATATGGCATTGCTTTTCTGGATGTGCTTTAGCAGAAAATTTAGGGCTCTAATTTTTGACCTCCTTGCAATGTCTGCACGTAGAGCATAATATGTATAATATAATGTAATATAAAAGACCCTAATCTGAAAAAAACTTGCATACATGAAAAAGATAGGCCTACATAACAGCAATCTAAAAATGACAGAGCATTGCTGCAATGATACTCCACTTCCTCTATCTAGCCATTTTCAATCTATTTTTGTAATACTGAATTAATAATTCTACGCATTGGCAGGAGACCCAATAGATTCGCGGGCGGATTACATAAACCAATATTATCATGTATACACTTCAAAAAAAGGTCCACCACTTCAAATCAACTCGACTCCCGCTAAGTGCTTGACCTTGGGAGTCAGCTTTGAGTTCAAATTGATTTAATATGCTGGCTATGCTCAAGAAGTAGCTTTATATTATTCTCGCTCTTCAAATGCCAGCGCGAGTGGAAGTGGTTGAGAAGAAGAGCCTCACCTTGAAGAGCATCTAATGCATGTAAGCATGGGAGCTTGTGTGCACATAATAAAATGAATTACACCATTTCACGGACCCGCGAATCTATTGGGTCCCTATTGGCAAAAGTTTTAAAAACACAGGGTCTTAAAGAGTTTGCTTTTTTATTATTTTTTTATTTTTTATTTATTTAATTTTATATTCGTTATTTTAGATGCCTTACTAAGTACTAAAATTTTAATCTGGGCCTAAGGCTATTTGTAGTATACCTACTAGTAGCGGAAATTCCGAAAGACCGAAACTTTCCATAAACCCCCTCATCAATAATGTCTAGTAAATAGGTCTCAACCATGCCAGTGAAACATAAGGCATACCCGGTGCGGACATTTTTTTTTACCGAAAACGCTAAGTTATTGACTCAGATTATGTTATTGCGGCGCAGGTTTCCCTATTCTAATGCCGACATCCATGTTAACAGTGCGGGTAGCTGATTTTATAAAACCAGCTGTTTATAAGAGAGTGTGACTGGTTAGAAATTCAAACATGCAGTCAACTGTTGAATGTCAAAGTTGCGCGTCTCCAGCGACGTGATCAAACAACTTCAAAGCCGAACACAAGTGTCTATTAAAAATAAGAAACAAAGCATTGATCCAGCTTTCTGATGTTACAAGCTACATGAAAAATATTTTTATTGGGTTGTCTGTAAAGTTTTGAATGTTCTTGATAAAAATCAAACAAGATTTCCTTTTAGGATTTCATATGTATAGCCTCATACTTGCGCTGAAAAGTACAAATGTTATCGATTAAATTAAATTGCTTCCCGATTTCATAAAGAAAACTATGCTCTTGTTCAAAGTATCCAATTTTGTGTTTTAAGTGCCAGCTACTTATGTACAAGTTGCAAGTTGCAGCAATGAGCCCTATCATTCTATTGTTTTTAAGTTTGGCCTTTTTATTATTACTTAATATTTATCTGAAATCCAAAAGAACATTACCTCTCCAATACTTTTAATCCATTATCATCATTGAGATCGGCAATTCTGTTCTATAAGAGTAAACTAACATGTTATTACCATGCAAGTTTTCTTTTCAAAAAAGTTCGTTTAACGATAGTGGCTAAAGCCATCTCTAAAAAAGTTACAATAAAATATTGCAGCACCTAGAATCAAATTGCTGGTATATTGCAAAAAATATATATATATATATATATATATATTGTCGATCTTTTGTACTAGCTCATCAGTTATGTGCCTCAAGGGTCCTGAAAAATGGATCCATGAAGAATTACGCGTCATCAAATCCTGAAACGAAACTAATTCCATACTGTCTATAAAACGAGCTTTTCAATGTAGTGTCCACTGTATGTTTCTGTGCTTCTGTGTTCCTGTTGTTGGTTAATTATTCAATATTTAATACTAGAATTTGGGACTAGATGATATATGGACTTAGTTGATTCAAATATCGTGCCAATACTACTTTTAAAAGCCAAGGCTATAAAAGACATTTTATTACATTGCACTATAACTTTAGCGGTTTCTTTACCCCAAAGAGTAGAAGCCCCCCCTCCCCCTTAACTATTATCATGAAACCCTTACCCTTAGTGTTAACCAAAAGACGTCCGCAAAACTAACAGAGAAAGTTATTACCTTTCTCCATAACAACAAGTTAGTCAGCATCTAAGCTTTCTTTGGCTTCTAACTTTTCAACAAAAGTATATATAAATCTATATACAAGAGATCAAGTACTTTATCGATAAAAAAATGATAAAAATGCCGTCTCATTTTGCACAATATGAGTTTATCCGTTGGTACAACCACCTAGATACAAAAGGTTTTTTTTTTGTCATTAGGAACTTGGCAGTGATAGCCGCCGATAAGTTAGTGCATATACGGATATCGGTTCTTCAACTATGAATTTAAACTGTTTATAAAGGAAAGGACTATAGGTTTCAACGATTTCAAATATTTGATTTTTCTTTAATAAAGCCAACATTTAAAAATATCTAAATTCTAAAAGAAATTGATACAGAGACCCTTTTAGTCTAGAGCCTGAATTTCTTATGTTCAGCCGGAGGCAACAGATGACAGAACTTTTTGTAGACTTGTTTCTCTTTTTGATTCAGAAAATGATTGTACTATTGTTGCAATCCCATCGTGATTATATCTAATAAGAAAATCTCAAGTTCATGAGCCTAACAATATTAGTGGAGAACATAAATCTGTGTGCATGGAAATTAGGAATAGCTTGGATTCTCTCATGATTTGCAAAAACTTTTTAGGTAAAAGAGCCAACCGAGCTGGTTTTTGAACACTATAAAAGGCATAATATATGTCTGGTGCAAATTAATAACACCTGTAGGGTTTGGTACAGTAAAAGCTAACTCAAATCGTCGATTGTTTTGCTGATTTATCTCTTTTGAAGCAAATACCTTGCTTAACAAAATGTAGATCAAGCTTTGGTTAGGTAACATGCTATGTTGTAGGAAATGACGTATTCAGAGACAATCCTGCTTGAGGGAGGCATTGAAACTCCTTAACTCCTAGATCACATCTCTAAAAATAGCTGATATTATTCAGTTAAAGAAGAATTTTAAGATAATACCTACCTAAATATTGGTGTACGACTGTGATGATTTCCCTCAAAAAGAATCTTGCGCTTGATGAAATATTGAAATTGTCTTTTCTTTTGAAATTATTGAACAGTTTTAAAGCTAATATTAATCCAATTGAATAGTTGTGATATAGCAACCTTTATTTACAAAAGGAATTCTAGAGCAGCTGAATATTTGAATATTGCTGGTATGAACATCCATAGCTAGCGTTAGCTTTTAATTGTGTTTGCCAGTTGTATCTAGTTGGTAAATGGTGCAACTTGTAACCGAATTTATTATTATTATTAATTTGCGATAGGCAAGTTGTAAAGCTGTTGTATATAAATCCATTTGGAAATGTTGAGCTATGATATCGACCATGAGCTATGTAGCCACCGTTCATAAATATTAGTGTTAGAGTGTGTTTACATTGAGTAGCTATTTAAGCCAAACTTGATCTAACTCTCTTCAAATGTAAGACGTAATGCTAGGATGAATTAATTGAGGTTCATCTCTAACTCCACTCAGAAACCTTGATACATCTTAGGTGCCTCAAATACGATTTAGGGGTCTGCAATTTGTTATGCTTATATAACCTAAATGGTTCAATAAAAGTCTGAATGGGGCTTACCATACCGCTATTGAAAATAAAAGTCAATGCTCATTAGTAAGGACCTCTAACTGGGAAATGACGGTTCCACACAAACTTGCTTTTAATTACCTAAATAACAATATTAGACTTGAATACATCAGTACCTCGAGTGGTACATTTATTATTAGGATATGGTACAGTATCTATGCAATTGAGAAGGGCCTATGGGACGAATGTAAAGCGAAAAGAAGAAAAAAAATCATGCCATATTTTTCAGATTTTTGTTGTGCCAAATAACGCGATATGTAGCCTCTACCCAATAGAAGAAGTGATTTGGGTTTAAGAGTTTGATTAGGGTGTGGATAAGAAAACGTTGAATCAAAAGAAAAAAGCTTAATTTCAGGACTTTAGAGCCATAAAGAACCTATACAAAAAAAAAAGGCTAGATTTATGTTAGCAAGAATATAGGAATTACAGACATTGCTTTGCAAATCGTATCAACGTAATATGCCATAAAACTAACCGCATGAACGCTATTCAAATAAGTTTTACGGCTTAATTTTAATCCAGACTTGGTTTCGAAAGAAGTAAAAAAAGATGCCTTTTTTATTTATTTATCATGGAGGCAGTTAAATTGCATAGACTGTAGTTCTAAAGGAGGGTTGGAATCCAAAACCAGAAGATGGCTGTTTACTGCCAATATCAGCTGTTATAATACAATGATTATAAGCGGCCTAAAGTTGGCCGACTTGTATAAAAGGGCGCTTTCACCGTACAATATCTTGAAATATTGCTCAGGTTCAAATACCTGCAGCATTATGACAAAAGCCAACTACTCTTGCCGTTTCAAGGAATACACTCTAGAGTAAGCATGGTAAGATAGTGTTAACTGTAAATGGTAATGCAGCTATTGCACTGATTGTCTTTCTCACGCGACTAGATGGACTGTATTTTGGAGCCCCTGTGCAGGCAGCCTTTTCTGAACTCCAATTTTCCTCTAGGCTAACAACTAGTACCAATAATTTATAAAAATAACTTTTGCATTGTGTATTAAGAACTCAAATGATAAATCTTTAGCAGATGATATAAACAACCTAGAAACTTACTTAAAGAAAGTCATAATAAGACTAATGACATCTTTTTAGCTGGGCAAATCTGAAGTTCAACCAGTTAGTAACGTTAAATGGGATATTAACAAAAAAAAAAAAAGATCCGGTTTGAAAAACACCAGTTATACATGATGTTTAGTTCATGTAATTCGTTCGTAAAATATTGGATAGCTGCTTAATTTCAACATAACCACAATAATTTTGGTAACAATTTCTGTTTGAATACAATATTTCGTATTTTAAGGTCTCCAATTTTTGCTTTTTATCGCAAGACAAAATTCATTTTTTATTTTTCATTTTGTTTTTGCCATAACTCTTAATCCTGATTCATGAATTTTGTTCTATAAATGTCTAGTGGTACAAATCAAGTAGAAAGGAATTGATAATATATTGAACCCCAATCGTGCACATGAATAAGAAAGATTATACAAACGCATAAACCCTTATTGTTGTAAAAGAGACCAGCTTATTTCCCATGTCATACGCCAAGTGTGCACTGTTCCATTGGACTTTTGGGAGTATTTTGTAGAACATCTTAGTCAATCATGAGTAGAATCCCTTCATAAGCCACATTAAGAAACAATCTGATGGCAAGCCTCCAGGTAGTGAGCACTACAATTTTATCCCTGTGCCATTTGGCAAGAGAAGTCTGGGACTAACATCAAACCTTTGTAAGTAAGTTCCCAGAGACATAAAATTATGCAATAAGCACTGAGTTTTCAGGTTGCTCGTATGATGCCTATGGGGTCTTTCATATCAAGTTGAAAAAAATAGAAGGCTTTTAGAATTTGACAAGTAAATGGTAGAGTTGAAGTAGTTGGCAGTAAAAAAAACCCCAGCTTCCTAGTAATGGTATATCAATTAATCAATTAATTAAGGACTGCCCATATTGTGGTTCTTCGGTTCTTTGTTTCCATGAACCCTTAGCCTGGGCCGTTTAAAGAACTAACCAAGACCAGCCAGGGGCATTAATTATTATCTGTCAAATCTAGTGCATTAGTCCCTGCACAATAAAGTAGATGTTTTTTATTCATTCCTGTATACTCTTTGTACTAAAAGGGCAGTCTTCTCTGACCCAATGATTTTTTGTTCCAGTTTATGCAACATGACTAATTAGGATTCATGTGCACTCATGAGTAATATTAGTGTACCACTTTACAGTCCATGGGTGGTGACGGTGTTGTTGTTGTTGTTACTGTTAAAGTACTTGCCCGAATAGTGAGTTGATGATGTTTTTAAACTTCTGGCGTGGCAGTATGGTACCAACCCCCACGATCTTTTTAGACCAGGTGTCTTTTGAGCATGAGCAATAAAAGAGAGCAATCATAAGTAAATGTTTGTAAGTGAGAGCCGTGAGGCCAAAAATAAAAGTAAAATCTTTAAATATCCAGTTGGTTTAAAAAAATAGCTATGTGATTACTAAGCACAGTTAGTTTGAGCGTCGGGATAATTGCCAAATTTGTGACTAAGACCATCAACTTTGACTCAAACTACAAGTCAAATTGCTAAACCGCTATCATTCGTTAGATATGGAGTATTAGATGCAATGGATACTTATGGGACTTTCTCAGGGGGTTACAAAGCCAAGGATAAAAATGTGAACAAGTAGCATGATATGTAAAACACTCAAAGTTTACTGTGTAAAAAACGCGTGAGTTAGGCAAGTAAATCAGAAGCTCTCGATATTGTGCTTTAGTTTCTGGCTCAAAAGTTTGCTTAGCAGAATAGCCTACTGCTAGGATTTGGAAGGCTAATAGTAGTTTAGATAGAACTACAACTTGGTGTTATCATTTCTGCGGTAATATTTCATTGAATAAGTTTTTTTTTTTTTTT